>Ga0208793_1001458_pt1 | contig 13569 bp, 9 predicted proteins | sample 17_taG_FD_184092 | JGI IMG/M metagenome (GOLD analysis project Ga0208793, IMG submission 184092) | Marine viral communities from the Subarctic Pacific Ocean - 17_ETSP_OMZ_AT15314 metaG (SPAdes) (version 2) | ecosystem: Environmental > Aquatic > Marine > Oceanic | place: Pacific Ocean | collected...
ATGAAAATAATGAAATGTCAGATGCCAAAGGTTATCATAAATCTTTATTTACAGCAATGAATCCCGACGCTATTGCTAATCACTTTTATGAACAAGGAAAAGCTGATGCTATGAAAGATAGTGTTGCCAAGGCTAAAAACGTAAGTATGAATCCAAGGCAATCATTTTCTAACGATAACACAAGTGGTCCTAGAGTAAGAGCGCTTAGCGATGATTCTCCTAGCTTTAAGTTTAAAATTAAAAATAAATAAATAAATTTAAAATTACAAAATTATGGCAATATCAAATCCTGGCCCAGGTCACTCGGGCACGTCGGGTAGTTTAAATAGTGTTCCAGCATCTGCTAAGGCAACATTATCTTCAAACTACATCGATTTTACAAGCTCAGCAACTAAAGGTTGGGCACAACAATATTTACCAGATCTTATGGAAAAAGAAGCTGAGGTTTTTGGAAACAGAACTATTTCAGGTTTTCTTGCACAAGTAGGAGCTGAAGAGGCTATGACTTCTGACCAAGTAGTTTGGTCTGAACAAGGTAGACTACATTTATCGTACACAGGTACTATTAACAATACTAACGGTGAATTTACAGTGTCAAAAGATATTGACGGAAACACGGTTGCTTCTGGTGAGCATGGTATTCGTATTAATGACATGTGTATCGTTGCTACTGCAGAAGGTACTATTAAGTGTTTATGTACAGCTGTAACAGCTACAATTGCAACTTTACTTCCTTATGAGCAAGCAAATATAGATGATGCTACTGCTTTTGGAACTGGAACTAGTGAAGATGCTACAGTACTAGTTATAGGTTCTGAGTTTGGTAAAGGTAAGCAGGGTCAAGGAGCTTCTGCTTCTACAACTGCTGGTTTTGGAAACGTTGAACCTTCTTTTAAATCTTTTACTAATAAACCAATAATCATGAAAGATTATTACGAAGTTTCAGGATCTGATACTTCTGCTGTTGGTTGGGTTGAAATTACTGGTGAAGAAGGACAAAACGGTTACCTATGGTATTTAAAAGCTGAAGGTGATACTAGAGCTCGTTTCACTGATTATTTAGAAATGACTATGTTAGAAGCTGTTTTAGGTGTTCCTGGAAACTCTACTGCAGAAGGTACTATTGGAACTGCTGGTGATACTTTTGGTTCTGAAGGTCTTTTTGCTGCTATTGAAACTAGAGGTAATGTTACTACTGGTGTTACTGGTATTAATGCCGCTACTGATTTAGCTGAGTTTGACGCTATCTTAGCTGAGTTTGACAAGCAAGGTGCTATTGAAGAAAACATGATGTTTGTTAACAGATCTACTAGCTTAGCTATGGACGATATGTTAGCTTCAATGAATTCTTACGGAGCTGGAGGTACATCTTATGGTGTATTTAACAACTCTGAAGATATGGCATTAAACTTAGGTTTCTCTGGTTTCAGAAGAGGTTCTTATGACTTCTACAAATCTGACTTCAGATACTTAAATGATTTAGCTACAAGAGGTAGTATAAACTCTAGAGATGCTGTAGCTCCAATTAGAGGGGTTATTATTCCTGCTGGAGTATCTACTGTTTACGATCAATCTTTAGGTAAAAACTTGAAAAGACCTTTCTTACACGTAAGATATAGAGCTTCTCAAACAGAATCAAGAAAAATGAAAACTTGGGTTACTGGATCAGTTGGGGCTGTTACTTCTGACTTAGATGCAATGCAAGTTCATTATTTATCTGAAAGATGTCTAGTTACACAAGGTGCTAACAATTTCATGTTAATGAAATAAGCACTGTTTATTATAAAGAACCGGGGCTTCGGCCTCGGTCCTTTTATTTATTAATTTTATTATATATTATATTATGGCAAAAAAACAAAAAACACAAGAGGTAGAGGTACCTGTTGTTGAAACTCCAATAGTTGAAACACCAAAACCTAAAAAAGTTGAACCTAAAAAACCAACTTGGGAAATAAAAGATAGAACATATTTTATAAAAGGTGGTAAAAAACCATTATCATACACTATAAAATCTGCAAACATACATTGGTTTGACGAAGAAAAAGGATATGAAAGAGAATTAAAATATTGTTCTAACCAAAAAACACCGTTTGTTGATGAAATGATTGGTGATCAAAGATTAGAACATATAGTTTTTAGAAGTGGAGTTCTTATGGTTCCTAGAACTAAGACTGTTTTACAAAAACTACTTTCTTTATACCATCCTCACAAAGACAAGTTGTATAGAGAGTTTAAACCTCAAGTTCAAGCAGAAAATGAAATTGACTTTTTAGAAATGGAAGTTGAAGCGTTAAATGCAGCGATGAACTTAGATATTGATATGGCTGAAGCAGTTATGCGTGTAGACCTTGGTTCTAGAGTGTCAGAGATGAGCTCTAAAGAGCTTAAAAGAGATTTACTATTATATGCCAAAAGAAATCCTGGTTTATTCTTAGAGTTAATTAATGATGAAAATGTTTCTCTTAGAAACGTTGGTATTAAAGCAACAGAAGTAGGGTTGTTAAAATTATCTTCAGATCAAAGAACATTTATGTGGGGTTCTAATGATAGAAAACTAATGAACGTTCCATTTGACGAGCATCCTTACTCGGCTTTAGCTGCTTGGTTTAAAACTGATGAAGGTATGGAGATCTATGCAAACATAGAAAAACAATTAAAATAATCAAACTGTAGAGCAGTCGCTCTTCGGAGCGATTGCAAACTACAATAAATAAATATGGTAAATATAGATAGCGTATATCAAAAAGTATTAGCTTTAGCTAACAAAGAGCAGAGAGGTTATATAACACCACAAGAATTTAACTTATTTGCTAACCATGCTCAGATGGATATATTTGAGCAATACTTTTATGATTTAAATCAATTTGATAGAAGTAAAGAAAATGATCTTGAGTATTCTGGCATGATGAACGTGCTAGAAGAAAAAATATCTGTGTTTGAAAAATTCAAAGTAGCTATGTCAGCTATGAGTGGTAATCAAGCTACACTACCAACTGACCTATATAGACTAGGAACTGTATTTTACGGTGCAGCTGGTTATGATGTTGAAGTAGAAAAAGTAGGTAAAAAAGAATTAGAATATATGCTAAGAACTTCTCTAGCAGCACCTGTAGATGCAAGACCTGTTTACGTAAGAAAGTCTGATACTTTGTTAAAAATATTTCCTACTTCACCATCTACATCTTATTCAACATCAAATATAACTTGTAACTATATAAAAAAACCTACTAAAGTAGTTTGGACCTATAATGTTGTAGCTGGAAATGCTTTATACAACTCTACAGCGGCTGATGCACAAAACTTTGAGTTACATGCTTCAGAAGAAACAGAGTTGGTTTATAAAATACTAGAACTTGCTGGTATTACGCTAAACAAACCAGGTTTAGTTCAATTAGCAGGAACAGAAGACATGCAAAAACAACAACAAGAAAAACAATAATAAATGGGATTACTAGACAATCAAACTCAAGCTCAATATCAAGCAGGTACTTTAGGTGGTTATCAATTTGTTTCTTTAGAAACTATAATAAATCAATTTATTATTGCTTATGTTGGTGAAGAAAAAATAATTACAAAAGCAAAGAGAATGGATATTGCTTTTCATGCTCAAAGAGCTTTACAAGAGTTAAGTTTTGATACGTTTAAATCTACAAAAGCACAAGAAATAGAAGTACCTAATACTTTACAAATGCTTTTACCACAAGATTATGTTAACTATGTTAAGTTAACTTGGAAAGATGGCGCGGGTATTGAAAGAATAATATATCCTGCTATAAAAACTTCAAATCCTAAAAACATAAAACAAAACGCTGACGGTACTTATAATTTAAATAGCAATGAATTAGACTTTGATGCTGAGTCTGATACTTGGACAGATTATAAAGCACATACATCAACCACAACTACTGATGATTACGAAGACAATACTGAGTGGGTTAATAGCGGTGAAAGGTATGGTATAGAACCTCAACACGCTCAAGCTAACGGCTCTTACTATATAGACGAGCTTGCTGGTAAAATACACTTTAGCTCTTTTCTTTCTGGCAAAACTATAACGTTAAAATATATAAGCGATAGCTTAGGTACAGACGCTGAAATGCAAGTGCATAAGTTTGCAGAAGAAGCGATGTACAAGTGTATAGCACACGCAGTACTAGCTACAAGAAAAGATATGCCAGAGTATTTAGTGGCAAGATTTAAAAAAGAAAAACGAGCTGCAATAAGAACAGCTAAATTAAGACTATCAAACATTAAAATTGAAGAACTTACTCAAGTACTAAGAGGTAAGTCCAAACACATAAAACACTAGTCCATGCCAGAGTTAAAAAGAAATTTTGCTCAGGGGAAAATGAATAAGGATCTTGATGAAAGATTACTTCCACCTGGTGAATACAGAGATGCAAACAATATTCAGGTATCAACATCAGACGGAGCTGATGTAGGTACTGTGCAAACAATGCTTGGTAATACTAGATTTATAAATTCTACTTCTTTACCTGCAGACTGTAAGTGTGTAGGTGCTATTGCAGATGGTAAAACAGATAAGTTATATTGGTTTGTGCAAGGACCTGGTAAGTTTAGTTCAGAGGCAATAAAATATGATTTTATACTTGAGGTAAATGTAGAGTATAGCCAAGTTAAATATATTGTTGTAGATAACTGGCAAACAATATTAACAACAAACACTGGTACAACTAACGGTGCTGTTTTAAGGTTTGCAGATGCAGCTGGAGTTAGAGCTGGTATGTATGCTGTGTTTAATGATACTAATGGAAACCCACAAAGATGGGAGGTATTGTCTGTTATTAGCAACGTTGTAACTTTAGCACCATTAAATGGTGTTGCAATATCTTTAACTATAGATGCTTCTACAACTGTTGTTTTTGAAGCGCCTAGAGTGCTAAACTTTTCTGGAGATATTATAACAGCAATAAATATAGTAGAAGATAATCTATTTTGGACAGACAATCAGTCTGAACCTAAAAAAATAAATATCACAAGATGTAAGCTTGGTACTGGTAAATTAACAAATGTACCTGACACTAATGTTTCTAGTGATATACCTAGTCCGGCCGCATTGCAAAATGCACCTTTCAATGGCCACAATTACAATATACATACTAGACTAGTTTCAATACTAGATGACGCTGTAGGGCCTGAGGTTATGACTAACGCTGCTGGCAACAAGGCTGTGTTTTTACAAGAAGAGCATGTAACTGTTATTAGAAAAAATCCTGTAACACCTCTTTACTTAGAAATGTCTTCTACAACAACAGATAGATATAACCAAGCAGGTACAGCTAATAATATTATAACAACAATATCAGCAACAAGATTTGTTGACTCTACCACAGGTGTACCGCACGATACAGGTTTTATAAAAACAAACGTGTTTTTTACAACAGCAGTTGATTTTAGAATAGGTGATATTGTAAATTGTATATCAGCTAATAATCAAAGTAATTATAATGATTTTGAAGATTATGAAGTTAGAGCTGAAGTAACAGCTGTACCATCTCAACATCAGCCACCAAACACTATTATGCCTGGTGTAACAGGTGATGCTTATGAGCTTACAATACTAAGTGTAGATGCTAGCGCTCAAAATGCTGACGAAACATGGTCTATTACTTTAGAACAGAAAAAACCTTTATTTGAGTTTAAATTTCCTAGATTTTCTTATAGATATAAATATGTAGACGGGGAATACTCTACGTTTGCACCGTGGTCTGAAGTTGCTTTTATGCCTGGTAATTTTGATTACCTACCTAAAAAAGCGTATAACTTAGGTATGACAAACAATATAAGATCTTTAACATTAACAAACTATATTGTTGAAGACTCGTTAAGACCTAGAGATGTTGTTGAAGTTGATATTTTATATAAAGAAAGTAATTCACCTTTATGCTACACTGTTAAAACAATAAAACCTGCTGATGGTGATTTAATATGGCCTAACACAAGTCAAGACCCATACGAAAGAGGCAGACTTGATATAGACACTGAAATGATACATGCTGTTCTACCAGCTAATCAATTATTAAGACCCTGGGATAATGTCCCAAGATTTGCTAAAGCTCAAGAAATAACAGCTAATAGACTTGTTTACGCTAATTACAAGCAAAACTACGATATAGTAAGTGATGGCTCTATAATAAGACCAAACTTAGATGTTTCTTTAGTTAGTACTGATGTTAATGATAAAAAAGGTGTAAAATCTGTTAAAACAATGAGAACTTATCAGGTTGGTGTTGTTTACGGTGACGAGTATGGTAGAGAAACACCAGTATTAACCGATCCAATTACAGGCGCATTAAAAATTAATGTAGAAGACGCGCAAAAAAGTAATAAGTTAAAAGTACAAATAAATTCTGTAGCGCCTAACTGGGCTAACACTTGGAAGCTTTATGTTAAAGAAACTTCTAACGAGTACTACAACTTGTCAATGGATAGGTGGTACAACGCTGAAGATGATGGTATTTGGCTTTCTTTTCCTTCAGCTGAAAGAAATAAAATAGACGAAGAAACTTATTTAATACTTAAAAAACAACACGATAATGATGTTGCCTTAGAGCAAGAGGCAAGGTATAAATGCATAGCTATTGAAAATGATGCGCCAGAGTATATTAAAAAGAAAAGAACTGTTTTAGGTACTGTTAATAACGCAAGCACTTCAGGCCCAACTGTTGTAGACAATGTTTTTGGAACTTCATCTAGTGGTTATCCTTTTACAAATCAAAACTTTTTTACTATAGTAGAGGATAATGCTAACGATGTTTGGGGATCAGATTTTTGGGCTCTTGATAATTTAGAAGTTAAATTTCTTTCCTCTAGTGGTGAAAGGTCGTTGCACTACGAGGTTGTAAAAGCTGCGCCTGTTGGTACTGGTGGCTACTACAATATAACATTAAAACAAAAGTTTGGAGACGACATGTTGTTTACAACAACAGACGATCCGCAAACATGGGCTAATAGAATAAAAGCTTCTGATGGAACTACTTTGCAGTGTGAAATGTCTGTGGTTGAGTATATAAATAAGCCTGAATTTGATGGTAGATTTTTTGTAAAAATAAATAAAGATTTAGTTTTAAAAGAAAATTTATTAACAGTTGCTTCTACTGACGATACTGATTATGTTGTAAAAGCAGCTAGTAAAGTTCAATATATAAACACTTTACAAGGTAGTGGTACAAGTGGCAATGGTATTAACGGTGTTATTCTTGGTGGTGTAGCTGGTATTCCTTCAAGTGCAATAGGACAAGATAGCTCTGGAGAAAGAACTTTTACTAATGGCTCTACAACATACACTTGGAACACAAGTGGTAACGTTGGTGGTGGTGCGAATTTTGAAGATATAAGTAATAAAGCTGGTAACAACTCAGGTCGTAGTTTGGCTAGACAATTTTGGGATGATTTTTCAGAGTCTCATAAAAACCATAACAGAGGTAATTGGTTTATAGATCAAGCGGCAGTAAGATCAGATATTTACAATAGTAAATACCAAGGGTTAAGAGGATCTGGGCATAATATACCTTATGGTAATGGTGTAAATGGTGGTGTAGGAACTGGTTCTGGTCAGTTTGGTGGCGTTACATTTAATCACCCAGAAGGTGGTATGCTAGAATTACACATAGCTGTTACTCAAAACGCTAGTAGTACTGCTTTTACAGGTAGTGGATTAGTTCCAAATGGAAAAGGTATACATGCTAAAAATTACGCTATGGATATTGCTTTTTCAGGAATATGGCCAGATGGTGCTAATCAAGGTAAACCAGGTGTTATCAATAGAATACAAGATGCTGTGAACGCAAAACCAGAATACGAGCAAGATGTTAATTTTGCTAATGCACTATTTAGTATTGGCGCAAAGTTTAAATTTAAAAATGATCCAGACGCGATTGTTTACACTGTCTTGTATGTTAGAGAACTTTACGGATTAAGAAACTACGATCCAAATAATTCTGGTAGCCAACATAATGATGATGGTAGTGATGATTCACCAAACCACAAGTATAACAAAAGGCAAAGATGGACTATTGTTGTAGATAAAAAATTTGGTAGTGGTCCTTCTGAATATTGGCCACTAGATATAGGTCATGACGGTAAGCAAGGACAAATTATTGAAGTTTTAGAACCTTATAGTGATGAAGGATCTTTTTCTAGCGAAAATCCCGCAATATGGGAAACAGAACCAAAAGAAGATGTGGGACTTGATATATATTACGAAGCTTCTCAAGCTTATCCAATGAATATAGATTTTAAAACAAACGAACAGTTTATACCTGTAGGCTCTATAGTAAAACATTTTGTTAGTGGTGAGTGGGTAAATATTTTTTATGATGGTAGTGCTGCAGATACAAGTATTATAGTAAAAACATACTCTGCTAGTGATCAAAAAGTAACGTTAGATGGTGCTGCAGTTGCAATAGCAGCTAATACAAAACTTAGATTTGAACACCCAGACGAGGGATCAGTACATGCGTATGTGCAAACAGCTGTTTCAGCTGGAGACACATCTATAATACTTCATGGTGATGGGAATAATACGGTCCAAGCATATAGACCTCACAATCAAGATATAATTTTACCATACTTTAATTGTTATTCTTTTGGAAATGGTGTTGAGTCTGATAGAATAAGAGATGACTATAATCAAGTTAGAGTTGGTAAAGGAGTAAAAGCGTCTACAGTTTTAGCAGAGCAATATAAAGAAGAGCACAGGCCAAATGGCTTAATATTTTCTGGTATTTACAATAGTAATAGCGGTGTTAATAGATTAAATCAATTTATACAAGCAGAACCAATAACAAAAGATTTAAACCCTAGTTACGGAAGTATACAGAAGCTTTATGCAAGAGATACAGATTTAATAACGTTATGTGAAGATAAAGTGTTAAGAATATTATCTAAAAAAGATGCTTTGTTTAATGCTGATGGTAAAGCAAACGTAACTTCTAACGCAATGGTGTTAGGGCAAGCAATACCTTTTGTTGGTGATTACGGTATATCAACTAATCCAGAATCTTTTGCGGTAGACAACTACAGAGCTTATTTTACAGATAGACAAAGAGGTGCGGTTATAAGGTTGTCAAGAGACGGTATAACACCAATATCAGAACATGGTATGAGAAGTTGGTTTAGAGATAATTTTGGAAAAGTGTATGTAGACCAAGCAATTGGTAATTTTGATAAAGATAAAAATACTTATAATTTAACTATAAAAACAACAACAGACAGAGGTGGTGATAAACAAAACAATGTTAATTATACACTTGCTTTTAAAGAGTCTGTTAGAGGTTGGCAAAGTTTTCACAGCTTTACACCAGAATATGGTATAAGCTCTAACAACAAGTATTTTACATTTAAAGACGGTTTTCCTTGGCAACACCACGTTAATAATGTTGCAAACAACTATTACGGCACTCAATACTACTCTGATGTAACAGCAATATTTAACGATCAACCTGGTATGGTTAAAAGCTTTAACACTGTAAATTATGAAGGTACGCAAACAAAAGTTACTCAAAACTTACAAGACAACAACTATCATAACTTAACAGCTATAGACGGTTGGTATTTGGACACTTTTATAACTGACTTACAAACTGGAAAAGTTACTGAATTTATAAATAAAGAAGGTAAGTGGTTTAATTATTTAAAAGGAGAAACAACTTCTTTAAGTAATTTAGATGGTTTAGAATTTTCTGTACAAGGTATAGGTAATCCATCTTCTGTAGTTCATGATGGTGATGCTAGTGGATCTGGAGGTTCTTATAAGTTATACGTTGAAGATAGTTCTAGTGGTACAGATGGTACTGGCTGGGACGATGGAAACACATACACATAAAATAACATGGCAATAAATAATTATTCTTTTTTATCAACAACAATAGGTGGTGGATTTCCTCAGACAGGTGGTAGTAGTATAAGTGGTAGTTACTTTACTTTTATTATATCTCCAGTAGGTGGTAATCCAGGCTCGCCAGTTGTTATAGCTGCAGATGATTTTAAAATTGGTAATGCTGCTGAAAACCCATCAGGTTCTAATATTTGGTTTGCTGGTAACGTAGACGCTTCTGTTGAAAAAGTTGAGTTTGTAGATTTAGCAACACCACATGATGTTTCTAATACTGTTGAGGTTAGAGTTTACCTTTTTAGTGGCACCACAATGCCAAATGCAGATTTAACCGTTCTAGTAGATGTAGATTATACAGCACCTACTTTTGGTGATGATGACGATAGAAGCACCTCTGTTGGTAGACCTTTTTGCATAAGGCTTTACACACCGTCATCTACAACAACATGTGTTAATGATGGCTCAACAAATGCTGCTTACACAGGTATAGCCTCTTCAGCCATAAACAGTTCTTACACTGTTTCTTCTGCAAACGCAGATGGTACAAGTGCTAATCCTTACTGCTCTAATGGATTTCATGAATTTAAAATTAGTGGTACAGTTCCAGAAGGACAATCAACAACTATATTTGGTCAATCTTTTGTTGCTGACACTGGTTATTATTTTCCAGACCCAGGTGTAATTGCTAATTTAACTGTAGACACTCAAGGTTTAGATTTTAGTGGTGCTTACACGCTACACCACATAATAACAAGAAACGCAGATAATCAAATAACAACTTATAGATTTGAAGTAAATTACACACCACCTATTCCTTCTATAGAAGATTTAAATGGAACAGACGCTGAAAATATAGAAAAATTTTGTTCGTTACACCATGAGATGATTTATTCTAATTACACGCCTGTAGAAGTAACAAGCACTAACAATGGTACGCAACAAATGTTGCAGTCATTAACTGTTAACGGTCAAACTGGCGTTGGGAGCGCTACTGATGGTTTTCAAGGCCCAACACCTTTGAGTGCAGAGGGTGAAACAAGATCTATTTACGTTTACGGTAGCGATTATGCTGGGTATTATTTAACGGTAAAACAAGTTACAGGTGGAACTACAAAAACATTGGCTTTTGCAGAGCCACATCCTGGTCAAGGTTTAGAGTCTAGTAATACTTTTACTTCAGGTTCAACTAATTCTGGCGTTGTACAATTAAACATAGTTAATCCAAGAGCTGGTAGAGCTACATATTATCCTAGCGGAAAACCTTACGCTATTGATTATGCTAAACAAACTTCTAACTCTGCAGAAAATTATGACGTAAGAGTTGCTTATCACGAATATATAGTGTATTTTCCACCAGTAAGCGCAGTAACATATTACGATGTATTTGTAACTAAAAGCGATAGTAACGAAAGCGGTAATAGCGATGCTACTATGGAAAACGTAACTACAGGTTACGCTATGTCTGGCGCTGGATCTGGGGCTACATCAACTTACCCAATAAGAATTTATCAGTATGATAATCCTGAAATATCAATAAGCCCAACTACAAATGTAGCTGTTAATTTTGAAGACATGCCAGCTGCAGACACTAAAACAACAATAAAAGCAAATGTAAGATTTACAGAAGATTCAACTGGCACTGTTGGTAGCACTGGTCATTTTCCATTTAGTCTTACCGTTCAAGGTGCTATTGGTAGTAAAACATTAAGCGTTTCAAGACAGCCTTTAGCTTCTGATTTTTCAGTAACAAGTGGTGGTAATGGTCTTATAATATACTACGAGTCTTTAGCGGCAGTTGTTAGTGGTAGTGGTGATGGTAATACTGTTGCAATAACAGGTATAGCGTATATAGAACAAACGCCAGTAGATGATACTGTAATAAACATACTAACTCAAAACTTTATAACAGCAGAATAATATGCCAACAATAACTTTAACATTTCCAAACTCAATAAACACTTCTGTTCAAGTTGGTGATATTGCTTATTACACTTTGTCACCATCAACTAGTGGAGGATTTTCAACATCGTCACAATCTGACATAGTAGAAATAGGTGCTATTACATCTATAAACAACACTACAAATGTTATTGTATGTGACACAACACTTCCTTACCCACAGCAACCAACAACAAGTAGTTTTATATTATTTAGTAAAAACAATGAAGCAAATTTAAGTACTGTGCTTGGTTATTACGGTGAGGTAAAGTTTAAAAACAGCTCTACAATTAAATCTGAACTGTTTAGTATAGGCACGGATATGTTTGTTAGTAGTAAATAAATTGTAAAAAGTGTAACTATAATATATACTTAAATATAATTATATGTCAACACAAAGTTTAGTTTCTAGGAAAAAAATACTAGAACTAGAAGAAATACTAATAGACAATACTGACGGTGCTAATATAATTAGTAATCAAGGAAAAAGTATTGTAAGATCTGATCAGTTTCCTTTAAAACATTCGTTTGCTGACGGTGTGTATATTAGACAGATGGGTATGGCTAAAGATTCTGTAGTTGTAGGAGCAATACACAATCATTTACATGCTTGGTTTTTATTAACTGGTAAGATAACTGTAATAACAGAAAACTCTGAAGAAGATTTTATAGCGCCGTGCTACGTGGTATCAACACCCGGTGTTAAAAGAGTTATATATGCAGTAGAAGAAAGTATATTTGTAAATATACATAAAAACCCAAGTAATACTCAAGACTTAGATAAACTAGAACAAGAAATAGTTTCAAAAAATTACGAAGAATATGAAAAATACATTAATCAAAAAAAATAACACATGTCGTTTATATTAGTAGGTGTAGCCGTTGCTGCCGGTGCTACTCAAGTTGTAATGGCTAATCAAGGTCGAAAAGGCAGAATAGCAGAGCAAAAAGCTGCGGCAGCCGAAATGGAAGCAAATAAAAAAGCTTACGAACAAATTGATACTAGTAACACATACGCTAATTTAGAAAATAAATTTGAAGACATAACTGTAAATCAACAACAAGCACAGTTTGAAGCACAACAAAACCAACAACAACAAGCTAACTTAATGAACTCAATGAATGCTGCAGCTGGTGGATCTGGTATTGCAGCCTTAGCACAAGCTATGGCTAACCAAGGTCAATTATCTGCTCAAAAAGCATCAGCTAGTATTGGTATGCAAGAAGCACAAAATCAAAAATTAGTTGCTCAAGAAGCTAGTAAAAACCAACAGTTAGAAGCTGCTGGGGAACAAACATCTCAACAAAGAGAAGCTGATAAACAAGCAACACTATTAGGTATGTCACAACAAAGAAAAGGAGCTGCAGATCAAGCTAGAGAAGTTGCTAAGCAGCAAGCTATGGCTGGTGTTGGTACAATTGCTAGCGGTCTTGCGTCTGGAGTAGATGCTGGTATGGCAAACTTAGCAACAGGTGGAGATTCAACGTTTTTCAAACCAAGTTCAACAGTATAATAAATAAATAAAAATATATGGCAGCAGATGCAAATTTAATAAAAGGGGCGGCGGCAGCATATGGAGCTGGAACAGCGGCTAAACAAGCTGGTGGTAATCAATTAGGTGCTGTGGCACAAAATCTACTAGGTAAAGTAGATAATCGTACAGCTGACTTGAAAAAAAGAACAGAAGAAGCAAAAGAAAGAGATAGAGTAAAACAAGCAAAGTTTAATGAAAACTCAGAAGCTGCTTTACAACAAGGTGGAGCTTTAGGAGAGG
>Ga0208793_1001459_pt1 | contig 13566 bp, 25 predicted proteins | sample 17_taG_FD_184092 | JGI IMG/M metagenome (GOLD analysis project Ga0208793, IMG submission 184092) | Marine viral communities from the Subarctic Pacific Ocean - 17_ETSP_OMZ_AT15314 metaG (SPAdes) (version 2) | ecosystem: Environmental > Aquatic > Marine > Oceanic | place: Pacific Ocean | collected...
TTGAATGCAGGCAGTAAACTTTATAGGAGTAATTACCCTATTATAAAAGCAGGTGCCCTGTGGATCCCTGGATTATCTCGTGACCATTTATAGTAGTTTACTATTATAGATGGTGCTAAAACATATAAAATCATATAAAATGGAAAATGTTACAGAAATTGGTAGTATAGCAAATTATTATGGAGGTTTAAGTGTGATGGAGAAATTAGCTTCACCTAATGATAAATATTATTGGTCAATTGAAAATTATAGTGGTCATGAATGGGAAGAAATACCTAAAAGTCTTTATGACTCTTTGATGGATTATCAAAAGCAAATTAAAAATCATTAATAAAATTTGTAAATTTGAAATCCATTTCGATCAGTATGTCTAGGATATGCTGTGAGACGTACCTGGGAGCGAACGACATCGCTCCCTTTTTCATTTATACACATTTATATACCTTATTATGAAACAATTCATATTAAAATCAATCAAATTTCCCGTAGCTGTAATATTCTTAGGATTTATAGCTTACATAGTGATAACATTTGGAATATCTGCTATATTAGCAGCAATATTACCATCTGTAGACTATTTTCAGATAATCGAATACCCAGGTATGTGGTTATTAACATTTATGTTAGGATTTATAGGACTACTAATAGACAGTAACCAATGAACACAATATCAAAATACCTCGCAATGTTACCACAACCTTATAGCTCTGCAGCAATACTAGCTGTATCTATGGAAGAGGTAGCAGATAATCCTTGTGATAGTCTCTCTGAGGCTATAATCAGCTTCGATTGGAATGAATGGGCCATAGATGACGCTGATAAATCATGGGCAGAGCTATATTCTATGGCTGTGCTAGCAGAAACCGACACTGATACTATATGGGATGTCCCACAAGACGATATTGTTCAAGCACAATTAGCTGCTTTAGAAGATATGGGACTCGGAATGAATCATATATATCTTAATTGAATTAACCAAGAACATCTGGACATCTTTAGAAAAGCCAATGATCTCATAGGCATTCTAAGAACACCCTAAACTGACAGGTTATAGGTTGATGTGATACCTTAAGTCACTATTTATAATCATTATTAACATTTACTTTTTAATTAATTTATCATGGATATTAAATCTCAATTGAACGCACTAAAGACAGGAGAAACATTGCTAGTACAAGCATTGAAAACTAAAAACCCTAACAAAGTTCAGCTTGAATTGGCCGAACGTGTTAGATCTGTAGAAGGAAATGCAGGATCATTACTAGGCATGCTGAATAAATCTGATGAAAGATTTACTTCTGGAGCACGTAGAGCATGGATGACTGCAGAAATTACAGATGTAGGAGAACTACTTAACATCAATGTAGGAGATGATGCAGATTGGACTCTAACTGAAACAGGTAAAGATGTACTATTACTAGGTATTCTTAACCCTGAAATTCAGGGAATGAGACTTCGTTTGCAAATCAACGAAACTGTAGAGCCAACTGAATGGCAAGCAGAGAATACTGATACTGCTGCAAAGCGTAAAGGTGCAGATGGTGATTTTATCAAGCACAAAGGACAGTACATCTACAGTAATACTGGAGTAGTACTAATGAAGAAAGGTGAAAATCCAGAGCATACAGTGCTTACTGCTGATACAGCTCCTGTAGCTGCTACGGCATCTGCTAAAATCATGGATGAAGTAGGACTTTAATCTGTGTTATCGTTGTATGGTTTAAAATTAGATGAAACCGCTATGTAATAAAAGGGAGGTTGGCAACGAGCCTCCCTTACATAGTATAAAACTATTATAATGGGATACAGACCACTACATGAATACCTTACAATCAAAGAATCAAAGATTGAAGGATTAGGATTATTTGCAACCGATGAAATTTATGAAGACATATGCTTGGGGGTAACTCATGTACATGATATTCGATTTGAAGATTCTCTTATAAGAACACCTTTAGGAGGGTTTATAAATCATAGTGATAATCCTAATTGTATTATTAAAAAAGAGGAAGAGGGGTCAAATGCAATGGAAAAAGGATTTCCAGTGATACATCTCTTAACCACTCTTAGGAATATACAAGCCGGAGAAGAATTAACTGTTAGGTATACAACATATAAAGTGTGATGGAAGATTATTATGGAATATTAGCAACTTACAATCCACATACTAAAAAGTGGTATGCATTTGATAATGGAGATGTAGCAGATTATTTCACTAACCCTTCTAAAATTATATATGGGAGAGGAAATAATGCAATAGATGCTATTAAAAACTATTTAAGTGTGTGCCGTTAAATTTTAAACATTTGTAATTGAGCATAACGGTTTGGCTAAACTGCGTTTTAATGCTGTTTAGGTGGTGTTACCTAAAGTATGGATTAAAAACTAATAACAATGGGAAAATATAAACGAACAAAATCGAAACCAAAGAAGCAAAAAAGATTTGCTAACGTGAAAATGATTCTTGATTTGATTCGAGAACATAAAGACAAAATAAAAAACTTACCTGCAACAACCATACAGTTAGAAAAACGAGATATTGAATGGGGTGATGAATGGGATTCTGAAACGGGGTATGAATACTTAATCTTTTTTGCGGATAAGGGTGCATACCTTGTTGGCGAAACAAAAGTGATTGAAGATAGAGAAGATTATGCACAGGCTGATAGTTGGGAGCAAAGCCATTGCAGAGACTACTACCAAGAAAGATGGACAGTACCTTGCTTAGAAGTTCTTAAAAAACTTGAATCGGTAGTATTGTAGGTAACGCCCCGTGTATGGTGACGTATGGAATGCAATGGAATATGCACTATACATTTTGTTGTGTGTAGTGTGGATTATTAACAGATAAAATTAAATTGAAATGAAATACAAAGTTTACATAGTTAAAAACAGTGAAGAGGTTGGAAAGCCTGATAGATTTATTGAAGCCGAATTTAATTACGGTTGTGGTTTTGATGATATGCAAGAAGCATTATTAGCAACACAAAGAAATGGGGATGATTATGTGCAGTACACAATATTGCCATACATTTATATGACATAGCATTACACACAACGGTACTTGCTAAGACACGATTTTTAACGAATAGAAAGTACAGACATGGAGAGACCTAAAATTGAAGACACGCGCCCATCTACCATCCGACAATCAGTTGCTGGTAAATCGGTTAACGTTTATGAGTACAGTAAGTTGCAAGATGAATACATTGACTACTTGGAGGGGTTAGTTAAAAAATGTGATTTAGCTGATGTTGTAAAATCGTGCGAACATGACTATCAATCGTATTGTCAGGGTTTCCAATTCAAGTGCAGTAAATGTGGTGATACTTATGGTGCTTGTTAGCATGTTTTACAACGGTTTGTATAAGGTGCGTTTTAATGCACTTTATACGTTGTTGTAAGTAGTAACGGAATATTAACGATAAATTTAATAAATATGAAAAATAAAGTACAAGCAATTTGCTTAAAAACCTATGTAGATGAAGATGATATGCAAGCGTATTGCGATGGCGATATAAAATGCCCAAGTGATGTTAAAATTTACCATAAAGGCAGAAAGTATTGGGTAGTAGAGCAATACGTAGATGAAAATTTCTATAAGATAATTGATAAGCAGTAGGTAGTTATTACTTACAACGGTTTGGCTATGATAAGTAGCGGATTAATACCTATTAAATTATTATAAAGCAATGAATTTAGAAAAACCATATAAAGTATTTGAACCTACAGACACCGCTATTGATTATAGCCAATGTTACCTACCGTTTTTTGAATCAAAACAAGAAGGGTGGGATTGGTATAACGAAAATGTGGTTAGTTTGGATGAAGCAATTAAATTACGTGAAAAGGGTTTTAGTGAACCAACTAGAATGGCTTGGTATTTAGAGTGCAACGCCTTTTGGAAAACAGCAAAAAACCACAACGAGTCAAATGTAAAAATTAGCTTACCGACAAAGGAACAAGCAGAATGTTTTTTAAATGGTAGGTAACGGTTTGGCTATGATGCGCAGTTAATTAAAACATTAAACAGATGAGTTTAACTAAACGACATGCAGAAAAGATGGGTTGGTTTGACGACCAAGGCTATCATGAGTATGATACACAGTATACTGAATATAAAAAGAAGATGAGTAAAGATGAAGTAATAGAATGGATTTACAATCTACCACTACAAACTTTAACTGATGAGTTAAAAGATGATATTGTAGAAAAGATCGAAGAATTAACCACTCAAACTCAAGACGATGAAAAAAGATTTAATAGATAAGTTTAATGATAAACTAACTGAGTCTTTAAACAATTTAAGTGTAGAGCATACAGTTGAAACTATACTTAACCAAGAACTTGGTAAAGAGGATTTTGATAGAGCTATAGTCTATGCGGACAGTGTAACTCTTAAACACAGACCTTTTTCTAGAGCACAAGCACTTAGATGGGCTTTTGATTGGAAAGATACTCCCGAAGGATTTGCTTATTGGGAGAGAATCCATGACCAGCTGTGGTTAAAAGATAAGTTTGATAAGAAAATGACTCGCTTACGTAAAGGAGTAATGATAGGTGCTATTATAGTTTTTGTAGTATGTATGTATAAACTAATTACATTATAAAATGAGTGATAATCAGATAATAAATAAGATAAATGCAGACTTTAACAACAAAGTTCGTAAGAAACCTACATGGTCACGAACTGAATTGTTTCAATTGCATAAGAGTGTATGTAACTTCTATCTAGATCCTATAAGAAGAAGGAATGTTGCTATGCTAAACGGGTTCTATGATGATATAAACTAATGGATGTACGATTCATAGGGCCGGACAGACAGTTCTCTAAGTTTTCTTCTGCCACTATAGAAGAATGTGTAGAGTACTGTGCAAGTAAACGTATTCTTGGTGTAGATACTGAGACTGAAGGTTTCAGTTTTATTACCAAGAAGATGATCATGCTCCAAGTGGGCGATATGGATCGACAGTATGTAATTGATACACGCTTTCAATCTATTGAACCCCTAAGACATGTTCTAGAGTCAGAGACTATAGTCAAGGTGTTTCATAACGCTAAGTTTGACTATAAGTTCATACGTGCTGTAGATATATGTACTGAGAATGTATGGGATACCTTTCTTGTAGAGAAGATATTACATTGTGGTAAGGACAACGTTAGGTTCAGTCTTGCACATGTAGTTAAAAGATATCTTAACAAGACTCTTAGTAAAGAGGTACGTAATCAGTTTGTAGGGTTGACAGGTCAGCCATTCACTGATAATCAGGTGTTATATGGTGCTAAGGATGTAGTATATCTCCTTGGTATTGTTGAACATCAGCAAGAACTCCTTGATAGGTATAATCTTAACGATGTTGCAAAGCTTGAGAATGATGCTGTTTTAGCATTTTCAGACATAGAGTTTGAAGGTGTGCATATAGATCAGCAAGAATGGCTAGCTATAAGCTCTGAAGTAGAGGTTGATATGAAAGAGGTAGAGAAAGGAATGGATGATACTATACTTGAAGATAAAAGGTTTGAAAGTTTTGTATCTAATTATGTCCAGGGTGATCTCTTTACAGATTTTGCAGATCTTAGAAAGATAGATGTAAGTTGGTCATCTCCTAAGCAGGTCCTTGAAGTGTTTCAAGTTCTTATACCTGAGTTAGAAAAGGTAGATGGTAAGCTATTGTACAAGTACAGGAAAAAGCATCCTATCATACCTGCATATATAAAGTATAAGGAACAAGCTAAAGTAGTTTCTGCTTATGGTAAAGCTTTCTTAGAACATGTGCACCCAGATGGTAAGATACATACCAGTTTCAATCAGATTCTAAATACAGGTAGGGTAAGTTCTCGTGAACCTAATATGCAGCAAATGCCTGCGTCTAATAAGTTCCGTAACTGTATGAAAGCACCTGAAGGATGGGTATTTGTATCTAGTGACTATAGCTCTCAGGAGTTGAATGTTATAGCCTATGGTTCTAAAGATCCTGTATGGATAGAGGCACTTGAGAAAGGTCAAGACCTCCATTCAGTTTGTGCTGCTCTTGTATATGGTAGTAAGTGGGATGATGCAGCTGCAGAAGGTTGCGATTATTTTATGCCTGCGCAAGACATAACAGATGAGGGTGTAACTGTAGCTGTAGACATTGAAAAACAGAAGTGTAACTGTCCAGAACACAAGAGTCTTAGGACTAAGGTTAAGACAGTAAACTTTGGTTTAGCTTACGGTATGGGCCCTAACAAGCTTGCAGATACTATAGAGTCATCTCTAGGTGAGGCTAAAGAATTGATTGAGCAGTACTTTAAGGTGTTTCCTAACATAGGTAACTTCCTTGATAAGCTTGAAAGATTTGGTGTTAAGTATGGCTATGCTAGAACTTACCCACCTTACAATAGACGACGATGGTTTTCTGACTGGTTTAAGAACATAGGTGCAGAACCTTCTCTTAGAGGTATAACCGGTACTATAGGTAGGGCATCTAAAAACACACCTATTCAAGGTGCGTCAGCTGATATGACCAAGCTTGCTCTTATATATGTGAGAGATTTTATCCGTAAGAATAATGTACCTGTTAAAATAGTAATGACAGTGCATGATCAGATTGATACTGTATGCTCTAAAGAATATTCTGAAGAGTGGAGAGTAAAGATGACTGAGCTTATGGAGGAGGCAGCTCTTAAGATTATACCTAATGGCTTGTTAAAAGCAGAAACTAACATCTCAGAGTGCTGGGAAAAATAAATTATTTGATATGCAATTTGAAACAGAAATAGAAGAAGCAGTTATAACAGTTGAATTTGACTACGAACCTGAAGAGCAAATGGTTATGTACTATCCTGATGGTAGTGGATATCCCGGATCTCCAGCAAATGTTAGCAATATCAGTGTGTACTGGGAGACTCAAATACATAAGAAGGAAGATATAAAGATTGATATTACTGATCTACTTGAACAACTAGGATATGATGTGGAAGAAATGTGTTGGAATTATTTAAACAATGGAGATTTTTAAAATGAACTGCTATGAGTAAAGATATAGAACAGACCAAAGCTTTTAGAAGCTACGTAAAAAGTGGACATGTAGGCTCAATTATAGCCGGTACAGGCTTTGGTAAGACCAGAGTGGGTGTGTATGCAGTTGTAGAGGCATTAAATGATTCTGAGCTTGACGCAATTGTACTTGTTCCTTTTGAACATCTTAAGGATAATTTTAAAGAGGAGATGCGAAAGACAAAGCAAGAAAAGTACATAGATAGAATTGAGTTCTATTGCTATGCCTCTGTTAAAAAGCTACTTGCAGATCCTAAGAAATACTGTGTTCTTATATGTGATGAGATACATCTTGGTCTTACTGATCCGTGTTTTGAATTATACAACACAGATAAGTTTGAAAAGATGATGTTTCTTACAGCTACTCTCCCAGAAGATCCATTGTACCGTGTAAGATTAGAGTCTATAGCTCCTCCTGTATATGAGATAACTATAGATGAGTGTGTAGATAAAGGTCTTATAGCTCCTTACAAGATAAAGTGTGTAGCTTTAAACTTAACCCCTGAAGAAAAGAAAAGGTACAAACTTGTAAATGCGAACTTTGGGTATTGGAAAGGTAAGCTAGGATTTGATGCTTTTAACATGGCTCAAGCTGTACTTGCAAATAAGGGTAAGTATGGTAATGAAATGGTGAATGCAGCTTTAGGATTCTATAGGGCTATCCGTCAACGTAAAACAATTGTAGATCATGCAAAGAATAAAATCAAACTTTCTAAACTTTATGCTAACACTAATCGTGGGAGGATTTTGGTTTTTGGTGGTGATAATGCTTTTACTGATTCTCTTGCTGATGCTATTCCTGGATCAGTTACTTACCACTCTAAAAAGTCTAAAAAAGTAAGGGAGGGAGCATTAGAGGATTTTAAGTCTGGTAAAGCAAGAGTACTATGCAGTACAAAAGCTTTGAATCAGGGACTTGATATACCTAATGCTCAAGTTGGTCTTATATGTGGTCTCACAAGTAAGGCTCTTACCATGGTACAAAGGGTAGGTAGGTTAGTAAGAATTGATCCTAGCGATCCTAATAAAACAGGACAGATAGTTATTCTGTATGTAGAAAATTCTCAAGAGGAGAAGTGGCTACGGAATGCATTAACTAAAGTTGACCCATTTAATATATCATGGATAAACGAACAAGAGCTCCAGCTAGAACTGGCAAAGTAAAAGTCAAAAAGGTTACAGATGCACAGCTTATAGAGATAGGTAAAAAACATTCTGAGGGTATAAAATTACCTTCACCAGAGTACCGGTTTGAAGAGGAAAAGAATTGTAATATTCACCTTCAAGAGAAGAAATTTTACCTATCTTCATAGCGGTCTGTGATCGACTAACATCAAATATTTTTAAGGTAATGAAAATTGATATTGAACATGTCATAGGTTTAGGCCTGTCTCCTGACGAGTACATCTATCTCCTCTTGATCCATCAAGGTAAATGTGAAGAATATATAGAGAGGGGACTTAGACTCCGGATTGATAAGAAAAGTCTTGAAGTTGACGGGTATATAAAAATCCATGAAGAGGGTGTTGTTGTTCGTCCTAGATTTATAGACTTAGTAGAGGATGATTTTGATCGTCAGTTCTCAGAGTTGTTATCTACATATCCTATGAAAGTAGGTAACGCAGGTAAGTATCGCATCTTACATGCTGCTGACCCTGATGCTAAAGCAAATGTTAAGATAAAAGCTAAGTACAGGAGCATTCTTAAGAAAGATCCTTCACTGCACAGGAAGATAATTAAACTACTTAATGTGCAATTAACTCATCAAAGAGGAAGCTTACAGTATCTAAATGCATTAGATGTGTGGTTGAATCAATCTGTATGGGAAAAATGGGAGGGTATGGACGAAAACACAGACGATAGCGATGACGAAAGAAACACAAGGATCCTCGATTGAGGTATTAAAAGAATTAGGTTTCCAACCTATAAGAACAGCTGTAAGACAATCTATAGCTGTAGTAGATAAAGCAAAGAAGGGTGATAGAAATATCTACATCTCAAACTGGCCTAGACTGAATCGACACCTATTAGGTGGATTACAGCCGGGTAAGCTGTATATTATAGCAGGTAGGCCAGGGACAGGTAAATCAGCCTTTAGTAATCAGTTGATATTCGATGTATTGGATAATGCAGCCACTCTTAGTAAGAAGGTTGTAATATTCTATTGGTCATTTGAGATGCCCGGATATCAACAGATCCTGAGAAGTGCATCAAAGGATACAGGTAAACAAATGTCTGATCTCTATTCTGTAGACAAAGTTCTTGCAGAGCCAGATTTCCAAACATTTATACAAAGTGTATCTAAGTATGTAAAGTATCCTGTGTACTTCCAGAACCGCCCCAAAGATGTATCATTTATTGAGTCTGCATGTGAAAAGTTCACTGCACGATCTCCTGATGTACAGATTATAAATCTTATCGACCACACACGACTTGTTCCAGGTGAAGAAGACATAGAGATGAAAAGATTAAATAGTTTGTCAAAAGGATGTATGCGTATGCAAGCTAATATGGGTACTATCAACCTATTACTATCGCAGTTAAACAGGAATATAGAGAAAGAGGACCGTGCTAAGAACCAGTACCAACCTATGCTCTCTGATTTGTTTGGTGGTGACAGTATAGGTCAGGATGCACATGTGGTTATGATGATACAAAGACCGCATGATCTTTATGGGATTACAGCTAGGTATGCTGGAGAAGATCCGAGAGGATTGATGGCAGTACACTTAGAAAAAAACCGTGACGGTATATTAGGTATGATACCTTATGACTTTGACGGTGCAAAATTTACAATAACAGAACGAAAATCTAAACCTAAGAAATGAAAGAAGTATGAGTGAAACACAAGGAATAGTACTTCCAACGGCACCAGTGCCAAGTACTACAAAGAGTCCAGAGAACCTTATTATCTACTCTAAACCAAAGACAGGTAAGACTACAATGCTTTCTAAATTGAAAGACTGTCTTATTATAGATTTGGAGAGGGGTACTAATAAGATAGATGCAATGAAAGTGCAGGCTAATAACTTGAATGAACTTCAAGATATTATTAAAGCTGTCAAGGCATCTGACCATAAGTATAAATATGTAGCTGTAGATACTATCACAGAGTTAGAGGCTTGGTGTGAATGGGATGCTACAACTATGTATATGAAGACACCTATGGGTAAAAACTTCAATCGTGCACAACATCCTAAGACAGGTGAGATGAAAGTCCTACCTAAAAGTCAATGGGAGAGTGTGCTTGGATTACCAAAGGGTGCAGGCTACTTATATCTGAGGAATAGTTTTAAGAAGTGGATGAACATTCTACTTACACTGGCTCCTCATGTAATATTTGTAGCTCACGTTAAAGATGCTATGGCTGAGAAGAAAGGAAAGGAGGTAGCCGTCAAAGATCTTGATCTTACAGGTAAATTGAAGATGATAACTGCACAGAAAGCAGATGCTATCGGATATGTACACTGGGAGGGAGAAGAACTTATGATCTGCTTTCAATCTAAAGATGGTATAGAGGCCAACTCTCGGTGCGAGCATTTGAAGAACACCACTCTTCCATTTAAGTGGGAGAATATTTTTATAGACTAATTAGTAATCAATTCAATTTTATATACATATGAGTATAAATATGCGAGACTCTCAGACTCCTGATTCTGAGAACACAACACCACAGACTTTAGAAAACTGCACTGTGGTAAATGAAGTAACTGTAGAAATGATCCTTAATGACCTTGCACAAGGTAGGAATAAGGAGAAAATTCGTCAGAGGTATGCTTACCGAGATGAGAATGGAAACCCTCAACCGTTCGAGAAGTGGATGGTAGATGAAATGTTTAAAGACCCTAATCTTAGAGGTAAAAAACCTGCAAGAAGAAAAGTTTTACCCTTTACATTTAAAGGTACACCTGAAACTACTAAAGTAACTATGACTGCTGATAGTAATGGGGCTGTAGAAGTAAACCATACTGTGTCAGAAGAACCTAAGTATGGTATTCCTGGAACAGAAGGCGGACATCAGTTTACACCTGAAGTATCTATTACCTCTGAAAATACCACTACAACTTTTAATGTAGAGAATGATGATTTTGCAGAGATTATCCGAGAAGAAGAAAATAACACTAATCTAAATAATAATAACTAATGGCGATTAAATCAAATAGTTCGGAACAAGAAGTAGCAGGAGGAGGTGTACGTTTGTACACAGGTATCTCCGCTATGAATGTAGTAGCTGTAAATCCTACTTTGGAGGAGTTACATGAAATGGGAGTGATGTTTCAATCAGAGCCTAAGTATACTGTAGACTTCGGAGATGGAGAGGTGCAGAAAGTTGTATTCTGGCTTAAGAACGAGGATATAGCAGTACCTATGGAGATACTTATAACTCCTGGACCTTGGAAATCTAAGACAGGTAAGTATAAGTGGCTTAACAGTCAAGGTCAAGAGACCTGGGCAGAAGACAATTCTGATGGTAGCATAGATACTTCTAATCTTATGGATTGGTTTAAGAATCCTGAGAGCTGTTACAAGATTGCACGTGGCGCTGATACTCTTACAGAGTTTGTAAAGGTATGGGCTAACGTTGCTCCTGGTGATGAAGTTCAACTTGACACTCTTGCTAAGATAGAACAGGGTGATATGAAGGAGCTTGAGGCTCTAGTAAAAGCTCTTACTACTAACTCAGTACGTGTACTTGTATATGTGCGTGATGGTAAGTATCAAGGAGTTTATACTCGTCACTTCGGTAGACTTACGCCTAAGCGTGATGACTTATTCCTTAAAGCTATGAACCAAGATTACGGTCAGGTTAAAGGAGAGTACAGTATCGAGTGGGGAGAGTATACTCCGGGAGTTCTTACTCCAGATGCAGTAGATTCTAAGGATGACTTCACAGAAGATGCAGACTGGACTACAGAGAAGGAGACTGCTGGCGATGAAATGCCGTTCTAAGTTTAATTAATCAAATTGTAAGGGGAGTTAGGTGCAAGTTACTTGTATCTTTCTCCCCTTCATTTTTAACGTATGGGAATAGATAAAAGAGATAGTAATATTATACTGTCAGTAGATAGTATTCTAGAGAAAGTCACAGATTATGACCTTTTTAGATTTTATTGTCCCCCATTCAAGAGCGTAGGTAAAAAATTCAGTAGCGAGTTACGAGAAGATCCAATTCCTAGTGCACACATCACTGCAAAGAACAACAGATTACGTTATATAGATTATGGCTATACTGAACATAGGTTCGATAGTATAGGATATATTCAATATAAGTACAACGTTTCTTTCAGGGATGCTTTGCGTACTATTGACAGTGATTTCGGTTTAGGTTTAGCGGGTAAGAATAATAGGGGGGCTTTAAATACTCCTAAAACTTACGGGAAGATGAAGTTTGAAAAGATTCCTTGTTTGATGCAGATTCGTAGTAGAGAGTTTAATCTATATGATAGACTCTACTGGGGAGATTACTGTATCAGTAAAGAAACTTTAGAAGCTTTTGGAGTTAAACCTATAACTCATTATTGGATTAATGGCACGAGATACCCTGCACATAAAGTTGCATATGCGTACTGCGAACATCCGGGAAAGTATAAACTATACTCCCCACTAAAACAGGATGGTAAGTGGTTTGGTAATATGCAGGTTAATCATGTGCAAGGTATCACGATGCTACCTATATTCGGGAATATATGCATTTTAGCATCATCATTGAAAGATGTGATGTGTCTTTATGAGCTTGGGATTCCAGCTGTAGCAATGCAGAGTGAATCTATGATGCCTCCTAAAAAGCTTATTGCTTTTCTCAAGAGGAAGTTTGATGAAGTAAAGGTGCTATACGACAATGATTTTACAAAGGACACTAACCCAGGTCAGACTATGGCTTTATCCATCTGTAAAGAGTATGAACTCGAGAATATCTGCATACCCACTGAATTAGGGGTCAAGGATATATCAGATGTAATGCAAGTACATGGTCCGATCAAAGCAATATCTATAATAAAATGGCATTCAAAAGGAAAGGTAGAAGGAAAGGCGTAAAACTGATTAAGAGTATTCCCTCAGTTGTAGACGGTATTAAGTTTAAAAGTAAACTTGAAGTCTATGCTTATAAGGAACTTCAAAAAGCCAAGATAAAATTCAAATATGAAGAGGATAAGTTCAATCTTATAGACGGATTTCCTCCAATCTCAGAATCTTGGGAGTTCAGGTATAAAAAGTTTACACCTGTTAAGAATACAATCAGAGCTATAACCTATACACCTGACTTTACATGTCCAGATATGCGGTGGGTAATAGAAACAAAAGGTAGACCTAATGAGTCTTTTCCATTAAGATGGAAGTTATTTAAGAGATACATACACTCTACAGGTAAACCTACAATTCTATTTCTACCTACTAACAGATCACAGGTAGATATCTGCATAGAACAAATTTTAAAGTTATGATACACAGTGACCAGCACTTAAACTGGTTAAGATCTTTAGAAAAAGGGGACCTTATAGGTCTATCATACTACAACGGCATACAG
>Ga0208793_1001462_pt1 | contig 13535 bp, 7 predicted proteins | sample 17_taG_FD_184092 | JGI IMG/M metagenome (GOLD analysis project Ga0208793, IMG submission 184092) | Marine viral communities from the Subarctic Pacific Ocean - 17_ETSP_OMZ_AT15314 metaG (SPAdes) (version 2) | ecosystem: Environmental > Aquatic > Marine > Oceanic | place: Pacific Ocean | collected...
GCAAGAAAAGAAATAAGAGAAACACTAAAAATTCTTTAAAGTATTTAAAAGCTAAAAGAGCTAAATATGCGGCAGGTGGTTATGGCTATGGCAATAATAGCGGTAATCAAGGTGGCGTAAATAATGGCGGTAATCAAGGCGGCGGCGGTAGTACTAATATCTACCAGACAGGCTACGGTTTAAATTATGAGGCACCTAAAGCCGATGTAGTAGATGCACCTAAAGACATTACACCTTATCAAACCTCTGGTTATGGTGTTCAAACTATAGATAAGGAATCTCTTACTAAAGCTGAAGCAGGGACAGCAGCAGTAGCGGAAGAAGGTACTACAGACTCAGCAACTGTTACAAAAGGAGCAGATGCTGAGGCTCTTACAGCACAGTCTTATACTGCTGAAAAAGTCGTAGACGTAGATCCTACAAAAGCTGCTCAAGGTGAAGTAAGCACATCTCCAGAAGCTACAGACGCAGAACTTTCAGAAAGAGTTAAAACGCCTTTGCGTGACACTGCTGAAGAAAAAGCGGCGATGGCTGTTAAAGCTGCTGAAAGACCTGATCAAAAAGATTATGCTGAAGGTGTAACAAGCGACGAAGAATATGTTATACAGAACCCTGACGATCCTGAAGTAAGAACAAGAGTACTAGAGGTTATTACAGAGGAAGAAATTGCAGAGCTTAGGAAGATTGCTCCCGGCAGAGAAATAGATGTAGCTGAGGTTATGGAAAGATTTCCTAATATTGCAAAACGTGCTGCTCAAACAGGTGCTTTTGCTTCTAGAGAAGCTCAAGAGTTAGGAGAAGCGCCTACAGAAAAAGCAGCAGAAGCTACTTACCAAGAAATGCAGGATGTAGTTGCAGGCAGAAAAGAAGCTATAGATCCTTTAGGTGAAGCAGGCGTAGCAACTAGAAAGGGTATTACAGGTCAAGCTGTAGAAGCTCCAGATGCTGCTAGAATGGATACACAGCAAGCAGGCGTATTAGATAGAGATACATTTGTTACCGAAGATATTGCTGATGCTGCTGCTAAAACTACAAATTTAGAAGAATTACCAGCTTTTAAAAAGGTAGGACAGCGTACAGCAGCTACAGGTGAGGCCGCTCAAAGGATTGCCACTGAGTTAGGTGATGCTCCTTCTATTGATCTAAAAGGCCGCGAAGCTATTTTAGGTGAGAAAGCTAGAGGTAACGCTGCAAGTATTGACGGCGTACCTACACTAGCAGCTTCTAAAATGCAAGCAGTTACAGGTGAAGAAAGAAAGATGGCTGCTGCTGATATGGCAGAAGTTGTTGCAGAACTGCCTCCTGAAATCACTGCTGCAGTTTCCGAAGATCCTGCAACTGTAGAGGCTCAAATAGATAGTGGAGAAGATCCAAAAGTTAATGCTGCTGTTGCTGCTATGCCTCAAGAAGCTCTTGTATCTGTTCAAATGGAAAACCTTTTGGCAGGTATGGAAGAAGGTAAGACTCCTTTATGGGCTAAACCTGCTGTAGCTGCTGTAGAACAGATGATGGCACGTAGAGGCTTGTCAGCGTCTACTGTAGGTCGAGATGCTTTGTTTAATGCTATTATACAGAGTGCTTTACCGATGGCTCAGAGCAACGCACAGGCTCTTCAGCAACGTGCACAGCAGAACCTTAGCAATGAACAGCAGGCTAACCTACAAGAGTCTCAGCAGACTATGCAGGTTCGTATGCAGAACCTTGCTAATACTCAGACAGCAGCTTCTCAGACAGCTCAAATGGCTCAAGAGATGGCCGTTCAGCAAGGTACTTTCCGTCAACAGGCGGTAATAACTGAGGCTCAACAAGGTCAAGAAGCTAGAATGATGACCGCTCAGATGGCACAACAAAGGGCGCAGCAAGAGTCTTCACAGCTTCAACAAGCAGCAGTACAGAATCTAAACGCTTCACAGCAGATAGAGTTAGCTAATCTTCAGGCTTTAAATCAAGCAGGAAGTCAGAACCTTAGTGCAGAACAACAGTCTAAATTAACAGAATATCAGGCTGTAATAAATCGTAACGTAAGACAAGCTGAATTCCAACAAGAGATGGAAAAAGTAAATCTTAGTTCTGATATTCAAGTAGAGCTTTCTAACTTACGAGAAAAGAATTTAGCAGCTAGTGAAACAATGTCTGCAGAAAACCAAGAAAGACTTACTCGTCTTAATACTCTTGTAGACTTTAAAAAGACTAATGCTGGCATGGCGCAGCAGATGGAGTTATCCAATCTTTCTAATGATCAACAGATGCGTATGGCTGAGTTATCTGAAAGAGCTGCAACAGATGCTGCTAACTTTAGTACAGATAACCAGATGGAGCTTTCACGTTTACAGACTTATACTAAGTTTATGTCTGAGAATACGCAGCTACTACAGCAAACAGAGCTTGCTAATTTCAGTATGGAAGAGAAGTTTGCTTTAGCTGATCTAGCTTCTAAGAATCAAGCATCTTCTGAAAACTTAAGTGCCGAACAACAAGTAGAGCTTGCGAATCTTGATGCTAGGTTAAAGGAGTCTACACTTGAAGCGCAAATGCGTCAACAGGTTATTACTCAAGACTTCAGCCAGAAACAGCAAATGGAACTTGCAAACCTTGAAGCTCTTAATAGAGCCGATGCTGATAGTATGTCTGCAGAACAGCAGTCTAAGTTAGCTACTTATAATGCTCAAGTAGGTCGTAAGATAAGACAAGCAGAGCTAAATCAAGACATGGAAAAAGCTAATCTTGATGTTAGATTAAAGAGTGAGTTAGCAGAACTATCTGAAAAGAATGCTACTGATAGAGCTAATATGTCCTCTGATCAGCAGATGCGTCTAGCTAATCTAAGTACTCTCGTAGACTTCAAGAAGACTGACGCAGCTATGGCTCAACAGATGGACATGGCTAACATGGGCAACGAGCAGCAGATGGAGCTGGCTAACTTAGCTGAAAGAGCTTCTGAGGATGCTGCTAATATGACTGCTGAAAATAGCAGAAGACTTTCAGACCTCCAAACTTTTGCCTCTGTAATGTCTCAGAACGAGCAGCTTGCTCAACAAGCAGACCTTGCAAATCTTTCAATGGAAGAAAAGATTAGATTAGTTAATTTAACTGAATCTAATAGAGCTGATTCTGAGTCTATGTCTGCTGAGAATGTTGCAGAGCTTCAAAAGTTTGAGAAGAAGATGGGAGCTGCACAGGTTAATGCTAACTTAGCGCAGCAAATGGGTTTAGCCAATCTTTCTAACGAGCAACAATCTAGTATGTTCAATGCTCAGATAGACGCTAACATGGACATGAAGCAGTTTGATGCTAATCAGCAGATTCAACTGGCTAACAGTCAGTTTATGAAGTCAATGACCATGAAGAACCTTGATAACAAACAGCAAGGAGCTATGCAGAATGCTACAGCTTTAGCCTCTATGGATCTTGCTAATGCTGATGCAAGAACTAAAGTGTCTATTGAAAACGCTAGAAACTTTCTAACGATGGATATGGCTAATTTAAGTAATAATCAGCAGGCTGTTATATTAGATCAGCAGATGAAGCAGCAACAGTTTCTTACGGAGGCTGCAGCTACTAATGCTTCTAAGCAGTTTAACGCTACATCTCAGCAACAGACAGACCAGTTTATTACTAGCGTAGGTCAGCAGATGAATCAGTTTAATGCTGCTCAAGCTAACGCTATGGGGCAGTTTAATGCAACTGAAAAGAATAGAATGACTGCAATACGTGAAGGTAATGAGATGGAAGTATCTAGGCTAAATGCACAGCTTTCAACTCAGGTAAGTCAGTTCAATGCTCAACTGGATTATAATGCAGAGCAGTGGAACGCGGCTAATGCACAAGCAGTAGAGCAGTCAAATATTACGTGGCGTAGAGGCGCTAATACTGCAGAAACAGCGGCGCAGAACGCAGCTAATCAGCAGACAGCGGCTTTTCAGTTTGATATGGATAAAACAACGCAGGCTCAGATGTGGCAGCAAATGAGAGACACAGCTAGTTTTAATTTTACAGCAGAGCAGACTGAAAGAGATCGTATGATTAACGTTGCTAATGCTGCTTTGGGTAATGAATCCTTTATGACTGATGACAAGTTTAGCCGTCAAAGAGCATCACTGTTTAAAATGCTAGATAGCGCCGCTGGGTCTATAACAACAGGAAATTCTACAGAATCATTTAATATTGATACAAACGGTGATGGTATTAATGATGCTTATATTGAAGATGTCGAAAAAATAGATATAACGTTTTAAAGGGGATAAGTAAATGGGAATTTTTAGTAAGATATGGAAAGGTGTAAAAAAAACCTTTAAAAAGATTTTTAAACCCATTAAAAAGGTTTTTAAGTCAGTAGGTAAATTCATGAATAAGATCGGTATTGTCGGTCAAATCGCTATGATGTTTATTCCTATACCGGGAATAGGGGCTTTAATGTCGGGCTTAGGTTCAATGGGTACGAAAGCTTTAGGCTGGTTGGCTGGTAAAGGTGCTGTAGGTGCGGCAGCAGCTAATGTTATTGGGTCGGCTGCTAAGTTTGTAGGCGCTGTGGCTAAACCTTTTGTAGATATTACTAAAGGCGTTACAGGTTTTGTCAAAGATGTTACTAAGTTTGTCGTTAATAAAATTCCGGGCGTGAACATATCTGCGCCCTCTAGTATTTTTGGTAAAGGAGGCGCATGGCAAACTGCATCTGAAACAATTACAAACTCGTTTAAAGATTTTGGAGGTAACATTGCCAGTGCAGCTTCTATGGATATTAGTGACTTGTTAGATAACACAGACAAACTTGTCACTCCTAAAATGGATCTTACTCCCGACCCTAAATTTCCTACTGATGTAACTCCTGATTTTACATCTACAGGTATGAAAGCTCCTGATGCTGCTATATCATCTTTTCCTGATTCCATTGAGAAGTTAGAAGTATTTAATACGGATGACTCATTTATTAAAGCTTCGTCAGTAACACCAACTTCGTCAGTAGCGCCAGACGTTAGGAAATTAGAAGTATTTGAAAGCTCTCAAGCAGCGGAGGTCGGCGCAGGCGTAGCGAAAAAAGCTGTAAGTAAAGGCACTGAAGGATTCTTCAAAAAATTCTCGAATAGTATTTTAGACCCTTATAAGAAACTTGCGGCTGATCCCCTAGGAGTTGCAGGAGAGTTTGCTTCAGATTATGTTTCTGATGCGCTTTCCCCGCAAGGTATTGCTAATATGCTAGATAAGCCAGAGATGCCTGAATATAGGAAAGAGTTTCAAGGTATGTATATTTCGCCATATTTAGAGTCTTCTAAATATGATGCAATTACAGCACAGCAATCTCAATTGCCTGTTTTTATGCAGCAAGGGTTTGGCATGGGTTTATTTCAAGGCGGTTATGATCCTCTTCCCGAAGGTTTTATGGGCTGGGGCGGCTCTGAGTATAATCGTACAATGGCGCAGTTTGCACCTCAATCCTAATATTATTACAAGTAGGTAAATAATTATGGCAGTTGAACAATCTTTAGACGAAGCTTTCTTTAAAGCTGGTACATCCTTTAATAGACCTATACCGGGACAAAGCTTAACGGATAGTCCAGACGCGCCTAGACCTTTTGAAGGCCCTCCACAGTTTACAGACCGTACTAAGTTACTGGAACATTACTTTGAAGTTCTTACTGAGGAAAATACGTATGAGTCTTTATTAGATACTTTAGAGTCTGGGATGTCTATCATGGAGATTGTTCAGACTCTTTTGATGCAAGGTTTTCAAGAAGGATTATTTAACCCTGATATGATGTTGATGGTTGCAGAACCTTTAGCTTATATGATAGCTGCCTTGGCCGAAAGAGCAGAAGTAGACTTTACTATTATGGGTGACGAGGATGAGATCCCTGTAACAGAAGATCAAGAAATGTCTATTATGGATCAGAAAATGAAAACAATTGAAAAGCCTCAGATGGATGAAGATTTCCCTGTGGGTCTTTCAGAGAAACTAGATAAAGTAGAAGCGCCTAAGCAGCGTTCATTGTTAGGAGAAAAATAATGGCTGATGGATTTGGATCATTGGGAAGTGCTTATTCTATTCTTGGTCAGGCTACTGGGGCTGAGTTTAAAAGAAAAAGAAAAGAAGAAGAAGATTATTATAGGACTTTAAGAAGACAGCAAAGGCAAAGTCAAATATTTAATTTTTTAGCTTCTCCTCTTTTAAAGAGTGCTGGAGAAGCCCTTACTGAAGGTGTCAGTAGTTTGATTACAGGCAACTCAGAAGAAAAATATCTAGAATTTTTAAACTCTGAAAAAGTAAGAAATGAAAAAAGAAAACAAGGGGCTGATTATAGAAACGCTCAGAGAACTGTTAAAGAACATGAAGAAGCACTTGCATATTCTAAAGGTGCAGAAGCTTACTATGCTGATAAAGAATATAAAGCATCACTAGATGATTTTCATTCTACTTACGATAAAAAGGAATTTAGCGAAGGCGCTGAAATTCTGTTAAGAAAAGACGCAGGTGAAAAGGCAAATAAAGATATGCCTAAAAGAGAGGCCGCTTATGAAAATGCTTTATTAGTTCGAGACCCTAAAGAATATGCTGAAATTTATGAAATGGCCAAGCCTAAAAAAGGCGACACTTTTAAGAAAATATTTGGGGGTACAGACCCAAGATCTATAAGAGAAGCGCAATTAAACGCCCTTGTTGAAAAATCTAAAATAACTAGAGAGTCTTTAAACGAAGCTCGCAAATCTTTAGGTTATAATAGGACAGCAGCAGAAACTGCAGATCTTGCTGAAAGACTAGACAGCTTTAGATATAAAAAAGAAGATTGGAATCAAACTAATTCAGAGACTGTTTATAAACCTATATCTTCTGGCGGCAAATCTTTTACTGTAGAGTATAAAGAAGTAACATTTAACCACCCTGAAAAAAATCAGAGTGAAAAAAAATTAGTGCCTACAGATGAAAATTCTAAAAAGTTTTTAGAAAAAGGTTTGTTAGGTACAATACAGGAAGTAGTAACTACTACAGATGCTCTTGGGCGAAAAATAAAAACAATACAGACTTCAGAATATACGCGGGATGGGGTAAAAATTATTACCTCAAAAACTTCAAAAGTTGAGCCATTAGATTCTACATTAATGGCCGAGGCTATGACAGGAAACCAAAGCAAAGTAGCGGAAAGTTCGTTTTTTGATGTGGTCAGTAGTTTTAATGTTGCGGATGGGGAGACTGCCAAAACAGTAGCAGCTTATCTTGAAACTACTGAAGGCAGCGAGGGTTTACTACCCCCTAAAGTTTTTGGTTTGAGCAGAAATCTAGCTACGAGTTCGGAGAGCTTAGGCGTAGATCTAACGCTAAAAGAATCTTATACGTTGTCCTCTGCTATGCTATTAAGAGGTATTAATAGTGAACGGAAAGCACAGACTTTTTTGGGTTTTGATACGCCTCTGACTCCTACTTTTGATAAAACTAAAAATAATGGTCTTGGTTTGAATATAGATTTAACTAGCGAAAAGGACGAAAAGCAGAGATCTACATTAGCTTTACATTTTTTAGATGCTTTTTATTTTTTAGAAGAATCAAAAAGCAGTAATGTTGGTATAAGTAAAGCTGAAGAAAGTGTGTTATTAAAAAACTCTTATGACGATTTTATTAAGTTAGATAGAAGATCAAGAGAAGTTATGTTGAACACAATGCCTACAATGTTTAAAAATAAAAAGTACCCTAATGAGGATTATACAATGTATAGGCTATTTAACGCAGCTAACGACCGCCTCGACGACTAGGAATTTTATATGCCTATATTTGATTTAGAAAAAAAGAATCCTTATGCTGACCCTCTCTATACTATTTCTTTATTAGAAGAAGAAGAAGAAGAAAAAGAAAAGGAAGAGGAAGTGCCTGTTGTCCCAGAGCGTCCTGAGACTGTTTCAGATTTAAGAGACTCAGAATCTTTTAGAGAAAACGGTCGTGTAGTTCTTGAATACTTGGCAGATAATAAAAACGCAACGGAAAAAATATTTAGCGCCTCTCTTAATTTACCCGACTCACCTACTGACTACATAGAGTTTTTAAGAGACGAAGACAATAGGCTTCCTACTTTGTTTATGAACGCTGGCCTATATGAAGAGGCTCCTGAAAACGTTTTAAAAGCTTATAAAAACATTAGACAAAGGTTTGACGATGCGGATTTAGGTTCTTTCACGGAATTTATGGGAGCCGCCGGAGATATAACTACAGATATTGTTACTGACCCAGTGAATTTTCTAGGTCTTTTAGCACTGCCCTTTAGTGGAGGCGCAAGCGGAGTAGCACGTATAGGTGCACAGCAGTTAGCTAAAAAAACTGTTCAGCGAAACATAGCCGCTAGGCTTCAGGCTTTTGCAACACCTGCTACAGTAGGCGCTCTAGAGGGGGGTGTTTTTGGAGGTCTTGATGACTACGGAATGCAAACAAGAGATATTGCAGTAGGTTTACAAGAAGCTACTGAGATAGATAAAAGACGAGTAGCTCTTTCTGCAGGCATAGGTGCTGGATTAGGTGCTGGATTAGGTAAGCTTATAGATGTAGGAATGTCTAAATTAGATAAAAAGAATATAGCAAGAGCGGCTAACCCGGAAGAAACAACTGCTATGGATTTAGCAGAGCAGGGCATGGTCGGGGATCTTATTGATAAGGAAGGAATAGAAGAAGCTAAGGAACGCTTAGGTTTAGACGAGGACACAACAGATTTTATTGAGGGTGTTTTTAGTGTTATTGATGATGAAGACGCTGTTAATGAAGCTGTAAAAAAATATGCAGCTAAAAATAACATTAGCCAAGAAGGACAAGAAGAGCTTTTAGAAGACTTAATGGCAAACTTTAAAGAGTCTGGTGGGTCTAAAGGTGGCATAGCTGCTTCTTTAAATAAAATTGTAAGCCTTTCTAAACAAGCCCCTGCATACTATGGGGGTCGCGTATCTACATTTTTAGATCCTTATACAGATAAATCAGAAACTATTAAAAAACTTCAACGTAAGTTTAGATATGATTCGCAGAGGACTTTTTTTGGTGATCGTGTTCAAGAAGGGCAAGACTACGCTGAAACTTTAGGGGATACTCTAGGTGGATATTATGTAGATATGAAAGAAGCTATAGATCCTGTTCTTGTTTCTAATCAAGGCCGTAATAGAGATGATGCGTATAGAAAGCTTACAGCCGCTGTGAGAGGTGTAAAGTCTAATGATACAGTTATTGACAACTCAGCGAGTCGAATCCGCAAGGGCTTAGATAAAGCAGCAGAAGATTTAAAAGAAGCAGGTTTATATGATGATGCTTCTTTTATTAAAGAAAATTATTTTCCGCGTATTTGGGATCGCAAAGCTATTGTAAAAAATGAAAAAGACTTTGCAGAACTCTTAATAAAATCTGGAGAAGCTAAGGACGGCACTGAAGCCAGTGATATTATTTCTAGCATGTTAGATAAGAAAGAAATGTATGGTGACGAGGCGGGCAGTGGTAATTTTTTCTTATCTAAAAGAAAGTTTAAATTTACAGATGATGCACTTTTTGAAAAGTTTTTAGACAGTGATGCTCAAAATGTTTTAAATACGTATTACAATCAGATAAGTAAACAGTTAGCCCGTAAGAAAGTATTCGGGGCTACTAAATGGACAGACTTTGAAAAGCTTTATCGTTCTGAGATAGAAAAAGAGCTAGGCCCTTCTGAAAGTAGAAAAGCAATAAAGGATCTTAAAACAGTTTGGATGGCTCAGACAGGGGAAAACGCAACATCTAGTAACTTAGCAATAGACAGCGTAACAACAATGCAGAGAGTAGCGTTGCTACCTCTAGCTACCTTTAGCAGTTTAACTGAGGTACTATTGAATCTTTCTAGAGGTGGTGTATATAATACTGTTAAAGGTTTCGCTAAAGCTACAAAAGACGGTACAAAACATCTTACTTACGGTATGGTGGATAAAGTTATGAAAAATCATGGCTTATCTAAACCAGAAACTTTCAGAAAACTTCAGAGGTTTGGTATCGCTTTTGAGCAGGCTACATCTGATCAAGTAGAAAGACTGTCAGGCGAATCTATTACAAACCCAACGCTTCAAAAAATAAACAGAGGTTTTTTTAGATTAAATCTTTTAGAGCCTTGGACTAAAACTGTACAGCTTACAAGCTTTAATGTAGGTAAAGATATTATTAGAAATAATTTAAAATCTATTGCGCGTCATGGCGATAAAAAAATAACAGCTCGTATACAGACAAAAATTGATCAGCTTCTTGAACTTAATGTAGATATTGATAAAGGACTATCTTGGTATAATAAAACTAAAGGTGATTTAGATATAGAAAATGATTTTACTTTCCAAATAGAAAGAGGAGCTGCTAGATATACAAATGAGATTATTCTTAATCCTTCTAGAGAATCAGGTTTAAAATCTTTAGCGTTGTCTTCAAATCCTTTTACAACAATGCTTTTTCAACTAAGTGCTTACCCAACTGCTTTTACAAATACTGTACTTAAAGATATGGTAAAGCGAACCGCAAGAGGAGTAAAACAAGGAGACATAGGAGCTTCAAGTAAGGTGATGGGGGCTGCGTTATCAATGCAGGCTTCTGCTATGATGTTAAATTATTATAGGAATGAGTTTTTTAACAAAGACCCTGAATATATTAAAAAAACTAAAGGTGAATTACTTATAGACGGCGCGTCTCGTTGGGGCGGCATGGGTATTTATTTAGATGTTGCTCAAAGAAGCTCAAAAGCTTCAGAATTTTTAGGGCCTATAGCTGGGCCTATCGCTGGACTTACAGGCCCTGTAGTTGGTCAGTTTTTGTCGGCAACTAAAGGCTACACCCTATCAGATCCTTTTGTAAGCATGATGCCTTTTTACTCTGCATTACCTAAAGAAACAAGAAAAGAGATTAGATCTGGAGTTAGAGAGTTTGAAAAAGAACTTATAGGAGACAAACCTAGACCTAAGTTTGATAAAGGCGGTAAAGTTTTAGATGTTCCGCAGGTTCCTAAAGAACCTGATGAGCGTATAGATAAAATGACAGGGCTTCCCTACAACCAACAGGCAGGCACAGCTTTTACAGATGTAGAAGACAGAGAAGATCCAGCACAGCGCAGAGCTTTTGTAGTTGGTGGTATAGCTAAAATACTTAGTAAAACTATTAAAGACTTTAGCAAGCGTGTAGTTAACGATGCAGAAGCTGACGAGGCCGCTGAAGAAATATTAAAAGTCTACAAGTCTGGTGATCCTGATATTCCTTCAGAGCTAGATGACGAAGACTTTGTAGCCTTTTTAGATTTAGAAACTAAAGCTTTGTTAGAAGAGAAACATGACTTAAGCATGGATCAGATTAGAAGTAAATATCCTCAATTCATAGGTGACAAAGATGAATTAATTATGGGGGAAGACTTCAGTCGTGCCAGAGGTTATACAGAAGATGAGATAGAGACTTATAATATAGCTTCAGAATTAGGTGATGAGCTAGGTGATTCAGCACAGGAGGCAACTTCTAATATACAATATATTTTAGACTCTAAAGGTCTTACAGATAAACGACCTAAGAGTGATGTTAAAAAATCACTGTCTCGTTTACTAGCTCAGAAAGAGGCAAAGCATTTAGCACTTGAGGATAAAGAAATACCTATCCTTGAGAAAGGACTTGGTGCAGATTATAAAGAAAAAATTGCAGCTTTAAGCCCGGAAGATCGATCTATTCTAGAGTCTTTAGAGGTTCCTGATATGCCTACCCGCGTCGAGAAAGTAAGAGATGTGGATATAGAAAATAGAGATAAGGCGTTGAAAGATTTTATAAAAGACTCTAAAGAAAAGGAGCCTGTTTTTAGAGGAACTTCAGATGCCTTTGACACCGACTATGAGTTTAGTTTTGCTATGCCTAGAGAATTAGGCACTCATGTAGGTACTAAAGGTCAGGCAGCTTCTCTTCTTACAAGACCTCTACCAATGAACATTACTACGTTTATGGGAGAAGTACCTGAAAAAACTATTGACACTGCTATGAAGGCAGGAGAAATTTCTAACAAGGCCATGACTAAAGGTTATATAAATGTTAAAAATCCTTTAGTCTTTGAAGAAGATCTAGGTAGCTGGGGTGCTGAAGAGCTATTAGCTCCTAATAATATACAGGACTTTATTTCTTTAGTTGCGAAACAAAATACTCAGAAAGGAGTAACATCTGAAGTTATAGGCGCTTCCCTAAAGCGTAAGGTTATTCCTTACTTAGATCGCTTTACAGAAATGTCTATGGAGGGCGGCAGTGATACTTTAGAGTATTCTATCCATCAAGCTAAGTTAAATAAAGAACTCCAAAGCTTCTTAAAGGATTTTGGTTTCGATAGTGTTAAATATAAAAATCAATTTGAAGCAAGAATAGAAGGTGAAAGTCCTTATTCTTATATCTTATTTGAACCCGAACAGTTTAAGAGTGCTTTTGCTGCACGTTTTGATAAAGCAGATCCCAGACAGAACAAAGCTGATGGTGGTTTATTGGCTAAGAAAGGAAACGTTAAATGATATATAAATATTTTAGCACAGATGAACTTAAATGCCAACATTGTGGCGCTGAAGGAATGGACGATAGCTTTATGGTTAAGGTAGAAGCCTTACGAGAGGAGCTAAAGTTTCCTTTTGTTGTTACCTCTGGTTATCGTTGTAAGGATCATCCGATAGAAGCTAAGAAAAGTAAGCCGGGATCACATCCTTCTGGTAGAGCTATAGATATTGCTGTTAAAGGTGAAGCAGCTTACAAGCTTTTAGATGCTGCTATCAGAATAGGAATGACAGGTATTGGTGTTAATCAAAAAGGCGCTACTAGATTTATACACTTAGATGATCTTGAGTGGGAAAGTGGTAGACCGCGACCTTGGATATGGAGTTACTAGATGACTATTTTAAATGCTCTTATAGGGCCTGTCACAGGGCTGCTAGACAAGTTTATAGAGGACAAGGATCAGAAGGCTGCGTTAGCGCATGAAGTCGCTACAATGGCCCAGAATCATGCTCAAGAGCTTGCTAAAGGTCAGCTTGAGGTTAACAAAGTAGAAGCGGCACATAGGTCATTATTTGTAGCAGGATGGAGACCTTTCATTGGTTGGACTTGTGGCTTAGGCATGTTCGGTAACTTTATCACTATTCCCTTCAGCAACTTTGTTTTAGCTCTTCTTGAGTACGACATCGTGATACCTCTTGTACCCTTGGAAACTATGATGCCTGTACTAATGGGGATGCTTGGGCTGGGTGCTATGAGAACTTACGAGAAAAAGAACTCAGTGCATAGGGATAAATAATGACAGCTATGGAGTTTGTAAATTCTACTTGGCCTATTTTTATGGGTTTTATTACGCTTGTTATAGTATTAGCCAAGATGCATGGTGATATAGAAACTATCAAAGAAAAAGTAAAAGTACTCTTTGAACTTTGGAATAAGAAAGAGCGATGATTGCAGAAGTCGCTACAGTTATATCAGTTATCAAAGGACTGAACGATGCCATATCTACTATTAAAGAAACAGGTGGGCATGCTAGTGACTTAGGTGATGTGATGGGCCGCTATGCTACAGC
>Ga0208793_1001463_pt1 | contig 13523 bp, 27 predicted proteins | sample 17_taG_FD_184092 | JGI IMG/M metagenome (GOLD analysis project Ga0208793, IMG submission 184092) | Marine viral communities from the Subarctic Pacific Ocean - 17_ETSP_OMZ_AT15314 metaG (SPAdes) (version 2) | ecosystem: Environmental > Aquatic > Marine > Oceanic | place: Pacific Ocean | collected...
CATCTTAGTGTTTAAATGGCCTTTTTCAACTGTATTAAGTGCAATCTCAGTATAACAAGAGATCATTTTCATGGCTAATTGTACTTGACTCATTTCTAGAGAGAAAAAAAGCACATTCTTAGTATCAGATAGATGACTTGCTATATTAAGTGCCAATGTAGATTTTCCCATAGCTGGTCTACCCGCTAATACATTGAGTGATCCTTCTCTAAATCCATTAGTTAAAGCATCTAATGACTGAAATCCACTAGAAAGACCAGTACCAAATTTATTGACATCATCTATGTAATCTATTGTTTTTCCTACAATAGTTTTCATTGAGTCTTGGTTTTGATCAATTAATTCAGACTCAAGCGACTGTATCTGATTAACTGTATCTTGATAATTGTTGTAATCAATCTTAAATTTAAGCGATTCAATATCGTTGTTGATACGACAGGTGCGAATATGATTAGAATATACACTAATATTTTCTGTACCTATACATTCTTCCATCATAGTAGCTAAATATGGAAATCCTGTCCAATCTCCACTATGATTACCCTCCCTATCGATCCAGTTTCTTAAAGATAAAGGATCAACCTTTTCATCTTCATCAAGCATATCTAGGATATACATATATAATAATCCTAACTCATCATTGTTAAAGTCTGAGGCTATTAATCCAGTACCCGCTACCTCGTCAATGCATGTTGGATCTAATAAAAGGCCACCAATAACGGCTCTTTCTGAATCAGTAGAATCTGTCTTGCTTTTTAATTCTCTGCGTAATACTTGGTTTTGCATTTGTTACCTCCGTTTTTTTATAATCTTCAGGATCATCACTACCATGATGTTCATCCCATATTTCATCTGATCCATTGCCAAATACCTTAACAAAATCTGCTTTGCTAAAATATTCAACCTGTTCTTCAGCTTCTATTCTTAAGTTTCCCATTTTGCTCATACATTTCTCCTTTTAGCTTTAAGTTTAATTTCTTTTCTTTTTCTCTCTCTAGTAGACATTTCCATAATAACTTTGTAGTTTGGTGCAAAAGGAGTTACTTCTCCCTTAGAAACTCTTTCAGTTGAAAGTGTTCTAGTTTTTTTCATACATTTCTCCAGTTAAATTCCTCACCATATGGTTTGGATTGTTTTTTATCTTTATCTTCTAACATCATCTCCCAATTACGGCCATTAATAAATGTTTGTAAATGAGGAATGAATCTTCTTTCTGTTACATCATGATCTAATTTTAAATCTGCAAGAACTGGTAGAACTTTCTTCCAATCTTTATGCTTCTTTCTAAAATTAGTAAATTCTGTGTCTAGGCCTCGTTTTTTACCTAAGTATCTAACCCTAAACTTTTCAAACAATTCTTTTTCTTCAGGAGAAACCTTCTCTTTCTCTTTAGGTATCTCTTTCTCTTTAATGTCGGTATGCATTTCCGTATGTTCGGAATCCCGTAAGTACGAAAAAGGATATATATGGAACTCGTTACTTACAAACCTATTCTGCTCATCTTTTATTCTTATCACCTTGTATAAGCCTAACTCTCTTAGGCATTTCATAGCCTGTAAGTATTTAGATCTTCCTATATCAAAATGATATCGGATCTGATCTTCCAGAACTACCCAGTTTTGTGGTTTTGATTGTAGATAACACCATATAGCTAATGCATCAGGGTTATCAATTGATTGAACGACCTCCCTACTTAACATAAAGTAGGGTAAGTCATTCTGGTGAGTATCTAATTTATGTATTGGCATTATTAGATTTTAACATGAGTTTCACCAAAGGATCAACATACCAATTATTGGCATCTATCCAATTAGTAATGTCAATCTTTAATGGATTGTCTGCTCTACTTAGATCTCTAACAGGTTTAAATACTATTTTTGGATCAGAATATTTATTTAACCTAACTCTAGCAGTAGGAATGCTACAACCAATTCTTAATGCTAATTCATGAGTTGTAATCTTACGGCCATCATCTAATGTATACAGCTTACTCCAATAACCACCATCCGTTCTTTGGTATTCAATACCATCTTCTATTTTAGTCATGATTAAAACGGAATATCATCTTCAGGATCTTGTGAAACATCTTCCTGTCTGATATGCTCTTGGGGTATAAAAGATGGTGCTACCTGCTGTTGTGGGGCAGTACCCTGCTGTTGTTGATCTGGATCTTTTACATAGAACTTTAACCATTTACCATATTGACTACTTTTAATATAGGCCTTTAGTTTCCATACCTTGCCTGTTTCATCTTTAAAAGTGCCATAGTAATCTTCTCTACTATTATCTTCTTCAGATCCATCGTTAGTTTTAAATTTACTTTTAAATAAACTCCCTGTATTGGGATTGTTTTTATCTTCCATAATTACTCCTTGTAATAAAAAAAGGGATCATATCGTTGATCCCCAGTACGCTCTTAATCGATCAAATGCAAGGAAGTGGTATATGAAGCCACCGAACAACCAGTAAAAATTGGAGGTAAAAACTAGCTGTTCTACATTGATCATGGTAAGAGTACCACCCCTAAAACCATATTATTTACCAAAAACCTGTTCGTAATAGTCAACCATAGGTATATACCTAGATGTTTCTATTAACTTGCCACCCTCATCATGGATATGATCCTGTAACCATTCCCATATAGTAGTAGCTTTTTCAAGATCACCAGTTTTTTTAGCTTTATCTATCTTAGCCTTGATCTCATTGATGTGATCTCCCCATTGCTGAGTTTTAGTTTTGTCTTTGGTTCTAGTTGCTCTCTCACCATCATCATCATGAACTTCAAGAGAAAGCATACTCCAGAGTGCGTATCTACGATTGTAAGTTATGGAACTGCCTAGCGACTGGCTGTCCTCTTTAGCCATTATTAGCCTAATATTAGACTCAATAAATTCTTCAGGATGATCCACCAAATAAATTCTAGTGTTTAATAAATCAATTCCATCCACATACTGAACAGTTTGCACATAACCCATACCCAATTCATATAGAACTGGTTTTATCGTATCGATTATATTGTTAATGTTAGCGTATTTATAACTTAGGAATTCGTTCTTAGATGTTCTTTCTACCTGATCTACCTTGCCACGAAATTGCATCATAGCTTTCCAGATAGTAGGTTTAGGTGATGTAGACCAAGCTACATTTTTTGCATTTTCTGTATCTAGTTTTTTTGCCATATTCTTCTCCTGTGTGTAAGAAATTACATTATACCACCACTTAGGTTAAAATATGTATATAATATGATTGTAAGTTGTAAAAAATATGCTATTGCTATTAACTCTAAAGGGCGATAGCATACTCTTTATAACTAGCAAAGGAAAATAATATGTACCCTAAAAATGATACAAAAGTAAAGTATTACAAAACTGAAAATAAAGTAAAAATTGAAATGGATCTTGAAGATTACAGAATTTTACTTAAACTTAACAATTTTTTACAAGATCAAATTAGTATGATGCATGAAACATCTACTATCTACCTGTCCGACTTGGGCAAATTTGAGTCATATGAGTTAAAAATGGCTCGTATCTTAGACTTTAGAAACATGGAAGGCCACAATCATTTCTGCGATTATGTTCTTAGCAACGATCCTAGAGCAAGAGAGGAGAAAGCATAATGGGTACAGAAAAAGATGTTCTACAAGAGGCCTACCATACTCACAGTCAACAATTAGCTGAACTTAAAAACTTAGTATTACAATACATAGAAGTTGATGATGACTTTAGCTTTAAATTTGATGATATTAGAGATTTATTAGAAAATCATTTAAAAAATTCTGAGTTATCGTATGAGCCACCTGAGTTTACTTGTGATGATTGTGCTTGGCCTGATGGCACACTAAAAAGTGGTGTTGGCTGTTGTTGTGGGAGGAATGACTAATGATGGCACAAGAAATGTTTGAAGAAAACAAAGTGTTGGAGAGTCAAATTGAATCTTTAAAATCATTAATAACTGATCTAGATGACTTTTTAAGAGAATGTAATCCACAATCAGATGAAGATGATAGAAGAATCGGCGAACTTCAAGAGCGTATTAGAAATGTTGATGAAGATGAAGATGAAGAAGAAGTTTGTGAAGAATGTCGTTATATATTAGAAGATTGTGAATGTGAGGATTAAGATTATGACTGAACTACAATGTATTAAATGCGATCATAAATTTACAGGTGATGTTTTTAACTATAAACTTACATATGATGAATGGTTAAAAGAGGTTAGATGTAAATATTGCAATTCAAGACAAACTATTACTGTTAAACCTTTAACTGTATTCCAAAAATACACCAGAAAATGGGAGTTTAGAGGGCGAGATAAGACCAAACATAGGGTTAAAGTAATTAATACTCGGTTAGTTGATGTCGATGACTGTGATATAGATACTAGCGATTGGCCTGATTTATGCGATTCTTTTGTATCTTCTGCGTATTGGTTTGATGGTACATTATTAGAAGATGAAGAATTAGAACACCTCAATGAAGATAGAGATTTTTGTTACGAGGCATTTATGAATCATTTATATTAGGAGATTTTTATGACTGAAGAATTTGAAGAAGATTTAGAAAGTTTAGGTGAAGATAGGCCTTTAAGTGGTTACGCTAAATCGATAGCTGAACAAACTGATGAAGAAGTCCAGACAGAACATTGGAATAGAGAGAGGCTTTCTGAATAAAGGATTACATTATGCAAACTAATAAATTAATAGAAAAAGTTAATTGGTATGAGGAAGATTTACATAATTTTTATGATACTGATAAAGATAATAATGGATATATCTATGGCATTTATATTTATAAAGACATAGAATATAACCCCTTCCCTGAAAGTTTAGAATGGTTTAAAACAAAAACAGAAAGAGATAATAAATATAATGATTTATTTTAGAACTAAATATCAAATGCACAAACAACAATTAGAGGAGGAAAATATGGCTGATCCTGATTTAGTTAATTTAGTTAGATCTCATTCACAATTGTTAGAAGCAATAGAATATATGGCTGAACAGCTTAAACTTAATGTCAATGAAGTTATGTTTAATCATGTTAGTTTAAACGCTAAGATGGTTAGGAAAATAGAACAAGATCCAGATCCTGATCTAGATCTGGATGATGACGGAATTCCGATCTAAAATTAAAAAGGCTTTCACAGGCCTTTTTTTTGTTATAATAAATCTGTGATCAACTGGATCACTTACTGGAGAATTATATGAAAAGTGTTAAAACTAAAAGAACAGAACACAACGGAACAGAATACTGGACTTGTTGTTTTTGTGAGGAAATCTTTACAGGTTTTGGAAATAATCCAGATACCCATAGAGATGATGATGAATGCTGTGATCATTGCAACAACTCGATAGTTATACCATTGAGAATGGATGCATTATCTTTCAGCTTCGACAGGGGAACAGCTTGAAGATCTTAGCAAGTATCTTTAGACTGTTAGGTTTTGTAATGTTAATATCAATAACCATTAGCTGTGTTTATATGGCTTTATGGTTTCACCATTACGAGCCAATGATCCATTAGTTACTGGAGGTGTATTATGAAAAAATTTTGATTAGCTAGATAGAAATAAGAAAGGCTCTTAATTGAGCCTTTTTTTATGGCATAATAAAAGCGTAGCTAATTTTGGCTACTTTTAAAAATGGAGAATTATATGAACTTACATAATTTAACGAAAGGTGAAAAATTTATATACGAGTGGCAATTCAGATTGCATGGATCATTTGATACTGCTCTGGCTGAAGCACTTTCTATAGCTGATGGTAACAATCTCAAAAGGTTAAGTAAGGGATTCCCTGAGTATGCTGAAGCTATGAACAGCTTTCACCATGATGAGGGATGGTGGTTTAATGTTCTTGATACTGTAGATGGTGAAAATTATCAAGTTGTTGAAAGAAAACCCTCTGGAGCGATTGTATGATAGTTAATAGCGAATATCTGCACCAACAATGTGAGCGTGTCGACTATGTAGGCACTATTGCCTATTATGATGGCAAAAATTACTTTAACGACTTTGGGGAGATCTTAAGAGATCTCTCTGAATACAATATATCAAGTGAGGGTTATACTCCATTTGGTGATGAACATTATTAGGGTTTAATTAGTTAGAGAACCAACAAGAACCCCCAAACTCTGGGGGTTTTTTTTGGAAGTTAAAATTTTCACTTCCAGATCACAGATCAAAAAAACTGGTATTATATTTTTGTGATCAATTGGATCACTAACAAGGAAAAAAATATGAAAATTAATAAAAACTTTAATAATATGACAGATCAAGAAAAATGGGATTTTGTACACGCTCATGGTGGATATGTCAGCCGTTGGGGTTTGGGTATTGATATAGATCTGGAATCTTTTAAAGATATTCAGGGTAATACCTTGACTATTGATACAGATTTTGCAAACCACATGCAAAAGTTAAAAAAGATCGCAAGGCTTGAGGAGGAGATCCGACAGCTTCAAAATCAGATCTCAGATCTGAGATTTATAATAAAAAAAGATGGAGCATAATATGAGAAAAATAACATTAAAAATAGCAAGATCACTCTATCAGGGTAAACCTTGCAAAATATCGAATACTTATACAGATGGTGAAAAAGTATTCCTACATGACAACCTGATCGCATTCAAGCGTGAAAATGGCCTTTCAATCTCTCTTGCTGGATGGCCAACAGTAACCACTAGAGAAAGGATCAACGGCTTGCTTAAATACTTTTATGAAAATGATGATCTAAGGATCTACCAAAGGTATGGAGATCAATACATCAGCACTAAAAGGGGAGATGCTCAGATCCTTGATAATGTTTTTTATGCATTCAGATATAAGCAAGGAAAGATCAGGATCACAGATCAAGGCCTAATCCCTGAGGCTGAGATTGATTGCTTTTTTCCAAGCGTAAAAAGGAGGGTTTTATAATGTTTATAGTTGATGATCAATATACTGGAGAGATCCATAAGTTTGAAACACAGGATCAAGCCGTTGAATTTTGCCAAGAGCAGGACATTATTTACTACAGCAGGGCAATTGAATACCTTGCTGAAAATGATGCTTCTCTGGTGGATTCTCTGGCGTTGGCTCATGAGTTTGGATTCACTCTGGACAAGCTGAACAGCGAAACACTCGCCACGATCCTATACCAACACAATTTACTAAATACTATTGAGGAGGATCAAACACAATGAAAAAGCGTTTATCTAGTTTCTTCATGGGAATTATGGGAGGTTTCATTGCTCTCTCATTATGGGCGTTTTTACTCATTGGGTATGTAATGATCCCTGATCTGATCTGAAGATCAAAGGAGGTAATATCTGGGGGCTTCAATGCCCCCTTTTTATTGTCTGATCCTAAACAGAAGAAAGTTAAAGATCTCTAAGCTGTAGATCTTAAAAAAACAGAAGAAAGTTAAAGATAGATCCTAAGATCTCCAGATCAACAAAAGAAGAAACTTAAAGATCTGATCCGATCAAGTAACTGGATCAACTGATCAAGGCCTGAAATCGCCCTAAATACTAATGATTATTAAAGATCTATAGTAAGAGATCAATATAGATAAATACTAGAGAGAAAGTAAAGATCAGATCCCCAGATCTGGGAGATCAAGATCAAGCGATCAATAAGATCATAGAAAATATATATATCCCTCCCTTTTATTCTCAGATCCTGAAGCTGTTTTTAATTTGGAAGTTAAATTGAAAGCAATTCTAAATATTTACTTTTTAGGATCTTGTTTTTATTTAGATCATTAGATCCATAATCTTATTATAAAGCTCTATTTACTGCTGTAGACCGCTATCTAAAAGGGTTTAGGTATATATAGACAGTTTCCAATTTTAAGATATTATGTTAAGTATGGGGTAGGGAGGCTCATTTGATTTTGAAAAATATATTTGTACTATCCCACCCACAAAAAACAAAATTTCAAAAAAAAACCATTTTGAACTTTATATGTGCTATACTATCCATATGCAAAAACCAAAAGGTAATCCAGCACTTGTTAAGGGTATGACCTCTTTAAACCCAGCAGGCAGACCTAAAGGCTCTGTAAACAAATATACTGCGTTAGCACGAGAGTTAATGTCTGAGAAAAGTGGTGAGATTGTACAAAAAGTAATTGATAAAGCTATGGATGGCGATGTACATTGTTTAAAGATGTGTATGGACAGAATACTGCCTGTACAAAAAGCAGTTGACTCTAACAGAACTAAAAGTGATGCTCAAGTAATTATTAATGTAGCTTCTATTGAGTCTATAGAACAAAAAGCAAGTGAATATGATGAGGCTGAACTAATAGAGCCTGTAGAAAAATCAGATGACGAGGTAGTTGTTAAAATAGATTCTACACCTATGGCCGATAAATTCGATGGCTGAGTTAAACATTGATTTACACCCTGCACAACTTGAAATATTTCATTCTGATAAACGATTTAAGATAGTTGCTGCTGGTAGGCGTTTTGGCAAGTCCTACTTATCTGCTTGGATTCTTCTTATTAAAGCAATACAGTCCAATTCTAAAGATGTGTTCTATATAGCACCTACTTTTCAGCAAGCTAAAGATATTATGTGGGCGATGCTTAAAGAACTAGGTAGAGATTTAATAGTACAAGCATACGAAAATACGGCTGTTCTTACTTTGATCAATGGTCGTAAGATATACCTGAAGGGATCTGACCGACCTGAAACACTTCGTGGCGTTGGACTTGCTTATGTCGTGCTTGACGAATACGCTTCTATGAAACCTCAAGTTTGGGAGCAGATTATTCGACCTACACTAGCTGATGTTCGTGGTGGTGCTTTGTTTATAGGAACGCCCGCAGGAAAAAATCACTTTTTTGATTTGTATAAAGATGCTTTGGAAGATGAAGATTGGGATGCCTTTCAGTTTACTTCTACAGACAATCCTTTTTTGCCAGCAGAAGAAATAGAGGCTTCTAAGAAAACAATGTCCTCTATGTCGTTTAGGCAAGAATTCGAGGCATCATTTGAAACAACTTCTGGCGGTATATTTAAAGAAGAATGGTTTCAAGTTGATGAAGAACCAGAAGATGGTAACTATGTTATTGCTGTTGATCCTGCTGGGTATGAAGCTGTAGAACAGGAACGCAATTTAAAACGATCTAGATTAGACGAAACAGCTATTGCTATTGTAAAAATAAATAGAGATAAGTGGTGGGTAAAAGATATACTACATGGCCGATGGAATATTAAAGAAACAGCAAAAAAAATTCTTTCATCTGCGATGAAGGTGGAATCATCTACTGTAGGTATAGAAACAGGATCACTCAGAAACGCTATATTACCTTACTTGGAAGATGAAATGAGAACAGAAGGTAGATGGGTTTCTATAATAGAACTTAGACATGGCGGTAAAAAGAAAAACGATAGAATAACTTGGGCGTTACAAGGTAGGATGGAACATGGACAAATTACTTTTAACGAAAAAAAAGAATGGCGAGAATTTACAAACCAATTATTAGATTTTCCTAATAGACTTGCACATGATGACATGCTGGATGCTTTGGCTTATATTGATCAAGTATCAGTTGCAGATTTCGCCCATTCAATAGAATTAGATGATGAATGGAGGCCGATAGATAATGTCGCTGGATATTAACAATTTAACAAGAGAAGAAATGGATGAACTTTTAGCGTACAGTAACGATAAAAGCAATATAATAGAACGCTATGTTGTAGCGTGTCAAATAATAACTAATTTACTGGAACATGAAACAGATGATATATTAGCTGAAGTAGATTGGGATGATACTGTAGATTTAACAATATGTAAATTGCTTATAGATGGGGATATAGTTGTTGAGCCAGAAGAAAGAAAGTTACATTGAAAGGTAAAAATGTGATATAATCGGCACTATTTAGTCCGATTACTATAATATAGCTTATTTATGAATTCAGAAAATAAATATCAAGCATTAGCAGGATGGCTTTCACATAGACTTGACAGTTGGAGAACCCATAGGAATATTAACTACATTCCTATGTGGGATGAATACTACAGATTATGGCGTGGTATTTGGTCTGCTGAAGATAAAACTAGAGCAAATGAAAGATCTAGATTAATATCTCCTGCATTACAACAAGCTGTAGAATCTTCTGTTGCCGAACTAGAAGAAGCTACTTTTGGTCGTGGAAAATGGTTTGACATACAAGATGACATGCTTGATCAAGATCCAAGCGATGCTGAATATGTGCGTAATTTATTACAAGAAGATTTAGAAAAAACAGGTTGTAAAGATGCTATATGTGAAGTATTTTTAAATGGTGCTATATACGGAACAGGTGTTGGAAAAATTGTAGTAAAACAAACTATAGAAAGAGCACCTGCTGAAGTTCCTATAGAAGGAACAATGGCAACTACAAGAGAAGTTGTAGAATATCCTGTTATTGATGTCCATGTAGAGCCTATATCACCTAAAGAATTTCTTATTGATCCTTCAGCTAATTCAATTAATGATGCTTTGGGTGTTGCACACGAGGTTATTAAACCTAGATATCATGTAGTTGAGGGTATTCGATCTGGTATATATAGGGATGTACCTTTAGATGGTGATTATAATACTGCAAAATTTGGTTATGATCCAGAAACTAAGTCTGCTGATGAGTCAGATTCAGTAAAAATATGCGAATATTGGGGATTAGTACCAAAAAGATTTTTAAAAGCTAACAAAGATAAAGATGATTTTGAATATAAAAAATCTGATGAATTAGTTGAAGCAGTTGTAACAATGTGTAATGATGAACACATTTTAAGAGTAGAATAAAACGCTTTTATGATGGAAGATAGGCCGTTTATATCGTATCAACATGACATTGTACCTAACAAATTTTGGGGCAGAGGTGTTTGTGAAAAGGGATATAACCCACAAAAAGCACTAGATGCCGAAATGAGAGCAAGAATTGATTCTCTAGCACTAACTACTACACCTATGATGGCTGCTGATGCAAGTAGATTACCTAGAGGCGTTAAGTTTGAAGTGAGAGCAGGAAAAACTGTTCTGACCAATGGAAATCCACGAGAAGCTATCATGCCTCTCGACATGGGTACTACAGATCCTAATACATTTAATCAGGTTGCCTCACTTCAAAACATGATTCAAATGGGAACTGGTAGTGCTGACTCAGGTGCAGCACAAAATGATACTGCTAGTGGCATGTCAATGATGCAAAGTGCTGCAATTAAAAGGCAAAAGCGTACATTAATGAATTTTCAAAACACATTTTTGATTCCTTTAATAAATAAATGTATGTGGAGAAAGATCCAATTTGATGTAGAAAGATATCCTGTCAACGATTATAAGTTTATTCCATATTCTACAATGGGCATTATGGCTAAAGAGTTAGAAATGACTCAAATGGTACAAATGTTACAAACTATACCTCAAGATTCACCTGCGTTTAATGTTATTCTCTTAGCATTATTCCAAAACTCATCAATACACAATAGAGATCAAATTGTTAATGCTCTTATGCAAGGTGGAGAAGCTAATCCACAAATGGATCAAATGCAACAGATGGGTATGGAACTTGAAATGCAACAACTACAGGCTAATGTACAGAAAACATTGGCAGAAGCTGAAGAAGAAAAAGCAAGAGCAATCAAACACCAAGCTGATGCAATGGCAACACAGCCAAACGAAATAGATATACAGAAAAAAGTTTTAGATTTACAAAAAGAAGCTATTGGACTAGAAAAAAGTGTAGCTGATATTGAAAATACAAGATCAGAAACAGCTAGAAATATACCAGAAGTAGAACATTTAAAATCTGAAACAATATTAAACCTTGCAAAAGCTAGAGCAGCAGGAAACAAGACAAATATTAGCAATACTGTACAATAATAATGGCTAAAACAGATCAACAATTCCTAGAAGATAGATTGGGAATGACTGAAACAAGCGGATGGATTGATCTTGTTACAGATTTAAAAGAATTGGAAGAAAATATTGTTAATCTTAATAATATTAATTCTGAAAAAGACCTTTGGGTAATCAAGGGTCAGTTGCGTATAATAAATTACATTGTTAGTTTAGAAAATGCAACACACCTAGCGTTGGAAGAACTCCAAGACGGAAATCCAACATAATTCAAACTTCATAACCCTGAGAAGGGCGGAGAAAACACAATGAGTGAAAGTATAGTAGTAGATGAAGCACCTTTACATGGTGAGCCAATAACAGAAACACAGGAAGTAGCAACACAAGAGGAACAGACGGAGGAAACTTCACAATCTGAACCTGAAATTCCTACAAAGTATGCTGGCAAATCAATGGCAGAGGTTATTGAAATGCATCAAAATGTTGAACAAGCATTAGGTAAGCAAGGAGCAGAACTTGGAGAACAAAGGAAGCTAATGCAAAGCCTAATTGAAGCACAAAATAAAGCTGCTGAAACTACTCCACCAGAAGAACCTGTAATACAGGAGGATAACTTCTTTGACGATCCAGTAGAAGCTGTGAATAAAGCCATAGAAAACCACCCTGATGTTATAAAGGCAAGAGAAGAAAGAATGGGTAACATGCAGAAGCATAATTTGGAAACTTTAGATAAAGCACATCCAGATTGGCAGAAAACGGTTCAAGATTCTGATTTTCAAAAATTTATAGGTGATAGTGAAACTCGCACAGAAATGTTTAGAAAGGCTGATGTCGAATATAGATCTGATTTAGCTATTGAACTTTTTGATTGGTACTCTCAGACTAAAATGTCTGGTGCAACTCAAGAAGCAGTAGCAGAAGAAAAAGCTAAAATTGAAACAGCTATGAAAAAAACAACTGGCGAAACTAGATCATCTGGAGAGTCTGTAGGTGGAAAGAAAGTTTACCGTAGAGCAGATTTAATCAATCTACAGGTAACAGATCCTAACCGATATGCAACACTTGCTGATGAAATTCAGGAAGCATATGCAGAAGGTAGGGTTAAATAATATAATACTATAACAGGAGAAGTAAAATGGCTTTGGGTTCAAACCAAGTAACGACTTCAGTAGCTAATAACTTCATCCCCGAATTGTGGAGCGATGAAGTAATAGGTGCATATAAGTCAAATCTCGTGGTTGCTAACTTAGTAACTAAACTATCTCACAAAGGAAAAAAGGGTGACACTATTTATATCCCAGTTCCAGCGAGAGGAAGTGCAAGTGCTAAAGCAGCAAACACACAAGTAACATTATCAGCGGCAACTAATACTGCTGTAACTGTGTCTATCAACAAGCACTACGAATACTCAAAATTAATTGAGGATATCGCAGAGGTTCAGGCGCTCGCGAGCATGCGAAAATTTTACACAGATGATGCTGGTTATGCTCTTGCCAAGCAAGTTGATACTGATCTTTTTGCTCTTACAGAAGGGTTTCAAGGTGGTACAGTAGGTGGTGCAGCAGCAGCATCTTTTGAAAAAGCAGTAATTGGTTCTAATGGTAGCACAGACTACACAGGAAACTCATCTAACGCTGCTGACATTACAGATGCAGGTATTCGTAGAATGCTTTTGACTCTGGATGATGCAGAT
>Ga0208793_1001480_pt1 | contig 13459 bp, 21 predicted proteins | sample 17_taG_FD_184092 | JGI IMG/M metagenome (GOLD analysis project Ga0208793, IMG submission 184092) | Marine viral communities from the Subarctic Pacific Ocean - 17_ETSP_OMZ_AT15314 metaG (SPAdes) (version 2) | ecosystem: Environmental > Aquatic > Marine > Oceanic | place: Pacific Ocean | collected...
CGCTTAGCTCAGCGGTAGAGCACTGCCTTCACACGGCAGTTGTCGCAGGTTCGATCCCACCGTTTTTTCCTAGTCAATTACAATCAATGCGGCGCATTGTAATTGAGATCCATTCTCAAAATAGTTAAAAGTTTTTGACCCTTAAGAAAGAGACTAAACGTTTATTCTTGTGATGCCGCGACTACACCTAACAAATCAGAGCTATGATTACCTATCAGAGATGGCTATTCCTCATCGGGAAACAGGCCGTCATGATCTTTTAGCTGCCCTAGTTCTTTCCGCTTTTGGTGCTCTGCCTCCAGAAGATACTCAACCACTTGGGTCTTCGACCGACGAGACGCCTTAGCTAAGGCATCAAGCATCTCACTCGTCTCTTTTGAAACCCAAAAGCCCACCCGCTTCCTGTCGTCTGATCGTTTATTCGGCATGCCGTTAGCTTAGTTCTATAATTTTATTCAGAAAAATCCAGAAAAAAAACTTTACACAGGTGTGCTTCCACCAGCATCATGTGTGTAACACATGATTTCCACCAACAAAACAAAACTAAAGTCTGTTCTGATCTCTGAGAAAGCTCACCGACAGCTCGCAGCTTACGCTCGTAAACAGGGGAAGAAACTTCAGGCAGTAGCAGACGCAGCAATAAAACAATACTTCAAATGACAGACCCAGAAATCAGAGACGAAACAGTCAACAAATTCCAAGCAGAGTTCCCTGTCAAATTTGACAACGGCACTCGCGAACACAATCCAGATGGAGACAAAGGGCTGTGGCGAATGAGCATTCCTCAACTCGCACATGCAGTTCGTGAGGAGGTTTACGACCTGCTCGCCTACGTCTCAACGATGGAGAAAAAATTTCTTGCGGAACAGACCGCTAAGGAAATGCAAACAAAAACAAAAAACAAATAGAAAGAAACATATATGTTCTTAACAGCAGAAACTACCACCAAAAAGGACTTCGAGATACACGCAAAAGGCCCATGTAAGGGTGTGTGCACAGAGGTAATCACGCAGAACAAAAAAACAAACGAGCCATTCAGTAACAAGAATAGCGAGGGAGAGGTTAAGCACCAGATGATTCTGGTTTTTCAGACCGACAAGACAGTTGAGACAGAGGAGGGGAACGAGCATTGCGTTCACTGGGAATGGTTCAACATTCCTCGATCATTGGACAACGAGAACAGCAAGCTTCACAAATTCCTTAACAATTGGGAGGTAGCGATACAGGACTACGAGACGCAGGAAGCATTTGCTGAAGCAGTTGTGGGTAAGCCAGCTCACCTAGTATTCACCCACAACAAAAGCGACAACGGGAAAACATACAGCAACCTGACTAGTTGCACAGCAGTGGATGATCCAGCTGACGCTTGGGTTGCGAAGGATTACAACGCCTACAACGTAATACCATTCTAAGGTTATGTTCCTATCCGCAACACCTCACTCCAGAACCAGAGAACTAAGCGGAGACGGGGGCGGTCATTGGTATTATCCCGATGGTCGTCCTCTTCATACTGTGCAGTCGAAGGATGGAAGTGAGAGGAACACAACGAAACGAGACGCTCGTAAGCTGGGCCTGTATCCTAGCGTGACCACCGTAACTAAGGTCATTGGCAACCCTTCACTGGACCGATGGAAACAGCAGCAGATGCTTAATGCATGTGTGGCTATGCCCATTAGACAGGGGGAGGATCTTGCTGAGTATGAAGCTAAGGTAAAAGGAATGGCTCAGAAGAAAATGGTGGATGCCAGAGCTTTCGGAAGCTTGATGCATAACGCCATTGACGAACTGAACAAGTCCTTCTTTCTGGGCAGCGAGTATGCCGAGATTGCTGACTACGTAAAGCACTACGCTCAGTGGTTGAAGGAATCCAAAGTCGAGATACTGGACAGCGAGTTCGTTGCTGTATCAGATCGCTATGGATACGCAGGACAGGTGGATGCGATTGCAAAAGTGGACGGCAAGATGACGCTTCTGGATTACAAGACGCAGGACGTAAAGACCGACTCCAAAGGAAACCTCAAGCCTAACTACTACGACAGCTGGCTTTGGCAGTTAGCTGCCTACAAAAATGCTGAGTGGGTAGGTAAACCTAAGCGAATTACTCAAGTAATGAGCGTGGTCTTATGCTCTCACACCCCAGCTCCACCGATGATCAAAGTCTGGTCAAAGGAAGAGCTGGACGCAGGTTGGAAAACCTTTCGAGCGGCCTGTGAAATCTGGCAGCTGACCAACAAGTTCAACCCTTCACTCAACGTCGAACAGCTTAAGAGTAACACCAATGGGCAAGTCGCAGCGTGAAAAGGGGAAGAGAGGCGAGAGGCAGTGGCGGGATAAACTCCGTGCAGCAGGGTTCAATCCCGCCACTACATATCGAGCTTCTCAGTATAGCGGGAAAGCTCCTGACGGCAGCTCTGCTGACGTTGTATGCGCGGAGCTACCCGACATATACTGGGAGGTTAAAAACGTAGAGAGACTCAATGTGTGGGCTGCATACGAGCAAGCCAAGCAGGATGCAGGAGGCGGGAAGTTGCCCGTGGTTGCCCATACAAAAAATCAATACCCGTGGCTAGTGACGATGGATGGCGAGCAGTTTTTGGACATCCTTAGACGTTCGGATCTAGTTCATACACAAACATCACAGGGAGGAATAGGGAACAATGGAAGGGAAGGAGATCGTGATGCCGAATGACGTATTGAGTTTGGCGATTGGGATGGGATCAAAACTGATCATCGCATTTGTTTTGAACCACCCAAAACATACACAGCAGGAGGTAGCAGACATGCTTGGAACCTCCAGACGGAACGTGGCAAAGGCTGTCGCGTTGGCTAAATCGGAGTGTGAACATCTGTTCACACAGTGTGAACAACTGTTCACAGAAAAGAGAACAACTGTTCACACCCCTTTAAAGAAAGAAAGAAATAAAGAAAAGGGAGAGACAATACCCACTCCTACGGCTCGGAAATTACCAGACTTTTCTGAGGTCAAAGTCTTCGCAGCAAGCGAAGGTCACTCCGATCTGGCAGAGGAGTTCTTCAGCCACAACTCCGAAGCTGAATGGATGACCAAAACTGGAGAACCTATCACCTCGTGGAAGGGTTGGTTCCGTGGATGGGCAAAGAATAAAAAGACAGCGACCACTACAGGTAAGAAAAACAAAAGCAAAGCAAACACAATCTCGATGGAGGACATGCGTTACCTGTCCGACTATGAGACGCAAACACGCAACAAGAAATAAAAACACAGAAGGAAAAACAAATGGAAGAAATACCAAAGGACACCCCAGCGGAACTGGCACTACTAGGTGCTGCCATACTGGGGAAATACTCAGACATCAGTGCTGCGGGATGCAACGCAGATTATTTTAACGACCTACGATGTCGAGCTGTATGGATCGAAATGGAGGCGATGGACTCAGAGGGTGTGAGCCTCACATGCGAAACCGTATGTCACAGGCTTCGCAATCATAAGGATGTCAGCATTCTCGACATCAACGATATGGTTGACAGCTGCCCCTCTGCTGTGAGTTGGCCTTACTGGAACAGCATCGTCATCGAGAAGATGAAAGCACGCGAAGTGCAGCAAGCAGGATGGAAGCTGGTGCAGGAGGCTACGACCACCGCCAGCATCGATGACTTGGTGTCTCAGGCTGAGTCTGTGGTCTACGGGCTGACCAAAATGGTGGCTACTGATCCTGATTCTAGGAAGAACTCCTTTCAGCGGGTCATCCAATCTCTGGAGGATGCCCATAACGGCAAGGCAAAGGGGGTAGAAACGGGTTTCCCGTCTCTTGACCGTATCTTAGGCGGACTGCGTGGCGGACAGCTCTGTGTGCTTGCTGCGCGTCCTGCTGTCGGGAAGTCTGCGATGGCTGGGAACATAGCTACTCACCTAGTCCAGCAGGGACACGGGGTTGGCTTCTTTTCCTACGAGATGACGGCTGACGAACTCAACATGAGAATGCTCAGTAGTGTAGCTGATGTAGATCTCGTTGGTGATGTCCTTAACCAGAACGAAGACGCAACGGGAAGGGTGCAAACAATTCAGAAAACCAGCAACCACGTTCCCAGCTTAGCTAAAGCTCCGCTGCACATCATCGACAACGCGTCACTGAGTGTGCATCAGATCCGAAGCCGCGCTCGTAAGTTGGTAAAGGATGAAGGCATCAAGCTTGTCATTATTGACTACCTGCAATTGATCAAGCCATCGGTCGATGACAAACGCAGAGATCGTCACCTCCAAATTGGAACGATCACAGCTGGACTTAAACAGATGGCAATGGAGCTGGACATACCTGTCGTCGCTTTGGCTCAGCTTAACCGTGGAGTCGAGGGTAACAGAGCGCAGAGCGCAGCTGACAAACGACCCAAGCTCTCTGACCTACGTGAGAGTGGAAGCATCGAGCAGGATGCAGATCTTGTGTTGTTTCTCTACGCGGAGCAAATGCTTTTTGATGGGCCGAATGTCCTGCTCAAACTAGCCATAGGAAAGAATCGAGCTGGGAGACAGGGAGCAATTGATCTTGTTCTCGTCCGTAATCGCACACGCTTTGAAGAGGCATCTGAACCGCACCACGAAGAGTGGCTTAACCGTAAACGCAGCGAGCAGATCGCTGATGACTGAACACTTTCGCCAACCAAACAAACTCTGAGATATGTTGGACTGCCTACAACTGGCAGTGGCGAATAAAGGGGGGACACACGGTGTGTCCTCCCACTCACACAAAAGAAAATAATGAGCTTCATTAAACGACTGAGTGACATGCTGGGGATACCAGCAGAAAGGGAGAAACTAAACAAAACAGTTTCTGAAATCCGAACCAGACTCAACGAGCTGGAGGCTAGGCCAGTTAACGCAAAGACAAACCCTTTTGTATTTGAGCTGAAGAATGATTCAGCTGGTTACGCTGACGGGAGCTGGGAAGAGATTATTAAACAGGGACAAGCGGCACAGGCTGGTTACCGTGACAAGTCCGAGTCTTACTGGCAGGAAAAACAGGGGGACAGCCCAAGTGGTAGAGGTTGGTATGGTTCCTTTGAAGCTCCGAAGGTGGTGATTCTTTGCACTGAACCTGTCTACAACTTCCGCAACACAGCTAGACTAGCTGGATCATTTCAAGTTACGAGCCACGCTCATATGGGTAGCGTGCTTCGCTTCCACGGAGACGGGCCAAGCGTGTTGAAAGATGATAACGGTTGGTGGCATCAGACAGGTGCAGCTATCGGCCTGTATGTAGAGCCATCGACTCTCGTTGAGGGGAGAGACGTTCGCAACTTTGAGCAAGCTATCAGCAATGTCACCATCGTGGGTCATCGTGGTTCAATGCCGATCTACATATCTGATAACGCATTCAACTTTCGGCTTAACGACTGCAACCTACAGGCACATCAGGGGTCACGAATTATTGTCAAGCACGGGCCAGCTGTAGGTGCGAGCTGGTATCCTGTTAGTCAGAAACCCAGCGGTAACAACTACCTGCCTGATCCAGTCTTTAAAGACTGTCTCATTGAGGGAGTTCATAAATGGGATCGACGCAACACTGGCATCTGTGTCAGCGGAAACAACATTCAGTTCCACGGTCTTAACTTTTATGGCGTGGTTACTGGGATCATGTCTACTGGACAGGGGCGCACAGTGTCAGCTTGCACGCTACACCACGGAGCAACGGGTGATGGGAGAACGTGGGGAACCAAAGAGCAGATGGCTCTAGCTATACTCAGTAGACGCGAACACCAGAACACGGACTCCATTCAAAACAACCCAACATTTCCTGTGCTTAACCCGATCAAGCAGTCCAGAGCTAATGAGTCACTGGGTTGGTATCAGAAAGGAGAGGCATTCATATGAGTGATATTAATGCAAATGATGCAGAGGAAATGACCAGCGGCCTAACGCCTGAAGGTCTGAACCTAGCTGACATAGCTAGGCTGATGGACAAAGGTTGCGACTACTTCTGGGCCAAGCGAGGTGGCGATCCTCACCGTAAAATATTCAACAATCGGAGACAACCCGCGAACAGGAATGCTGGCTGACGGAAGATATACACCCACACCAAAAGCTGGACGCAAATCAAAGGTCTGCTCTTGGTGTGGCAAGCGTAAGAAAGTGGAGGACTTCCACAAGCGAGCAGCATCCAAAGACGGATTACAACACGGATGCAAACAATGCAAAGAGGAATACAGCGTAGCCTATGCAGAAACACGCAGCGAAAGATATTACAGAAGATGCAATTATACATTGGTTTGAAGAGAATTGGGAGGCGACTGTTGTCCCTTATTGGAAACTTAAATACCCACCCCACTGGGAGGAGCTTAAGTCAGCAGCTAAGAGTGTGGGGTCCAGCGAGGGCCACGATCTGGGGGTGTGGCAGGAGGACAGGCGTCTGCAAAAATACTGGGAAGAGCGTGCCAGAAAACTGGCTGCAACTCCTAATGTTACGAAGAACGAAATCTACACTGCCATCGAGGGAGTCAAAACCAACAGCGACTTGGTGCAGCTACTGAAGGACCAGCTTAAACGAGCTAAGTGACAGAGGATACGCAGCCCTACGAAGACTTGATGGCAGCTATAGTAATACAAGCTGCTGGAGATTTTGTGGACGCGTATCACGCTGGACTGATTGCCAATGACAATAAACTCAATATGGCTGCGGTGAGAGTAGCTATCTACGACAACCAAAAAAAACGCTGTCCATTCCCGAGAGGTATGGACAGCACTGACATTCAGACAGCACTAAGCTTCTTCTTTACTGAGGGAGTGCTGGAAAAAGTCATCCCGCCTGACTGGGACATTGATGCTAACGGACTGCGAAATGCACTGGTTCGATCAGCTAAAGCAGGACGCAAGATCTGTAGCTATTACGGCTACGACAAAAACAAACGCGATGATTATTAGACGAGTTACGCAAATACACTCTAGCTACGAAAGACTGGGGGTCTTTGAAAGGGTTAGCTTGGAGAGATGGAAAGCACTTAACCCAGACATTGATCACCAGTTCATTACTGACGTAGACATTGACAGCTGGATAGAAGGAAGGTGGCCTCAGTATGTAGACCTTTACCGCAACATGCTCCCGATCTGTCGAGCTGGAGTGCAGCGGTTAGCTGTCGTGCTGAGATGGGGTGGATTGTATGCAGATTGCGGCACATACCCCATTAGACCCATTGATAAGTTCAAACCTTTCGACCTTTGGGATGATGATCTTATTATGTTCAAGCTGAAGGATCGTGATCATCACGGGATGGTGAGTATATACGGGCCAAACGTGGATAAGCATATGAAGCTGACCACTGACTGCATCTTTGCAGCAGAGCAGGGGCACCCGTTCCTTCAGTTAATGATCGGCGCAATCTTTGAGAGGACAGCTGAACGTAATGGCAGTGGCCTGTATGTCGAGAGTGACGGCACGTTTCGGCTTCGACGATGGGTGTTCGATACTGCGAGCGTCCACCTCTACAGCGAAGTAGCTCACAAGCACGGAGTCATTCCGCGTGATGGTTTAGCTGATGCTCACGATCCAGATCTCATTGAACGACCTTACATGTGTAACACGTATCGTTACTCCACGGAAAGCTGGCTAAAGGAAAACAGGTTTGTTCGGGATGGCGTAGACAAGACCACCGATGAATTGCAGAGCTTAAATAAACTAAAAAGGATTTACGGGATATGATGTCAGAGAGACGACAGGCAGCTGCTGACGCTGAGGAGCATGTGTGTGAGTTGATTGCTGAAGCGCGTAAGGAATGGATACTGGTGCGTCCTTACAGCAGATACGCTGCGCTCGATGGACTTGCTTACAGTCGAGACACAAAAAAGATCGCAGCAGTCTTTGAAGTTAAGTGCCGCAACATGTCGCTCAACGATATGGCAAACACGCACGACTTTGCGATGCTTGTCGAGCTAAACAAGCTGCTTGACCTGCAAGCTGCCAGTAAGATGTGGGGTGTCCCAAGCTACATGTATTTCTACTTAGCTAAGGATGGTGTGGTCTACGAAATGCCCATTACAAACGATAGAGCTGAGAAGATATGTAACTCCTCACTAGCTGAAACAACATCAGCTCCCAAAACCATAGATGGAGGGCATGTCCTTAAGGAGGTGTCCAAGATCAAGTTAGAAGGCGCAACCATTATCTCCACATCCGCAACCAAAAGGACCATATGAATATCTATACGTTTTACGAACCAATAACTAGCAGCTCCAATCAACACCGATCTGAATGCGATGCAGTTCTAGATTTATGGAAGTATAGCTGGAAGCAGATGGGATGGACGCCAATTGTTCTAAACTTAGAACATGCAAAGCTTCACAGCAAATACGATGCTGTCATTGAAAAGTTGAAGTCGATGCCTAACGCGCATTACGAACCTTACAACACGCTTTGCTTTGTAAGGTGGTTGGCTATCGCGCATGTTGGAGGCTGGTATGCAGATCCCGATATGATCAACTACAATTTTGCTGGAGTGTGGGACAATGAGCTTTCAATAACTCTATGCGCTGGGAATACATGTCCTAGCGTCCTTCACATGACTAGCGAAAACTATAACAGAAACATCATTCAGCCCATACTAGATTATGAGCATAAAGATGGTGACTCATACTCACGAATCAACGAGGACGGGGAACCGTGCGTCAGTGATATGGATCTGTTATCCAACGCTCGCACTGTTAAAGCTTGCGATCTTGTGATGCACTTAATGGGAGAGTATGGACGCAACAGCTGGGCAGAGATAAAACAACGTGACGAACATCATGCATCAATCGTGCATTATGCTGGGCCTTACATTCTCCCAGATGGAACCACTAAAGCTCAGCAGATACATAGCATTAAACGAGGAGTGTTCGCTTGAAGGTATTCGTAGCAGGACATACTGGGATGGTAGGCAGAGCAGTAATTCAACTGCTTCACTCCACCACAGGTTTCATACCTGTGTATCCAGACAAACGGCTGGATTACAGAGACAGCAGGATCGTAAATCGAGTCATCTCTACATACTCACCAGACGCAGTTGTTGTATGCGCTGCAAAAGTGGGTGGTATTGCAGCTAACATTAATGAGCCAGCTGATTTCATTTACGATAACCTAACCATACAGTCAAACTTCGTTAAGTCAGCGCATCACGCAGGAGACATTAAGATGATCCTGCTGGGGAGTAGCTGCATCTACCCTCGTCATTGCAACCAACCAATGAGGGAGGAAGACTTTTTGACTGGAGCATACGAGCCTACCAATAGAGCCTATGCTGTAGCTAAGACAGCGGGTATCGAGTTAGCTCGCGCATACAAGTCACAGCATAACGAAAACTTTTATGCACTGATGCCACCTAATCTCTACGGACCACACGATAACTTCTCAGAGCAGAACTCGCATGTCATCGCAGCGTTAATGCGTAAAGCAATGCTGGCTCCTGAAGGTGGTGAGCTAGTGGTGTGGGGCAGCGGTAAACCAATGCGTGAGATTATGCATGTCGCTGACGCAGCGAGTGCAGTTCTTCATTCGTTAAAGCATCTTCCCTCTGATAGCTGTAATCCTTACGGATTCCTTAACTGCGGAACAGGAGAAGAAGTCAGTATCGGGGAACTTGCTCAGCTTGTGGTCGATGTAAGTGGGAAAGATTTGGAGATTGCTTTTAATAGCAGTAAGCCAGATGGCATGCCTCGCAAAGTGATGGACTCATCACGTATGAATGCACTAGGATGGGAACCTCAGATAAAGTTGGTTGATGGTTTGCGATCAACTTGGAAATGGTTAACTAATAATTGGGAGTCCCCCACGCTATCCAGATAGGCTCAGTTGGTGAGCTTGGAGTTTCGTATCAGCTTGCGTTACGAGGGTGGGCTGTCTTTACACCTATGGTTCCCGACAACGGGCATAAGTTCGACCTGTTAATATATAAGAATAATAAGACTCATCGCATACAGGTTAAGACTACTAACACACTCGACAAACAACGTAATAACAGATACGTGCTAACCGCATCCTGCTCACGTAGAGGTAGTCCAAATAAAAAGAATATTTACACACGCAATGACTGTGACTACATCATCGCGTCAGTAACCCCAGAGGAATGGTATTTTGTGTTCCCTGTTGAGCGTGTGTCAGTGCTAAAAATATCAATACCTCTTCACCTTCCACACGGACACTTTTCCACTATGCATAAAGATGCGTGGGAGCTTCTTGAAGGGTAACTGTCTAGAACTTATTCAGCAGCTTTTCAATCAAGCTCTTTGTTCCGTTAGTGCGCTGTTCAGTGGCTACGGTCTTTTTAATCTGTTGTGCTGCTGACGGAGCGACAACTTTAAGCTGCTCCTTAAAAGCTTGTGCAGCTGAGACTCCACTAAGCGCAGCCTTCTGCCATTGTCTACCGCGTAAGTGCGCGCCTACACCTAGTATAGCTAAGAGTGTGCTGCTAATAAAATTACCCCACGGCACAGGTGCTAGATCTCCAGCTATAGTCACGCCCTGTTGCACGCTGGGCTTAACGATCCAACCGTTGGTAACCACTGTCGGGTAAGGTCCAGTCGGTGTATCGACAATGTTGGTAGCTGTTACGGGCGTGTAAACTTTATCACCAGCCCACTCCAACTGTCGGCAACCTGTCATTGCAATCGCAGCAGTTGCCACGCATAGTATAGCTATCGTCTGTTTCATCTGTCGTATAATTTTCCTGACCAGTTTTTCTTTGTTTGAGTTAGCGAAACGTTTAGCTGCGAGTGCATGTCCACTGCCAACAATGCAGCGGGTTCAAACAGCTCATGCTCAGTGTCGTTGATCACTCTCCCTTTAACTACTTTGGAGAACGGTCCTCTAAACTGTTCCAAAGCCCAGCTACCGTTACGGTCACTGTCTCTGAGTATTGCCAGCACCTGTTCGTCGCTGCCCTCTGGCACCCAGCTGGCGTAGACGTAGCTGTCACCTACTTCAAGCAATGTGTTCGGTATAAGCGTATTCATTTTCTCCTGTCTATGTATTCCTGATATGCGCTCAATGCTTTAAGAACCGCATACGCCAGCGATGCCAGCGCAATGCCTAGCTGAAGCATCTGGTTTATGTCAGCTAACGTAGCTGTAACCCCCAGAATAGATACGACTGCAACCTTCGTATGTTCCACCCAATCGTTCACGGTCTACGCCCAGACTCGTTGCGGATGCGCTGGCTCAACTCGGAACGGTTCCAACGTAGATCCGTCTTCCCCAACCAGCCGCACGTTCACAAAGTATCCCTCGTCGTAAACAGGTGGCGTCAATTCGTTGCCCTCGTCGTCAAACGTAGCTGGAGTCAGCACAACCTTCGGCAAGATGTCCGTGTTGCGGTAGTTCTGCTCGCGTTCCCACTTTGTTGGCACTGGATTGTCTGGATCTGTGCGGTCCCACTCAACAGGAACCTCGGTATACAGGACGCTGTCAGCTTCAGCCTCGTCTTTGAATTTTAAATAGTAATCAGTAAACATGTGATTCGTTAGTCAGTTGGTTTTTACGGGTTGGAAGTCAATGCCTCGGCCTCTGTCTGAGACAACGCGACATTGAAATATGTAATGCGCTTGCAGTGGCCGTTCATGTTATAAGTCGAGCCAGCCCCAGTAGTAGTCGAGTTAATTGCGAGTTGGTTCATTCCTCCACCAACTACGCAAGATGTGTCCACTTGACGCCTAGTCCCGTCTACAACTAACTGTGACTCGTTTGTTTTCACGGTCGCAGCCAGTTTGTGGGAGCCAACCAGCATGTCCACAACTCCGGTCGATTTATCAACATTTTTGACACCGTCCGCCCAATTTCGTAGCCGAGTAGCTGTCCCGTTGTCGTGGTCAGCAACAAACCGGTTGGTCATGCTGCCGTCTGATAACGCGAAAAAACGTTTATCATTGGGCGCGTAGTCCGTGTCTCCCTCCCAAATAATCGTATGCTCTCCACTACTAAATAAAGTGGCGTCAACCACTGAGCAAGAGTCAGCAGACCGCGTCGCGGTTGAACCCGAAGTAGAAATCAACGAGCTGGCAGCCCCCACCTCAAGCTGGTAACCGAATAATATTATGCCGTCATATTCGTTCCCAGCAAACAGAGGCAACCGGCTTGCCGTGGCACTGTTTGCCAGCCCAATTGATACGCCTCCAGTCACCGAGGCGGTTGCCGTCACCGTAGCTTGTATTCTGTAATAACCATTGCCCACGCTCACCGCTGACGCTGTTACTCCAGTTGTGTCAACGCTACCAGTTTGCAAATCGAAAGTTGCGTATTGAAACGAACCGAATGCACCGGTTGAGCCAGATAACTGAATGTAACGCTGACCGGCATCTTTAGCATATACGCTGGCTGTGTAGGTAGTGCCACTCGCTAACGTTGATGTATTTGAGAGGTTGTGACTTTGTGTGGAGCTAGTGTTTGCAATAACTATGTCTGCCTCTAATAAACCGTTGGGAGCGATTGCAACATTTGAAGTTGTTGTCACGCGATTTTGGCCAGACCAGCTAGTAAAATCACTTGAGTAAGTCTGAAGATTCGTGGCTTGGGCTTCTATAAGAAGTCCTAAAGGACTTCCAGCTGCTGACTGACCATCAGCAGCAAATTCAAATCTGGGACTATCGGCAGAAGCCTCTTTTAAAAGTGGCGAATATTCGCGGTGTCTTTGGGAACTCGTCGCGTCAGTTACTAGCTGTCCCGTGGTGGACAAGTTAAATCCGTATACATAGACGCCAGAGCTGCCATCACCGGTATACACTGTCGAGTTTGCTGCATCGCACAATTTGAGTTGAGTGTAGTGTGTTCCGCTCGATGTAGTGGTTGAACTGTAGCTAATTTTATACCAACCAGTGCTTCCTATTTGGGCGATGCTTACATTGGTCGGACTGCCCCCTCTGGTAGTAGCGGTGCCACTGCCCGATAAGTCGAATTCGACCCAGCTACTTGCTGAATAAATACCCGTCTGACCAAGCTGAACGATGGTTCTTCCATTGGCTTTAACGTAAGCTACAACCGTCAAGCTAACGCCCGAATTAATTGGGGTGCTTAAAAGAATTCGATGGTCAGCGTTTGCTGAATTTTCAGTAACTGAGCTGGCATTTACACTGCCGTCTGGTGACGCGACTTGATTAACGTCTAGAGTAACATCGTCATCTGTCCAAGCAGTGTCATTTGGGTTGCTGTATGTCAGCAAATTCTCCGAGTTCAATGCTTTCTCATTGGACATATACGTCCCGCCCGAACTTCTTGAATATGATAACCGCGAGTCGAGCTTGCCTGCCTTCGCATCGAACGCAAAGGTTGGTGACTGAGTGGGGTAGGTAGAACTGTAATCACTCATCGCTCACCTCCGAGTTATCGTAGCCCGTCATAATCTGCTCTACGGACTCGATGTTGATTTGGTTAGCTGCATTGTAGCTATCAACAGCAGCGTGTAGCTGAGTCACCAACGCCAGCACATTGTCGCGGTTGGTTGGTTCGTCTAGCTCTACCCTAGCATCCAGC
>Ga0208793_1001481_pt1 | contig 13455 bp, 12 predicted proteins | sample 17_taG_FD_184092 | JGI IMG/M metagenome (GOLD analysis project Ga0208793, IMG submission 184092) | Marine viral communities from the Subarctic Pacific Ocean - 17_ETSP_OMZ_AT15314 metaG (SPAdes) (version 2) | ecosystem: Environmental > Aquatic > Marine > Oceanic | place: Pacific Ocean | collected...
AGAAACAAGATATTAATCTTGATGAAGTTAGAACTCAGACTATTGATGAAGCTAAAGCTGAATTTAAAAGAAACTCAAAAGAGATTATAGATTTAGCAGCTAGACACAATAAAAGAGATTTAGCTGATAAAGCAATTAGTGATGGTATCTCTGTTGAAGAATTTAGAGGTGTGTTATTAGAAAATATTTCTAACAATACTCCTTTAGAAACTCCTTCAGAAATCGGCATGACTAAAGAAGAAGTAAGAGAGTTTAGTCTAGTAAAAGCAATTAGAGCTATGGCTAATCCTTCTGACAGAAGAGCACAGCAAGATGCAGCATTTGAATTTGAATGTTCTGCTGAAGCTGCTAGACAGTATGGTAAAGATGCTCAAGGCATCATGCTACCTGCTGAAGTCCTAAGAACTTGGGGCAAAAGAGACATCAACTCATCTGATGATTCAACTTTAATAGCTGAAGATTACAGAGGTAATGACTTTATTGATGTACTAAGAAACGAATCTTCAGTAATGCAAGCTGGAGCAACAATGCTTAGAGGATTACAAGGAAATGTTGTAATACCTAAGAAAACTGCTGCTTCATCTGCTGGCTGGATAGCTACAGAAGGTAGTGCTGCTGCTGAAAGTGAATTTACTTCAGGTTCAGTAACAATGAGTCCTAAAGTAATTGGTGCTTTCACTGATGCAACAAGACTTTTACTACAACAATCATCATTAGATGTTGAGAACTTAATCAGAGATGACCTAACAAAATCTATAGCTACTGCTATTGATTTAGGTGCTTTAGCTGGTTCAGGTTCAAGTGGTCAGCCAACAGGTATTGCTAGTACTTCAGGTATTAACACTACAACTTTTGCTGCTGCTAACCCAACTTGGGCTGAAATAGTAGCTATGGAAAGTGCTGTTGCTAATGACAATGCTTTAACTGGTTCTTTAGCTTACATCTGTAGACCTGCTGATTTTGGTACTTTAAAAACAACTGAAAAGGCTACTGGCACTGCTCAGTTTGTTGTTTCTCCTGACAATAGCATGAATGGCTATAACGTTGTCAGAAGTAACCAAGTAACAAGTGGTGATTTCTACTTTGGTAATTTTGCAGACCTATTAATTGGTATGTATGGTGGACTAGATATTACTGTTGACCCTTATGCATTATCAACTTCAGGTGGAGTAAGAATTGTTGCTCTACAAACTGTTGATGTTGCTGTAAGACATGCAGTATCTTTCTGTAAATCATCTGACTAATTAGCTGATGCTTAAATGGAATGGGGGTAGTAATACCCCCAACTTAAATATGAAAAAATATAAAATCTTAATAGACACAATGGCTGGCGGTTCTAAAGTACATGCTGGTGATATAGTTGAACTACCTGAGCATGAAGGTCATGCTTTATGTGGTTATGGCAAAGCTGAATTTCATACAGCTAAACCTAAAGCAAAAAAAGAAGATAGAAGCGTAGGTTTAGAAACTTCAAAAGTAAAAGCTCCTAAGACTAGAGCTAAAAAATAAATCATGCCTTTAGAGAGTGCATTAGATTTTAACGCCTATGTTGATACAACAACAGGTCATGGTGTTACTGCTACTTTCTTTGAAGTCCAACAATCTTTATGGGATGATTTCCCATTAATAGATACCCTCTTTGATATTGATTCAGGATTCTCTAAGAATATTAATATCATTATTGACCAAGAATATTTCAATATAGAAGGTGGAACAGTGCCTGTTGCTGGTTATCAACCAAGAGCAATAGTCAAAGCATCTGATGTACCCTACATTTCACAACAAGATAAATTAAGAGTTGATGCAATAACAACTGATAAGGGTAATGTTTTAAAACCTGTAACTACATTCGTTGTTAAAACAGTAGAGCCTGATAATACAGGGTTAGTTTCTTTGGTATTAGAGGAAGAATAATGTCTCAATTTAGATTAGAAACTGAATTAGATATGGCTGGATATTTAGATATTAATTTTGGTCATGGTGTTTCTGCTGTTTATACAAATAGTGGAACTTCTACAACAATTAATGTAATCCTAAATAATGAATATGTAGAACAAGAAGAAGGCATTGGTGTAGAAGCATTAAAACCAATAGCCTATTGCAGAACTATAGATGTTCCTAATATTGCATTTGGCAATACCTTAGATGTATCTGCAATAAAAGATACAAATGGTAATATACTCAAAGCAGCACAAAATTATACTGTTGTTAATATACAATCAGATAGAACAGGTTTTAGTGCATTAATGTTAGAGGAAGTGTAATGGCAAATCATATAAGACAACAAATAAGAGAAAAGTTTGGTACTACTTTAACTGGTTTAACTACAACTGGTTCAAGAGTCTATGAGTCTAGGGTTTATCCATTAGAAACAGTACCAGCATTGGTTATCTACACTAAGTCAGAAACATCTGAGCCTATAGTAATAGGTACTGATAGAGTTATGAGTAGAGAATTATCAGTAGTAGTAGAAGGATATGCAAAAGCTACTAGTGACTTTGATGATACTATTGATACAATATCAAAAGAAGTTGAAGAAGCGATAGCAGCAGATAGAACTTTAGATGGATTAGCTAAAGACTGTTATTTAGAATCAACTGAAATAGAGTTTAATGGTGAAGGTGAGAAACCACTAGGATATGTGAGTTTAACCTTTTTAACTAATTACTATGTCAAGGAAACTAATCCTGATGTAGCAGTATAGGAGACAAATTATGAAAATGATTAGTCCTGATGGTAAAGTTTCTATAAAAGCTCATCCTTCTAAGGTTGAGTCTTTATTGAATATGGGTTGGAAAGAGGAAGCAGTCCATTCGAAAGATAAAATTAAATCTTCTTCTAAGAAAAAGTCGAAAGACGAGGTAGAAAATGGCAACACATAAAGGAAGTGAAGGTACTGTTAAAGTCGGTACTAATGCTGTAGCTGAAATTAGGTCTTATTCAATCGAGGAATCTGCTGATACTTTAGAAGATACTTCAATGGGTGATTCTGCTAGAACATATAAATCATCATTGACTTCTTTCTCAGGAAGTTTAGATGTATTTTGGGATGAGACTGATACTTCAGGTCAAGGTGCTTTAACTATTGGCTCAGAAGTAACACTAAATGTTTATCCTGAAGGTGCTGATAGTGGAGATACTTATTACACTGGTTCAGCTATTGTTACTGGAGTTTCAAGAAGTGCATCATTTGATGGATTGGTTGAAGCTAGTATTTCAGTGCAAGGCAATGGTGCTTTAACATCAGCAACAGTATAAGAAGATGTCAGCAATAGATAACGCAAAGAAGCATTTTGCAGAGCAAGATGTAAAAGTAATCGAAGTGCCTGAGTGGGGTGAAGATGATAAAGCCTTAAAAATATACAGTAAGCCATTAACGTTAGCTGAAACTTCTAAGCTCTATAAAATGAGTAAAGAAGATGATTTAACAATGATGGCTTATGTTCTTATTTACAAAGCACTAGATGAAAACGGAGATAAACTTTTTGATTTGGCAGATAAAAATGCTTTATTAAATAATGTTGATAGAGAGATATTAGTAGGCGTTGCTACACAAATTATGGGTCAAGAACCCATTGAGGAAACGAAAAAAAACTAATAGAGGATGCTAATTTATATGTGCAATATGCACTAGCTGAAAAACTTGGAAAAACCTTAGAGGAACTCCAACAAATTAGTGTCCATGAATATCAAGGATGGATAGCTTACTTAGAGTTAGCTGAAGAGAAAAGAAACAATGGCAAATAAGAAAGTAAAATTTACATTAACAGCAGTAGATAAGACTAAAGCAGCTTTTGATAAAGTAACTAAAGGTCTTAAAGGTGTTGGTAGTGTTGCTGGTGGTGTAACTAAGGGAGTTGTTAAAGTTGGTTTAGCTGCTACTGGTGCTGCAACTGCTTTAGCTGCATTAGTTAAAGTAAATGTAGACTTTATGGATAAACTTGGTAAAACAGCTAACAAGCTAGGTATTGAGGTTGAGTTCTTACAAGCTATGAGGTTTGCTGCTGAGCAAACTGGTGTAAAAGTAGAAGCTCTTGATATGGGTCTGCAAAGATTTATAAGAAGAGCTGCTGAAGCTGCTAAAGGTACTGGCGAATCCAAAAGAGCATTTGAACAATTAGGCATTCAACTAAAAGATAATGATGGCAACTTAAGAGATGTCAGAGATATTTTATTTGATGTTGCTGATGGTTTAGAAAACACAAAAGATTCAGGTGAAAGGGTTAGATTAGCTTTTAAATTCTTTGACTCTGAAGGTGTGTCTTTAGTATCAACCCTAAAAGAAGGTGCTGATGGATTAAGAGCGTTTGAACAACAAGCAGAAAATCTTGGGATTATAATAAGTAAACAAAGTATAGCTAAAGCTGAAATGTTTGCTGATTCTTTAAATGTTCTTAAAAAACAATTTACTGCATTAACTGCTAACATAAGTGCAGCATTTATTCCTATTTTAGAAGATGTAGCAACAACATTATCAACAATGCTTACCGATATGAAGGATGATGAAACTCCTGAAAATTTTGGTAAAAATTTAGCAATAAATATTTTAGAAGCATTTAAAAATATAACCCTTGGTATAAATAAATTTTTTAATGACATAAAAAAAGAATTTTTACTTTTAGCTGATACAGCAGTTGGTAGAAAGATATTTGGTGACTTTCTTAGTGAATCAGAAAAAGCACAACTTGAAGTAATTAGATTAAATAGAGAAATAGAAGCAATACAAAAAAATGGTTTCATTCAAAAAGGTTTTGGAACTATGGAAATATTTGCAGCAGATACATTTCAAGCATTAGCAGAGGTTTCAAGATTAAATAAAGAAATAGCTAAAATAGACCAAAATATATTACCTGATGAAAGTGGGCAAAAAATAATAACAGCTTTTGATAAAATCATTGCCAAAGTAAGAGATTATAAATTAGAACTTAAAGGTGATGATACTGGAGATGATGTAACAGGTGGAATGTCTGAAAAAGTTGCTGCATTTAAAGATGGCTTAGGTGCTACTGAAGATGCAATATCTAATTTAGCTATCAATACAACTAAAAAGTTCGAAGATACTTTGGTTGAAGGTTTAAAGAATGGAAAACTTGCTTTTAAAGATTTTGCAGATTATGCAATTGAACAAATCATAAGAATAGCTTTACAAGAAGCAATACTGAAACCATTTACAGGTGGAGTAGAATCATTCTTTAAAGGAATATTTGGCAAAAAGGCTCTTGGTGGCTCAGTAAATGCAGGTAAACCATATATGGTTGGTGAGTCAGGTAGAGAGTTATTTATACCAAATCAAGCAGGTCAAATAGTAAGCAACCAAGATTTAAAACAAATGGGAACAGCTCAAGCTGCACCTACAGTCAACTTCAATATATCAACAGTAGATGCTGCTGGATTTGACCAGTTACTAGCATCAAGAAAAGGATTAATAACATCAATCATAAACAATGCCATGAATAATCAAGGCAAAATGGGAGTTGTATAATGTCAGGACAATTTCCAACATCTCCTAATTTTAGAAGTTTAAATTTTAAAGATAATAGACCTACATTAATTAATCAGACTTTATCAGGTAAAAAACAAGTCAGACAAATAGGTGCTCAGTATTTTTCTTTTACAGTTGCAATGCCACCTTTACAACAAGAAAAGGCTCAAGAAGTATTTGCATTTTTACAAAAACAAAAAGGTTATTTTGAAAACTTTACTATAGTTGCACCACTAGATAACTTAGGTGCAGGCAAGTCAGAAACAGATATTCAAGTGGTTGGAGCACATGTATCAGGAGATGCTTCTATAGCCTTAGATGGCTTTACAGCCAATCAAACAGGTGCTCTAAAAGCTGGAGATTTAATTAAGTTTGCAAATCATAGTAAAGTTTATATGGTTCAATCAGATATTGATTCTGATGGTAGTGGAGCATTAACTCTTCTTATATCACCTAATCTAGTAGCATCTCTAGCAGATAATGAAGCTGTTACTGTAAACAAACCAAGTTTTACTGTTTATCTTGAATCTGATGAGATTATTCGTTCAGAAACTATTGGTGGTTTTAGCAGTATTTCATTTGATGTTAGAGAGGTTATAACCTAATGCCTAGAAGTCTATCTACTGATTTACAAACTCAAGTATCATCAACAGCAACTAAAACAGCTTTTCTAGTTGAGCTTAATTTATCAACTACTATCAGATTAACTGATTGGTATTCTAATGTAACTTATGACTCTAATAGCTATGAAGCTGGTGGTTCTTTTTTAACAGTTGATTCAACAACTGAAACAGGTCAGCTACAAGTTAATGAAATTAATTTGGGTTTTTCAAATATCACAGATGATGTTAGGTCTTTAGTTCAAGATGGTGAATTTACAGATAAAATAGTAGATATTTATATTGCTTATTTTAACGAAGACGAAACCATAGTAGGTGCAATAAACTATTTCACTGGTCAAATAAGAAATGTATCTATTGCAGAAAGTATTGATAACTCTGCACTATCTATGACTGTTGCAAGTCATTGGTCAAATTGGAATTTAACTAAAGGCAGACATTATTCAGACGAATCACAACAAACATTCAGTTCAGGTGATAAAGGCATGGAATTTGCAACTCAGGTTAAAGAAGATGTTAGGTGGGGTATGTAATGCTTGATAAGATATTTCAATTTTTTCAATGGGCAAAAGGTGTTTATGAGGGTAGTAAAGCTCTACAGGCAATTTATACAACCTTTCAAATAGTTACTGCTCTTGTTGGTGTAAAAGGATATTTACAAGCAAGACAGATGATGGCTCAAGGTCAAGATATATTGGCTAACAAAACTGCTGCTGGGGGCAAGATACCTGTTGTATATGGTCTAAGAAGAGTAGGAGCCCAAATAATTTATATGGATGTATCAGGTAATGATTCAAGGGATTTATATGTAGTCTATGCTTTATCGGTTGGTGAATGTGATGAAATACTAGGTAGGACTATTGAGCTTGATGGTAACCCTTTAACTGATTCAGCAAGATTTAGAGATGGTGGTTATATAGGTTCAGATAAAATATCTTCAGGTTCAGGTTCATTAAATACAGTTTCACAAAATGGTACTGATAGCTTGGATGTTGGTGGTGGTGGTTTTGGAACAAATCCTGCTGCAAAATATAGATATGTTATGAATCTACATCATGGAGCTGCATCACAAACAGCAGACCCAATGCTTGTTGCATCTATGCCTAACTGGACTTCATCACATAGATTAGATGGTGTTTGTTATATAGCTGCTCATTATGGTTATGATAGAGAGGGTATGTGGTCAGGGGTGCCACAATTAACAGTTCAGGTTAGAGGTAAAAAAGTATTTGACCCAAGAGATTCAGGTCAAACATTTGGAACTCCATCTACTTATGAATTTTCTGATAATCCAGCTTTATGTTTTCTTGACCTAATCTCAAATAATGAATATGGCAAAGGTTTAATAGAATCACAAATCAATATGTCTACATTTACTTCTGCTGCTAATGTTTGTGATACAGAGGTTGACCAGCCTTATTTTAATGGTTCAGCACAATCACTTACTTGGAGTGCAAATAGTGGTGATAACTTTTTTACTATTGCAGGAGTAGATGCTAATGATGTTTGGTGGCAAAATAAAATAGGGGAGCTATTAGATTTATTTGATGCTAATGGTAATGGTGTTATAGATGGTGATGAAATTATTGATGTGCAAAGAAATCAATTCTTTGATTCTAATGAAGAATATATTGTTTATATAAATAGCACTTTTAGTAGTACCTATTCTTCTCAAGCTGGCTCTTCGTTATTAAAAGTTAAAAGATTTCATTGCAATGGATATTTGAATACAAATAAAAATGTGATGGATAACGCTAAAGAGCTTCTTGCTAATATGAGAGGTATCTTTCTTTATATAGATGGTAAATATGAATTATCAATAGAAGATACAGGCTCATCTACATTTAGCATTAATGACAATCATATTATTGCCGATGCTGGCATATCAGTTGATTATGGAAATAAAGACAAAAAAGCAAATAAAGTTATTGTTGAGTTCTTCAATGCTAATAAAAAATATGAATTAGATACAGCTACAGTTTTACATGATGCAAGTCCTGAATATTATTCAGATGATGGTGATGAGATATTAGAAATTAAAGCTGAGTTCCCTTATATAAGTGACCCTTACATAGCTTATAACATGGGTAAGGCAATCTTAACTAGAAGTAGAAATCAGACCACCATGCAGTTCTTAGGAACTCCTGAGATGTATAAGTTAAATGTAGGAGACATAGTAGATTTAACTTATGCAGGCTTAGGATTCTCAGGTAAAGTTTGTAGAGTTGAAGCATTAGAATTACAACCAAATGGATTAGTTGCAGTCAGCTTAATAGAATACTTTGATGTTTATACATGGGAAGTACCACCTCAAGAACCAGTAGAAGAACTAGCTAACTTACCTTCTGCTTATGCAGTAAAAGCTCCAACAGGATTATCATTTACTGATACTGATTCTAGTTCTACAGGTAGACCATTCTTATCTTGGAATGAGCCAACAGATTTTCCTAATTATCAATATAGAGTTAATGTTGTTGATAGTTCTAGCAATCAAGTTAAAAACACTATTGTTGATGTAGAGAATTGTGATTTAAACTTTTTACCAGTTGACGCTAACTATGTTGCAAGTGTTAGCTCATTAAATACATTAGGCTCAGAATCATCTCCAGCTACTTTAACTTTTACTATTGGTGATGCTCCTACTAAAACACCTGATATAAAGAATGATGCAATTACTACTGTAAAAATATTAGATGGAAATGTTACTGATGCAAAGATAAATTCTATAACAGCAAATAAAATTACAGCAGGAACTATAGATGCTAGTCAAATAACAGTTACTAACTTAAACGCAACTAACATTACTTCAGGTACTTTAGCTACAGCTAGACTTAATGTTTCAGATATTATTTCTACAGGAAGCATAATTGTTAATGGAGACAATATATCTGATTTAACTAATGATTCTGCTTTTATTAATGGTGGTCAAGTCAATACTAATGTTACTGCAATAAGTGGTGGAGTTATTACTACTGGAACTGTTAATACAGCTAGACTTAATGTTTCAGATATTATTTCTACAGGAAGTATTATAGTAAGTGGAGATAATGTATCTGACCTTACAAATAATTCAGGATATGTTGATGCAACAGGAGCAGCTTCAGCAGCACCAGTCCAATCAGTTGCAGGAGCTACAGGAGCAGTATCAGCTTCAACTATTATTACTGCTGGTAATATTGTTGTTCAAGGAGACAATATTTCTGATTTGACTAATGATTCTTCTTTTATTAATGGCGGTCAAGTTAATACAAATGTTACTTCTATATCAGGTGGTGTAATTACTACTGGAACTATTAATGGTTCAGTTGTTAATGTTACTAATATAAATGCAGATAATGTTTCTACAGGAACTTTAAATGCAAATAGAATACAAATAGATGATGTAACTATTGATACTGATGGAAGTGGTAATCTAATTATTAAATCAGGTGGAGTAGATACAAATCAATTAGCAGATGCTTCGGTTAATAACGATAAGATTGATAGCATATCAGCAACTAAGATAACAGCAGACCAATTAGATTCAGCAAGAGTTAATGTTGATACTTTGAATGTTAAATATTTTGCAAATACAACCCCACAAATATATTCACAAACAGGTGGTGCAGTACCATTAACTAAAAAAGGTTTTTTCTATAGTGCAACATCAGCATTTGGAACAGCTTATCCTTTTACAAAAGGTAATATAACAATATCTCAAGTTAGGAATGATGCACAATATATATGTATTTTGTATGGTGTTTTGGGTGATGTTGAGAATGTAAGAGTGCAATATAGTTATAATAATTCTACATGGTTGAATGTTCCAAATGGTGCAACATTTACATGGCAGGCTGGTACCTTTAGACCTTATACTTATACCTATTATGGAACCGTATCAGGACTTTCTAGTTCACAATCAAATATTTATTTTAGAGTTTATTTTTTTGGTGATTACAATCATACTTCATTAGGTTTAACAGTTTTACTAGATAACATGGGTTAATTATGAATAGTTATACAATTTATAAAACAGAAACAGGTGAAATTATTGGAACAACAACATCTGATATAACTATAGATGAGGTTTCTTTAAATGATGATGAATCAGTGATAGAGGGAAATTATTGTGGCTTAGAATATGAAATTAAAAATAACGAAGCTGTAGCAAGAACAAAACCAATAACAGATTTAATTAGACAAATGAGAAATGATTTATTGTTTGCATCAGACTGGACTCAAGTAAATGACTGTCCTTTACCTGATTCTAAGAAACAAGAATGGGCAACATATAGACAGGAATTAAGAGACTTACCATCTTTATATCAGTCAGCTAATAATATTGCTGATGTGATATTTCCAAGTATCCCTGAATGATTTAAGATATATAAAATAGGATTTTATTATGGCACAACACGATTACAACATAGCAAACCAATCAGGTGCAGACTTTAGAGCAGATTTAAACAATGCTCTTTTAGCTATTGCAACTGTTAATAGTGGCTCAACAGAACCATCAACCACATTTGCTCATCAATTATGGGTAGATACATCTAGCAGTGTATTAAAGATTAGAAACGCTGCTGATAATGCTTGGGTTACTACAGGTGTTAGCATTACTGCATCTAATACATTTACTGGCAATTTAACAGGAAATGTTACTGGTAACTTAACAGGTAATGTTACAGGTAATGTTACTGGAGACTTAACAGGTAATGCTGATTCTGCTGATACTCTAAGTACAGCAAGAACTATATCTTTATCAGGAGATGTTGTAGGTTCAGCTTCTTTTGATGGTAGTGCCAACATAGATATAGATACAGTAGTTCAGATTAATTCAATTACTTTAGGAACTGATACAACTGGTGATTATGTTGAATCTATGTCAGGCGGAACTGGTGTAACAGTAACAGGTGGAACTGGTGAAGGTTCTACTCCTAGTATTGCTATAGGACAAGCTGTAGCAACTAGTGATAATGTTACTTTTAATATAATTACAGCTACTGAAGAATTTATTGGTGATATTGATGGTGCTGTTAGATTTACAGCTAAAACTGATGAAGCATTATCTAAAGGTGATGTTGTTTACGTGTCAGGTGTTTCAGGAAATACAACTACAGTAGGTAAAGCAAAAGCTGATGATGCTTCTAAGATGCCTGCATTTGGTATGGCGATAGAAGATGCTAATGCTAATAACAATCTGCAAATAGTTACTTTTGGTAATTTAACATCTATTGATACTTCTAATGAATCAGTAGGTGAAATACTTTATGTATCTACAACAGCAGGTGAATATACAACTACAGCTCCAGGTGGAGAATCAGCACAAATACAAAACATAGGTAAGGTATTAAGAAGCCATCAAAACAATGGCTCTATCAAAGTAGGTGGTGCTGGAAGAAGCAACGCTACTCCTAACTTAGATAATGGGAAGATATTTATAGGTAATGGTTCTAATCAATCAACTACTTCAACGCTCGATACTTCTATAGTTGTTGAAAATACTAATCTTTACTATACAACTGCTAGAGTAAATTCTGCATTTGATACTAGGTTAGGCACTAAAGATACAGGTGACTTATCTGAAGGTAGCAATTTATATTACACAACAGCTAGGGTTAATACTGATTTTGATACTAGATTAGCTACTAAAGATACAGGTGACTTAACTGAAGGTTCTAATCTTTACTATACAGATGCAAGAGTAAATTCTGCATTTGATACTAGATTAGCTACTAAAGATACTGATGATGTTGCAGAAGGTACTACTAATTTATATTACACATCATCAAGAGCAAATACAGATTTTGATACTAGACTTGCAACCAAGTCTACAACTGATTTAGCAGAAGGCACTAACCTATATTACACAACAGCTAGATTTGATTCAGCTTTCACATCTAAAGATACAGATGATTTAAGTGAAGGGTCAACTAATTTATATTACACACAATCAAGATTTAATTCTGCATTTGGTAATAAAACAACTGCTGATTTAACAGAAAACACTAATTTATACTATACAGATACAAGAGCTAACTCAGCTATTGATGCAAGAGTAACTAAAGCATTTGTTGATGCTCTTGGAATACAAGCTACTAGTGTTGCTGCTGATTCAGTTGCATTAGGAACTGATACTACAGGTAATTATGTTTCAACAATAACAGGAACTGCTAATAAGATTACAGTGTCAGGAAGTGGTAGTGAGTCTGCAAACATAACTCTATCACTACCTGATGATGTACAGATTGCATCTGATTTAACAGTAGCAGGTAATCTTACTGTTAATGGAACTCTTACATCTCTTGATACAACGAATCTTGATATAGAAGATAACTTATTCCAACTTAATGCAGGATTAACAGGTAGTCCTGTAAATGATTCAGGTATGTTAATTAATAGAGGTACTGCTGATAATGGTATCTTTATGTGGGATGAATCTGTTGATAAGTTTACATTAGGATTAACAACAGCAGATGGTAGTGCTACAGGCAATATTACTCTTAATTCACTTGGTACTTTAGTTGCTAATTTAGAGGGTAATGTTACTGGTGCAGTTACAGGAACTGTATCTAGTTTGTCTAACCATGATACTGATGATTTAACAGAAGGCAGTAACCTTTATTATACGCAAGCAAGATTTGATTCTGCTTTAGCTGCTAAGTCTACAAGCAATTTATCAGAAGGAACTAATCTTTACTATACAGATGCTAGATTTGATACAAGACTAGCAAGCAAAGATACTGATGATGTATCTGAAGGCACTAGCAATCTTTACTATACTTCTGCAAGATTTGATTCTGCATTTGGTGGCAAGTCTACAAGTGATTTATCAGAAGGCTCAAACCTTTATTACACTGATGCAAGAGTACAAGCTATTTCTATTAATAATGTTGTAGAAGATACAACTCCTCAGCTTGGTGGGGATTTAGACTTAAACTCAAGCGATATAACAGGTACAGGTGATATTAATATTACAGGTACAGCCACAATGGATGGCTTGACTGTTGATGGTAGTGGTGGTCGTCAGTACATTAATACTGGACACTTGAGATTATCTGACGATTACAACCTAGAGTGGGGTGGTGGTACAAACGCAATTTCAGGTTCAAATGCTAATAACTCTATTTTGTTTAAAACAAACAATGAAACAGCTATAACTATTGATAGCAGTCAACGTGTTGGAATTAATACAAGCTCAATGTCTGCACCATTAGAAGTAAGATGTGATTCAAATAACAGAGGTATATCTATAGTTGAACAAGGTGTTGGTACTGAAACTTGGAAGCTAGGTGTTAATACTGATGGTGATTTAATATTCTTAGATTCTCTTGATACAACTGCATCTGTTACTTTCCAAGATGGAACAGGCAA
>Ga0208793_1001483_pt1 | contig 13448 bp, 8 predicted proteins | sample 17_taG_FD_184092 | JGI IMG/M metagenome (GOLD analysis project Ga0208793, IMG submission 184092) | Marine viral communities from the Subarctic Pacific Ocean - 17_ETSP_OMZ_AT15314 metaG (SPAdes) (version 2) | ecosystem: Environmental > Aquatic > Marine > Oceanic | place: Pacific Ocean | collected...
CTTTATCGTCTGGAACCGCAACGGCGGATATAACGATAAAACTCTTTACACTCAACAGCTCACGGTCAACGGCCTTATAGGCGGCCCTCAACAAGTATCCACCTACACCACGCCTGAAGAAAACCATGTGGCTCTTGCCACAGACAGCAATGACTCGCTCATCGTTACCTGGGAAAGCTGGATAGCGAATGATGACGACGCGCCGGATATTTATGCTCGCCGTTTTGAGGTCACGCAAAGCAGCAATACAGAAACCGGCGGAGCAAGCAGTGGAGGAGGAAGCAGTAGTGGAGGCGGTAGCCTGCCCCTTGCTTTGCTTACTGCTCTCGTGGCGCTCGGCAGGTTTCGCAGGAACCACTGGCGGATCTCGGACCGTAGGTCAGACTAGCCTATAAGGCGTAATCCGACATCCAGGTACGCAATAAAAGCGAAGACGTATCACATCGTCCGAAACTGCTCCAACGCCGCCAGAATATCCAGCGCATGGCGGCGTTTCACCGGATCATACAAATCCACCGTCACCATCAGCTCATCCACCTCTACCGAATCCAGCAACTGATCCAGTTGTCCCTGCATAGAGGCTGCCGTTCCCAGCAACTGCAAGCCCAGGAAATCTTTTACCCCTGCTTCCTCTTGTGGATTCCACAATCCGTCCATGCTTTGCACCGGCGGCCTCATCCATAACGGCTGGCCCCGGAAGAGGGCAAGAATGCGCTGGTAACTGGTGGTGGTCAGGTAATGAGCTTCTTCATCAGAATCGGCAGGCACCGCAGGCACCGTCAACATGGCATAGGGCCTGTCCAGCTGAGCAGAGGGTTGAAACTGATCCCGGTAGATACGCAACGCCTCACGATACAACCGCGGCGCAAAATGCCCGGCAAAGGCATAGGGCAAGCCACGCTGTGCGGCCAGCTGCGCGCTGTACAAACTGGAGCCCAACAACCAGATCGGCACTTCGGTGCCCGCCCCCGGAATCGCGTTCACAGCCCGTGACGCATCCAGCGGTCCCAGCAAACGCTGCAACTCCGCCACATCACGGGGAAACTGCTCCGCCCCCAGACCTTCACGACGCAGGGCACGGCTAGTCATTGGGTCGGTTCCCGGCGCACGGCCCAGGCCCAGGTCAATCCGATCAGGATAGAGACTCTCCAGGGTCCCGAACTGCTCGGCAATCACCAGCGGGGGATGATTCGGCAACATCACCCCCCCGGACCCCACCCGAATGGATTCGGTCGCCCCGGCAATATGCCCGATCAACACCGAAGTGGCGGCGCTGCTGATCCCCTGCATATTGTGGTGCTCCGCCAGCCAGAACCGCTGAAAACCCAGCGATTCCGCATGGCGGGCGTAGGCAACGCTGTTGGCCAGCGTCTCGCCCACGGTATCGCCCTCACGTACCGAGGCGAGCTCCAATAGGGAAAACGGTACATACTTCGTCACAGCACACTCCAAATCCAGCAAACAACGGGCACCCATGATTTCTGATTAACCCGCAGTTTGTCGAGAACACAATTATCATGCCTACATCAGCCCTGGTCGCGCCCCGCCATTCAGCAGCAGGAAGTAACAACGACTCGGCACCTCGTTTCTCTCGGAAGCCCGCTTAAACAAAAAAGCCCCGGATTACCGGGGCCTGAAACTCAGCTTGCTGATCATTGCCCTACGGGCAGTATTTGGCAATCAGCGCACTATCATTCGTCGCCCACTGAGTGATCTGCACGCCGTTTGACAGGCTAATATAGTCCACCCTGTCAGTATCGTCATTGATGCGGAACAGCGTATCGTGGGCGAACAGAATTTCCCGCTGTGAGCCAGCTTCAGCATAACGCACTCGTTGCGGCTGGAGAGATTCCGTCTCCGTTAGGTCGTCGAAATGGATCAAGCCGACATACTTGGGATAGCGGGCCTTGTTGTCCGTGCCAATGGTTGCAGACTCACATACGCGTTCTGCCACATCACTCGTGACTACCGTAAGGCTTTCACCAATCCTGTCATTAACCTCGTTAAAGAATGCTTCAACGCCCGGCTCCATGAAGTCCAGCGATTCATAAGCCAGAACATGTGCCAGCTTGTCTGGCCCTGATAGATTTGTCTCCATCAGAATCAAATCATCCATATCAAGGCCATCCCTTGAAACAAAAACCATAGCTCTCTGGATGAGCGGGTCACCTGTGGGAATTTCGACACGTACGCCATTAACACTCGGGTCATCGAACAGACTTACATACTCAGCTGTTTCCATATCAACAGACCAGCCCGGAATAAACTCTCCGCCCTCTGGGTCCTGACCGTTATCACCTGCCGCAACACCAATCATCGTGCCTTCACGGTGGTAACTGACCTCCTCACCCTTGGGGAAAAGCGCCCATTCAGATCCGCCATCCTGAGAATAGGCAATTTCCGCCCCGACACCATATTCCATCTCAAGAATGCGCTGCCTAAGCGGGATATTTGCGCGGTAATCTACAGTCATATCCGTAAGCGGCATGGCGAAAATCGCATTCTGCGCGTCTTCGTTGCCGTAAGTTTCAACCCAGCTTTCCAGCTCTTCCCTGAATTCAGCACCAAAATCTGAATAAACATAGCCACCATTGAAATCGTTCAGCATCCCGTCAGTCACATCCGTAGAAAGGCTTTCAAGCACAGCCAGCGCCGGCATAGCTTGAGCATCGCCGACTCGTGCCAGGGCACCCAGCACCGCAGCATGCAGGTCCCCAAGCGCAATAGTCTGGCTATTGGGAGCAGGCATCTCCGACAGGATATCGGGAGAAGACGTAATGGAGCGAATGCCTCCATTGACCAACTTCGCAACCGAATCATTCAGCAACTCCACCCGTTCAGCATCAAGCGGGAATTCACCCTTGCTTAACGCAAGTTGCCAGGCGATTTCAGTGAAAGGAGTAACAGCCGTGCTGGCAGGATCTTTAGTGATCGCATGAAACTGGCTGCCCTCAGCAAGAGCAATTTCACCCGCCGACTCATCAAAGTAGCTGCTATTTTCACCCGCCGTAACCTCTACAATTGCCGGCTCAAGGCTACTGTAGGTAACCTCGATAGCGGCCTTGCCTGCTTCGTCCAGGACCCCCTCACCAATAACCTCACTATAATTGGCTCCATAGATTTTAACGGTGGCATTGGTGATACGCCCCAGAGAAGCCGAGACAGTCACGGTTTCAGACAACGTACTACCATTACTTCCTCCACCGGGATTGCCCCCACCCGGGCCGCCAGTAGTAGCGGAGGAAGATCCCCCGCCGCCACCGCCACAGGCAGAAAGCGTTGCGCCCAGAAAAAGAACAGCATATTTATTTAATCTCGAACTCATACATCCCCACATATATCTTTGGTTATCGCTTCCATGGCAAATCTCCCAGCTTGGGGAGATCAAACCGTGAGAGGGTACAGAAAGGGCGACGTGGGGAAACTGGGAGCATTGAAAATATGTCGACTGGTCTTAATATTTACGACATCTGCCATCTAAGCGTAAGAGATATCTTACGTTTAGATGGCAATGCCAGAAATCGGAAAAACAGAAAAGGCAGCAAAGAAATACATCAACCAAGGACGCCAGGCGATCCAAAACCTATTAGCTGGACACCCGTCGCCTTGGTCAGAAAAATGGTCTCCGTAGACCAATGCGATCGCACAAATTGGCAAGCACTTAGGCTGCGGACAATCAACCGTAAATCGGTAGGTTAAAGCCTTTCGGGGGAAATGGGAGACCTGCCCCCCATTGTTCCCAAGCCAGAGGGATCCCCCAAAGCTGTTGTCGGTGCCAGCATGCGGAAATTAGTGCATCTGATATATGGAGTCATTAAATCCGGGATGCCATTTAATGCGGAAATTGCAATGAACGGGCTTGACCATCAAGAGGGTATCTGACCCTTATTGCGTTTATTTTTACCCCTTTTACTTAACTATTTACCAAGCACCTCCATCATCAATTCAGCTAACTTTTTATCCGACGCTCCAGCATTTGATAGATTTTCAAAAGGCAATTTTTTCAGTTTACCCCAAGTATAATCTATCCATTTCTCTGAAGCTTCTGGCCTCTCTTGACCACCAGATTGATTGAGAACCTCATAATAACAAACACTTAATGTATCTCGTGAGTATGAAGCGCCATTAGCACCAACTTTGTTTATTACGCAGCGCGCCAGTTTCAAATCTAGTTCACTCATTTCTTATCCCAATCTTTAACTATCCAACTTTCTGAAAAGCTATTTGTTGTACCTAAAAATTGCCTATACCCACCAGATCCATGATTTGGATAAGAATTCGTAAAATACTCTCTCCCAAATTTTTGGGTATCCCACATTGGCCTAGGCACTTGAGGACTTACTATTTCTGACACAGGAATTCTTAATAATGTCTGTGGTTTATTCGGTAGCTGCGCACCCGATTTATGAATTAATGGGTTTTGCCCACCTTCAATTGAAAAATAAGTCGGAGACCCGAACCGTCCGCTAATATTGCTTTGAGTTCTATATATATATCTATAAGATCTGCATTAATAGCCCTGTAGACATAATTAACCTGAGATAGATCATCAGCAAGAATACGGTTGTAATTTTCTGTTGATAACTCATCAATCCTTGCGCCTCGCTGCTCAGCGTTCAGATGGCCATACTTCTCTTTTAGAGCGGCCGAACTAACACGTGCATCTAGGACTGATTTCGGAGTGCTTGGGCCAACACTCGCCCCCTCACCCAGCTTACCTATTTGCCAGGTGCGGTTAGCAGGAATCAGCCCCAGAATCTCCATCCCATAGGTCAAATCCCCACCCATTTGAGTCCGACCCGCACTAAACCGATCACCCTGAAGACGATCGAGATAGGCATTCAATCCAGCATCATTATGAGCTCAACACCGGGGCCCGCAACACCGGGGCCACGCAACACCGGGGCCAGGTCTCCCATTTCCCACACAGGCCATCCGAGATATCCCCAAGCAACAATCAACATTGGCTGATATCTCTTATCCTAACTAGACCGCACTATCACCTAAAAACCTTGGGAGATAGGAATGGCTCGGCCGATACGCCTCGAATTCTCTGGTGCTTTATATCATGTAACCGCCCGCGGCAATGCGAGGCAGGATATTTATGTCGATGACAAGGATCGACGTTATTTTCTCGAAACCCTTTCCTACTGCACCAAAACCTATCACTGGCAATGTCATGCCTATTGCCTGATGAGTAACCACTACCATCTTCTTATCGAAACCGGCGATGCTAATTTGTCAAAAGGAATGCGGCATTTAAACGGTGTCTATGCTCAATATTTCAACACACGCCATAAGCGTGTAGGTCATCTGCTACAAGGTCGATTCAAGGCAATCTTGGTAGAGAAGGAAAGCTACTTACTCGAACTGGCGCGTTATATTGTCTTGAATCCCGTACGCGCACGCATGCTTCACTCTGCTTCTGGGTGGCCCTGGAGCAGCTATCGCCCTACTGCTGGGTTGGCTGAAATCCCTCCCTGCCTGACAACCGAATGGATATTGCAAGCTTTCAGCGACAACCTGAAGAGCTCTCGCACAGGCTACGAGCAGTTTATTGCCGAAGGCAGCAACCAGCCATCTCCCTGGGAGAAACTGCGCAACCAAATTTATCTTGGCTCAGACCAGTTTATTGAAGCGGCACAGCGCCACCTTGAGCCCAACAGGAAACTAACTGAAACCCCAAGGCCACAACGGCTGAAGCCGATTAAACCCTTGTCTCACTACCAAGAAACATACAAAAATCGGAATCAAGCCATGACTCGCGCATGGCTCGATGGGCATTACTCACTGTCCCAAATTGGCGAGCACTTCGGCTGCGGACGATCAACCGTAAGCCGAGCGGTTAAAGTCTTTCGGGGGAAATGGGAGACCTGACCCCCATGGTTTGCTGTTCGGGGGAAATGGGAGACCTGACCCCCATGGTTTGCTGCTCCCATCATTTGTCTTTATAAGGAGAGCGCTCTAGAATCTGATCTATTTCTTGCTCTACTTTATTACCCCAGTCAGCATTAACCTTATTCATAATTTCTATTATCTTTGAAAAAGTAATCCTTCTACAGTCTTTTCCCAGGGCACGATTTCTTAACTCAAAGTCATTAGCCATTTTCCATGCAATATCCTTGAAAATAAGGTATAAAATCTCATCTTCATTTGTAGCTTTTTTCCTGAAAATCTCATACCCTCTTTCAGAAGATACAAAAAAATATTTTCCACCTTTAATTTCCACATACGGTGTTCCATCACCTACAGGACCAGCATATACAGTCAAAAATTCCTTGGGGGCGCCAATTAATGCCCCCATTTTTTTTACCTTTTCCGATATATCATCAATATTTGGCATAACCTGATCACAATTCTCTCAAATAGCCATTATCTATCAACCATTGCACATTAACTCGATCTGAGAAATCTGGAAGAATTTGTCTTCCCCCACCAGGCATCCCAAAGGCAGGTGCGATTTCGCCCTCTATAATCGGCAACGGCTTAAGCACTTCATATCTATGATACTCTCTATTCCCGCCACCAGGGCCAAGAGCTCTTTGCTCAAAAGGAATGCCTTCAGGAGACAGGAAAGCACCATTATTGCTTCCATAACGGTCTAATATCGTTCCTTCTGCCAAAGTCCCTGGCTGAGCCTCATCAACAAACCCTAATTTCTCCGGCCAATTGTAAGATCCATCAGGGCTAACTTGATAGAAATCATCAGCCTCTCCTAGCGAATGATTTCCCCTTGGGGTTAAAGGTAAAGGCTTCGGCACCTCACTAACGACATTCTTCTTTAACGACAACGGTACCCGTGACAAGCCATAGCCCAGCATATCCGGAGCACCCGCCGCTCCCAAGCCAAACCCAAGCCCCATTTCCGTGGCGGTTTTGTTGAGGTTATATTCCACACCTTCATGTTGGCCTTGCATCAATTGCAAGCGGGTTTCCACGCCTGTATAGCTCAAGTCTTCGGCAATGTCTCCCCAACGATCTATCGCATCACCAGGATGCGCCAAGGCATAGGTAAGCTCACCGAAAGTCAAAGCTCCCGCTTGCCCCATACCTTCCAGGAAACCATTGGCACCATCTGAAGCTCCTTGCCTACGAGCGCTATCAATGGATTGCACGGTCTGCGCATCACTAAAGTCACGCTGTATGGCCGCATAGTCGCTGACGTAACTCAATGAGTCCCTATCTGCGAATAGCTCTTTCAGGCCAATACGCTGGTTTTGGAATTCCGCTTCTGTCACCTGAAACAAATCCGTCCGTCCTGCTTTCTGAAGCTCCGCCCCCAGGAACTCACGCGCCCGAACGGTATTGGCATCGTCTCCAGCAAGAGCTTGCGCCCAGCCTTCATCCATCGCGGCAGCACCGGAACGCATCAGTTCCTGGCGGGCTTGGTCTTCCGTTACCTCAAACTGATCCGCAAATTTCGCCACTCGGTCATCGTCCATGGCAAAGGCGATTTCATCAGGGTGGAGTTGACGGTTGTAGGTATCCGCCTGCTTGGCAATCCAGGCACCCTGATTAACGTCCTTGTCTGCCGCCACAGCGGCTGCCAGACCGGTTAATTGCGATGCCGCTGTGCGCCAGGCTTCATATTGGGGTTTCTCCTTAACCGGGTCGTAGGCATTTCCTACAGTCTCGGTCAGGAAGCCCGCCGCCAATTGGTTGGCCCCTGCGGCTATGGCACCAGTACTGAAGTCGCCATCGGTAACTTGTGTTACTGCACCACCGGCCAGCGCATGCAAGCCCGTGCGGCCCAGACCACCTTCTTTCCAGAAGTTAACGCCCGAGACATTGCCGCCATGGGCATCTGTTTTCATCCAGCCATCAGCCAAGTCACCGACTTTGTGAAACGCCACCGCCGACAACACATTATTTCCCTGGCTTTCCAGGCTAGTTTTGAAGGCATCACTAAAGCTGCTGCCATAAATACTGCTGCTTACACCCGCCTGAATACCTGCCTGGGCGGTGTTGTGCAGGGTGAACCCGGCAATGCCCTTGGCACTGCCCAGATCAAAGCCCTTGGTAATGTTGTTGATGCTGTTGGTCTCGATCTTGCCGTAGTCCCACTTGCTGAACATTCCGTCCAGACCAGTCATCAGCCCCGCTGTCACACCAGACACGGCAAGACCCTGGTAGGTCTCAGAATGATCCAGACTATCGAGTGTGGCACCTAGGTCACCCTGATTATTGATCAGAGCCGAGGCGCTAGTGGTGGCAGCACCGGTGACGACTGCCGCCGTGGCAGCAACGCCTGCGGCCCCCGTACCGGTCGCGCCAGCCACTGCCGCCCCTGCACCTGCACCAGCCCCAGCCGTCAACACCGTAACCACAATCGCCACCACCAAGGCACTGGCCGCGCCCATGCTCTGGCTGCTGTAGTCCCAGCTATCGTGCATTTCCTGCACTCGCTGCCAGTCCACATTGCCATTGGCGTCCGCCTCTTTCAGCCAGGCCAGGTCAGGGTTGTTGGCGACCATGCCATCAATCAGCTGGCTAACGGATTGCTGATCCATGTCCTTGATGTCGATGGTCATACCTTCGGCGGCGTCGATGGCCAGGTTGCCCTGGGCCACGATGGCCGTTTGCAGCAGGGTTTCATCGACCTGCCCCTCACCGGACATCTTGTTCCAGGCCAGATCACCCTGACTACGCTCATGGGTTTCCCGGTAAAGATCCTTTACGGATTCAAAGGTGATGTGGCCGCCGCTGACGATGCTGATATCACCGCCGCTTTCCAGGCGCGCCGCCTGGTAGTGCTGGTCGCCTTCACTGTTAATCGACAGGTCTCCGCCTGATTCCAGCGACGTGGTGACGTTAGTGACACTCTGTATCTCATCTTTCTTGTGACTTTTGGCGCCGTAATCACCGTCCTTGTCACTTTCATACAGGTGATAGTCGGAGTTTTGTGCCGCCAACAGAGCAATATCACCGCCGGCACTCAGCGACATGTCACCGCCACTTTGTAGCTTGGCAGCGATGGCAATCAAATCACCACCGGCATCCAACTGAAGGTCTCCACCGGCGCTCAGGGCACTTTGCTGCTGCCTGACGGTATGGTTGGTGATTTGCTTCTCTTCTTCGCTATCCTCGTAGTGGTAGTTCTCATAGTCTTCATTCGCTGCCGCGCGAATCAGGATGTCACCCTCAAGAGCTGACAACTGAATATTATTGCCTGCGGTTATATTGGAGGCAGTAATGCCAATGCTATTGCCGGCTGTCGCCATGACATTCATGGTGGCTTCGATGCTGCTGGCCAACTGCCGTACCTGGCTGTACTGGTAATCGCCCCCAGCATGCTGGCCGTCGAAACCTTCCCTGACCGCCAGGCTCTCAATCTGGATATTGCCTGCGGCTTGCATGCCGACATTCTCGCCAGCGATACGGCTACCCGTGACAACAATGTGCTCGCCAGCATTGAGGGTGACATCCCCTACACCTTCGATTTGACTGGCGTCACCGTATTCCGTGCGCCAATAATCGTCGCCACCCCGGGTTTCTTCGATAGTTTCAGCATCGACTTCATTGATAATGCTGCCCTGACTTTGCAGGACCACATCCCGGCCCTGAATACTGGCGCTCTGGTTCTTGATATCCCCCTGGCTATCAACCAGCATCAGGCCACCTGACTGCATGGTGCCCTGGTTATTTACCACGCCTTTATCACCCGCTATCACTGTCATGTCCTGGCGTGCGGCAATAACACCACTATTGCCCACACCATCAGCTTCGAGGTGGATACTGTTACCCGATATCACTGATCCTTCTTGTGTGAGATTCGCGCTCCCAGGAGCCAGATACAACACAGGGACAAGCACCTTGTGGCCTGCCACATTCTGTTCTTCCATCCAGACGATATCGTGCTGCAAAGCGTTGACCTGATCGCTATTAAGGCTCACACCCACAGACAACTCCAGCGACTCCGCCGATGCCACGGCATTTTCCATTAGCCAGCTGAACTGGTCTTGATCACTTTCGAAGTCAGGATCAAGGAAACGGGTGCCTGTCGCCGCGATAACGGCATCTCGAATCAAACTGGTTTCGTAATAACTGTCACCAAGGCGTTTGGTGGTGACATTGGGAGTCAACCCGAGGCGATCTATCAGATAAGCGGAGCCAAGAAACCCATCCAGGCTTGCAAACAGCGGGTTGGTTTCGATCAAGTAGGGGTGGTTCGGGTCCAAATTTAGAGAGAACAGGCTGTTGTGACGCTCCAACAGCTCCAGCGTTCTGGACGTGATGGTATTAATAACGCGGGCAATATCGCTACCACCCCAATCAACGTATTCTTCCGGTGCCTCTACTTCATTACCAGAGCCAGCATCACCTGAACCCGGGCTCTCTTCTTCCGCTACATATTCATCTTCGTCAAACTCAAAGCCATCGTCATCACGGGTGCGTTCTGCATTTTCGATCTTGTCTTTAAGACTGCCAGTGACATTTCCACCAGCAGCAATCACGCTATTAATGACTGTCGGGTTACCGTTTTCATCCAGAATATCGACGGTTTTTTCCCTATAACCGTTATAGTCCCACGGCCGCCAGCCCGGATCAGGCTCGTGCTTGAAGTTATGCCAATGTTTCCAGCCCCAACGAACATTGAAATGACGCTGTAATCTGAAGCTTTCATTGAGCAAGCTATCGCCTTCCAGGTGCATATTTACGGCGGATGCCAAAGTGCTATAGCGATTATCAATGATATCGCCGTAAATCACCAGGTTATTGCCTGCGGAAATCAGTGAAGGCGAGTTGTCCGAATCCGGATCGACAATATCGTCATAACGGTTACCACTAAACTGGTAGTACTTTACATAATTGTTATCACAGGATTCCCCGCCTGATCGCCAGTCAAAACGACCATCTCCACAGGCTGACTGCCAGACATTGAGTGTACCCATGTGATCCGACAAACGTGCTTTAACCTTACCCAGTAACTGGCTGTACTTATCAGGGTCCAGATCTTTGATAATTTGCGTAACTCGACTGATGATCCACATGGTTTCACCCAAAGGGTTCTTGGCTCCACCAACATAAATAGCGCTTGATTCACTATGGCCGGAATAGGCATATAAATTAAATCTACCAACCTGCTCCCTATTTCCAACCAGCACTTTACGAATTTTATTTATTTGAGCATTTGAAAGCCCAGCCCCAAGAGAACTGTTGAGGTAACTTGTGTATTGGGTTAACCAATAGTCTACCGAAGCATGTCGCTGGCTCGCCGAAGAAGAGTAAAGAGGAATTTTATAAACATTGGGATCAAAGAAAAAAGCCCAGTCATCCTTGCTCATTTCAGCATTATCTGCCATGAGCTTAATGACATCATTCAGAGGATCATCATCCTGCAGGGCCAGCCAGTTTGCCTCCAGCAAATCTTCTGCCGTAACGTTATAATCTTTGGAAAGGTTAATTTCCCGGCTATTATCCAGATGGCGGGTAAAAATCGTTATATCCCCATTCATGGAGACAATTTCACCCTGGTCATTTCTTACCTTGTTATTTTTTGCGGCATCAATGGCTTGCACCTCTTCCTCTTCCGTCATTCCCTCCATCAGTTCAGGGTAGGCCGCACCAATATAAATACTTCCCAGCGACTGAATACTGGATGCATCGTTAGTCAATGTATCCGAAACCAGCAGCTCCATATTGTTTCCGGAGCCAATCAGTGCACCACCCTGGTTATTCAGGGTTTTGGACTGTAGTCTCAGCGTTTCTTCTGCCCCGATCACCCCATCGCCGTTGACAGCATCAACACTTCTTTCATTGGTAATCTTTCGCGCGGCAACATCGAGCAGGTTTTTCCCGACAATATTACCGGCATTGAATACCGCGTTAGTTGCGGTGATGCCCATCCCGTTCTGAGCACGTAAAACACCGCCACTGTCATTGGTAACATTCTCCGCACTTATCGAGAGGTTTTCTTCGGCGGTTACCAGCCCATTGTTTGTGATGTCACCAGAGGCACTCTCTACCACAGCATTTTCGCCTACGACTATCTCACCCGCATTGACAATCTGTTGTTCGGCTTCAACCTGAACAGACTTCCCTGTTCTTATTGTTCCACTGTTTGCAACTGAACCTGCCGTAACGGCCATGGACTCATCCGCAAGTATGTCGCCCTGATTTTCTACCTGTGCCGCTATTGTCAGAGATACAGCCTTACCAGCGACTTCCCCCGCATTAACCAGGCTGTCACCGTTTACTGTCAGTGTTTCAGTAGCGTATAAGGCAGAGCCTTCATTAACTTGGGTTGCGCCTGAATCGACAGCCAGGTTCCGGGCGCTGACTTGTTCTGACTGTATCGCAAGCGCCTGGCTGGCTAGCGCCATCGTTTCGCCTGCCACCGTGCGCCCCCCCAGGGTAATATTCCCTGCACTGGCAAGCTGCATATTCTCAGTCGCACTGGCATCAGCAAAAACCACATTTCCCTTCGCCGACAGCACCATATCCCCATTCTGCGCCGCCACTGGCGCATCCAGCTTCACACCCACGCCCTCTTCATTGGCGATTAGCCGAATGCGGTTGGCGTACATGCCGCCCAGTGCACTGGAATCGATGGCAAAGCCCGGCTTGTTGGTGCCGGTGGTTTCATTCGAGGTGGCCAGGGTGTCGCGGTCTACCCGTTGCTGACCGGTGACGATGTTCAAGGAGTCCGCGTGCAGCTCGCCGGCCACCTTGACGGAGCGGGCGATGAGGTCGAAGCGGTCGGTATTCGAACCGTTCAATCCGTTCTCGCCAATACCAATACGGCCACCCTGCACATCAAACCCCTGCAGCTCGCCCCCTTCCATGATGGATTTACCGGTGGTCAGGGTGGCGTGGTTGGTATTGATAAAGCCACAACCGTTACAGCTGATGCCATTGGGGTTGGCCACCACCACATCGGCGCGGGCGCCGCCTACTTCGATGTAACCGCCCAGGCTGGACGGGTTCTGGCCGATGACTTCATTGAGAATCAGGCTGGCGGAGCCATTGTGCAGGTTCGGGTTGCCTTCGATGTAGCCACCCAGTTGGGTTTGCGTTACCTGCTGGCTGTTATTGAGAACAACGCCTTTGCTGCCTACGTTGAAATCGTTATAGAAATTCTGCGACACCCCTTTGCTGTTGGGGTTTTGAATATTGACCACGGGCACGCCATTGGCGGCTTTATCCATCGTCGGCCGCCCATTGGTGCCATGGGTGGGCGTGATGGGTTGTGCGGACAGCAGCATGGGCTGCCAAATCAGCAATAACGACAGCGTATACACCAGACCACGACGGACTGGCTTGGCGGAGGACTCAGAATTCGGCATAAAGTGAGGCATGGAGAGTGTACTCGCTGTCTGTCAGTTCCGTTGAATGCTGTTCCATGGGCCAGGAAATTTCGGTGGTGAGGCGCACCGAGCGGTAGCCCAACCGCACTCCGGCGGTGGTTGAATCTATGCGTGAAAAACCAAACTCGTTCTGGTTGCCCG
>Ga0208793_1001484_pt1 | contig 13447 bp, 10 predicted proteins | sample 17_taG_FD_184092 | JGI IMG/M metagenome (GOLD analysis project Ga0208793, IMG submission 184092) | Marine viral communities from the Subarctic Pacific Ocean - 17_ETSP_OMZ_AT15314 metaG (SPAdes) (version 2) | ecosystem: Environmental > Aquatic > Marine > Oceanic | place: Pacific Ocean | collected...
CAGATTCTGGTCTAGTAGTTAGAGTTAATAAAAACACAGAAAGATTAGACGAAAGAGATAAGGCTTTACCTGGTTGGATGAAAGATCTACAGGCGTTTCGTCAAATGAAAAGTTGGAAGAATAATGTCACAAAAGCATTATGGATTTTATATGCAGCTATAATTGGATGGATAATTAAAAATTTATTTTGGTAAGATGAAAGAAATACTACAACTTATAGAAGGTTATGGATTACCCTTAGTATTATTACTAGGAGCATTATATGCGTTGTATAGATTTTTAGTATTTAGTTTGTATGAAGTAAAGAATCAATTCTCTCGTCACCACGAAAAGGCAGCAGAAAATTTTGAGGAAATGAAAAAGAAAATAGATATAATTTTAGAATATATAAGAAAACAATAGCACGAAAGATCTTACTGTAAAACAAGTGGATAACGTGTAATAATAGAATAGTAAATAAGATAATTATAAAAAATAAAAATATGGCAACATTAACACCAACATTAACATTAACAAGTACTGATATTACTAGTGATGAATTAAGTTTCTCAGTAACAGATAGTTTAACGGTTAGCAAAGCTGTTATTCCGCCAAGTAGAGCAATCACGTCAACTAGTGATCTTACTTTAATACCGGCAGCTACTTACACAAAAGCTTACGTTTATTTAAAAAATGTAGACGCTAGTATAGTAATAAACGTAGATTTCGGCACGCAATTAAGTATGGCGTTGGCTCCTGGTGAATTTGCATTCTTTCCGTGGGATAGTAGTGGTAATATAGTGGTTGCCTCTGCTTCAGCAACACCTTATATAGAATACGCAGTATTCGAAGCTTAAAAATAAAACAATCAACATTTAATTAAATCAAATTAACAATCAACATTTAATTAACAACAAAAACAAAAAAATTATGGCAACAACAACAGCAGCAATTTCGGTTGCAAGCTCAGATTTAACAGGTAACGCTTTGTCGTTATCTTCAACTAACACCTTATATAAGGCTGGAACCGTTATTGGTTTAGATCAAACCACAGGTTTAGGTAGCAAGTATTATGCGGCAGCTCAATCTAACGCTACGTTAATATCAGCTGCAACTTATGAGGATAACACAGCTAACTGGGTTTATCTTAAAAACCCTGGATCTTCTACAGAAGATTATTTTACTATTGAACTAGGGGCGAGTAACATTGTAATAGGTAGATTATACGGTGGAGACTGGATGTGGATTCCTTATGAGGGTGAACAAGATATTGATATAAGCTCATCGGCAATTAAAATGACTCTTGAGACTATGGTTATATATCAAGTAGCGTAAATAAATGTCAGCGTTAATGTATTTTGCCACTGGAGACGGTGGTAATGCTATTGGGGAATCGTATACTGCGCCTAGCGATAGGTTGTATAGTATACACCCAATTAGCGCGACAACATTAGATTTAGTATTTAATAATGGTAATGATGATTTTGATTCTATTAGATTAACAATTGTATCTAATACTCATAAAACTGTAATTAATGCAATAAACAATGCAATTAATCAATCTTATAAGAGTTTAATTGCTATATGTGATTCTGATAACTCATCTTTTATAGATTCAAATATAACAGATTGTGTTATTTCTTTAGGCGGAACAACAACTGTTGCTAATATATCAGGAATAGAAGCAACAGAACTAATTGACATTAATACTAGATCAACGCCAATTAAATCAATATCTTTAGCTAATACTCATTCCGCAGATGTCGCGGTTGATTTATATTTAAAAAATGCTGGAGGTACAGATTATTATTTATTAGATGGTATAGTAATACCAGTCGCTACAACATTAGTATTAGATAAAGATGATGTTAACTATGATATCGGCACATATAATTTATATATTAAATTAAGTGTTGGTTCTATGGGTGTAATAATTAAAAACAATTAAAAGTATGAGTGGGCCATTTAAAATGAAATATACGAAAAGCCAAAACAGTGCTTTTCCTTTTAAAGGAGAACCTTTAAAATCGTTTGGTGGAATGAAACGTTCCCCAGCACGGGCTTGGTGGAATAAACTAACGGGAATGTTTGGGGGACAACGAGATAACGATGGTGGTGGAATGAGTGTGAGAAATATTCCTCAACATGGACCAGAGTCTCATCTTGAAGGTTCTGGAAAAGGAATGCGTGGAGACGGAGAAGGGGGAGTAATACAAGGTATTAAAGGATTATTTAGTGGAGGAAATACAGGTGCAGATAAAAATTGGAGTCAAAGATTATAACAAAATGATAAGTAAACACGTTTCGTACAGGGAAGGTGTATATAGTGCAACTGCTACTCGTAGAGGAATTGAAAATACGCCTAATAATATTCAGTTAGCAAATATGGAGGTATTAGCTGAAAAAGTATTTGAACCTCTTAGAAAATACGTTGGTGGACCTATAAAAATAAATAGTTTTTTTAGATCTGTAAAACTTAATAAAGCAATTGGTGGTAGTAGTAAATCTCAACATTGCCATGGTCAAGCTATGGATATAGACGACACATTTAAAGTTGTTGCCAACAGTGATATGTATAATTATATCAAAAATAACTTAGACTTTGATCAATTAATTTGGGAATTTGGAGACGATGAAAACCCTAATTGGGTACATGTTAGTTACGTCTCTGAGGAAAATAATAGAAGAAGGTGTCTTCGTGCTAATAGGAGTAAAAATAGGGTTACTTATAATATCATATAATGAAATGGATAGGCCAACACATATTCAACTTTGCGGTTCGGGTTAGAGATAAGTTATACGACGCCTCAGGATCTTCTGGTTCTCCTGCAAGTAGTACAGTAATAGATTACAGTAGCTCTACTACTGGATATGCGAAAACGTTAACAACAGATGGGGATAAAATAAACTGGACTAATGCAACGTTTACTCATGATCAAGGTTCAGCAGCTAATACTTGGGTAATTACACATAACTTAAACAAACACCCATCAGTAACTGTTATAGACTCAGCAGGAACTGTAGTAATAGGAAACATGGAATATAATTCATCAAACCAAATAACATTAACATTTTATTCAAAAGCTGTCTTAGTAGAATTTGCTGGAAAAGCTTATTTAAATTAACATATAAAACATAGAACGATGCCAAAATTTTTACACAATATAAATTTAAATCAGAACGAGTTGCAGAACGTTCGAATACAAAATCTTGCAAGCGCTCCTTCCACCCCAGTTGAAGGGCAAATATATTACGATACTGGAGATGACACTATTTATTTTAGGAATGCCTCAGCTTGGGTAGATACAGGGATTTCTGGTGATATCACTGGTGTTACAGCGGGTGATGGTTTAAGTGGAGGCGGTACAAGTGGTACTGTTTCATTAGCACTAGATTTAAATGAACTAACAGCGGCGGCAGTTAACGTAGCAAATGACAGTATTGTTATTATAGATGCTAACGATTCAAACGGAAGTAGAAAAGAGTCAATTGCCGACTTGGCATCAGCAATGGCTGGTACAGGTATTACTGCAACAAACGGTGTATTGTCTGCAACAACTGGTGACATAGAAGGTGTTACAGCAGGTGACGGTTTATCAGGTGGTGGCACAAGTGGTACTGTTACTATAGATATTGAAGCAGCACAAACTGATATAACATCCATTTATAACGCAGGTCTAACCATTGGACAAGACTCTCAAACTGCAATTGGTTTTGCTACATCAAATGAGATTGATTTTAAAGTAGATAATGCTAATAGACTAACATTAACATCTTCCGCGTTATATCCTGAAACTGATAACCAAATTGATTTAGGTACAGCTTCATTAGAATTCAGACACGCTTTCTTTGATGGAACGGTTACTTCTGACGCTTTCGCAGGACCATTAACTGGTAATGTTACTGGTAATGTAACAGGTGACTTAACGGGTGACGTAACTGGCGATGTTACTGGTGATGTTACTGGTGACGTAACTGGTGATTTAACTGGTACAGCTACACAAGTAAGAATTACAGATAACGAAACCACCAATGAAGATAACGCCATTGTATTCACTAGTGCTGGAAAATTAACTGGTGGAGATATGGGATTAGAATCTGATGGAGATTTAACATATAATCCTTCTACTGGAATACTAACAGCTACAGGTTTTGCTGGAGATACAACTGGGGATATAGTTGGTGACGTTACAGGAACCGCGAGTTTAGCTACTAGTATCACAGTAAGTGCTAACAATAGTGCAAACGAAACAGTTTATCCAACATTTGTAGATGGTGCTACAGGAACTCAAGGAATAGAAACAGATACAGACTTAACATATAATCCAAGTTCTGGATTATTAACTTCAACAACTTTTGCTGGTGCTTTAACAGGTAATGCAGCAACAGCAACAAAATTCGCTGCAACAGTAAATATTGGCGGTACTGCTTTTGATGGTTCTGCAAATATAACTCCTGCAAATGCAACTCTTGCTGCAACAGTAACGGTTACTAATTCAACAGCAAATACAAACTTCCCAATAGTATTTCACGATGAAGGAACTGGTGATGTATTATTAGATGATACTGGAGCATTACGATATAATCCTTCAACTGGTACGTTGCTAGCACCAAACTTAGTTGTAGCTGGTACAACAACACAAGTTAACACGGTTACAATGAATGCTGCAAACGCTGTGGTGTTTGAAGGAGCTACACCTGATGCATATGAAACAACATTGACAATTGTTGATCCTCTTGCTGACCAAACTATTTATCTACCTGATGCGGGTGGTTATATTCCATTAATCGCGGACGCAAGTACAGCTGATGGGGCTGTAACTGCTGCGGAATTTGCACTTCTTGACGGTGGTTCTACAATTGGAACAACTACTCTTTTATCTGGTGATGGTTTCCTTCATAATGATAATGGAACAATGAGGCACACTTCAATTGACAAATTGGCTGATTTTTTTGCTGGTGATGGATTGTCATCAACAGCCGGTGTTATATCTGTAGATACGCTCAACCAAAATACTACTGGTACAGCCGCAGGTCTATCTTCAACTTTAGCAGTTAGTTCTGGTGGTACTGGACAAACGTCATTAACAGATGGCGGTGTATTACTAGGGTCTGGATCAAGTGGAGTTACAGCAATGGCTGTTTTAGCTGATGGTGAAATGATTGTGGGTGATGGAACAACAGATCCCGTAGCAGAAAGTGGAGCAACCTTAAGAACATCGATCGGTGTTGGTACTGGTGATTCACCACAATTCACAAGCCCTTACGCATCGACTAGTATTGAATTAGGACATGCATCAGATACAACTATAACTAGAACGGGTGCTGGAGCTGTCGCAGTTGAAGGTTTTTCGGTTGCCCTTGTAAAAGCCTGGTCGCTAAATAATAGCGCTACTGGAGTTTCTGCAGATAACGGTGCCTCAGATTCAACTGTGTTTACAATTACACACGGTATGGGGACTAGCGTAAATTATGGGGTTGAAATTATTAGTGCTTCTGCTGAAAACTCTGAATCAATTTATACAGATATAACTAGACCTAGCACCACAACAATTGTAGTAACATTTGCTTCTGCTGTAGCAAACGGTACTTACAATGCTCTTGTGACTAAATTCCCAGATCCAGTAGATTAAGGGAATTAACTTAATAAATTAAATTAAATTATGATAATAAGAATAGAATATGATAAGTCAAAGAAGACTCTAGTTTTAACTAAAGACGAAGATAAAATTGTTGCTGATATTAATGATAATACTGTCGTTGATGATAGCAACAATTTATCTTTTGAAATAGCACTAGACGTTTCTCAATACCAAAAACAATTCGAAGAAGACGAAATAGATGGCAACGATAACTAGTACACAAACAGGAGATTGGGATGATACCGCAACGTGGGTTGGTGGAGTAGTTCCCGTAGCTGATGATCTTGTTGTTGTTTCTCATGGTCATAGAGTTACTTTGGATACAGATATACAAGCTGCTAAGACAGGTGATATTACTATTGATGGCAATTTACATTTTGCTGATGGTGGTAAAATGCATTTAGATGGTAGAATGACTGTGTATAATACTAGTCATAGCGAGAATGATACTGGTCAATTTGTAGAAGGAACCGCAGACTCTGGATCTTTGTTAAGTATGGTTGGTGGTAGTGAAATTAAAATATCAGGTAATAATGATGCTCAACACGGTATACAAATAGCTGATAGAAAGTGGTGTGGTGTTGATATTGCTGGAAGTGAACCCACTTTAAAAACAGAGTTAAATGGTGATCATGACTACGAGTCTACATATTTAACTGTTGACGATTCTACAAATTATACAGCTGGAGATTTAATATCTATATATAGAAGAGAAGAGGATTTTAGATTAGCGAACGACGAGTGTTTTTGGGTACATGACGTAGATAGTGAAAATGATAGAATATATTTTAGACAATTTGTTTATCCTAGAGCAGCAGGTCAACACCCTCCAGTAATAGAAAGTGTTAATGGTTCTACTATAACTGTAGATGATGCCACTGTTTTTAGAGTTAATTATATTTTAATATTTGGTACTGGTGATAATAGAAACGTTTTAACTATAACCGCTATAAACAAAAGAACAAATGTAATAACTTTTGGTAGCACTGTTGATAACGATCCTAGTTTAACTGGTGAGTACGTTTATCAAACTGGTACTGAAAAATATCATTTAGATAACTCTCAAGTTAGAAGAACCGCAAACGCATTAACAGCAACATATTCTGGAGCTGTAGATTTAAGAACTGTAGCTGTTAATAACGTTGCTGATTTCTCCGTTGGTGATAAAATATATATAGAAGCTTGTGGGGATGGTAGCTACACATACACTAGTGGTAGCGAAACAAATGTATGGAGACATCATTTAGTTTATGAAATAACATCTATAGATAGTTTAGTTTTAACTGTAGATAGAGATATTCTTTACGATGGCGCGCCTGGAGGATTGGTTGCAAGAATGACAAGGGATGTTGTTATAAAAGCCTGCGACACTAATGGTGATGACATTGATTATGCAGACCAAGATACAGCTAGAGTATTTTTTAATGTAAAATATTGGACAAGTAATGGGTGGAACAATGCTCCAACGAGAAGGGTAAAAATAAAGTATGTAGAATTTAGCGGTTTAGGATATAATACTAAAGATAGTACTAATTTTAGAGCTGGTGTTACAATTGCTGGTTACAACGGGCGTTATGACACTAAGATCACTGGATCAGATGGTAGTTCAATACATAGTAGCGGTGGTATTACTCAAACAGGAGAGAACTATGTGGACGGTTGTAGTTTCACATCTTACAATCTTTGTTCTAATTCTACTAGAGATGGTGATAGTTATCCCGCAATATGTAGTAGACATCCTTATGGTATAGTTTTTAGAAACCATATTGTAATTGGCGCCGCTAGAGGCGTGTGGCATTGGAGTACACAGTACTTTGTAAAGTCTCATGGACATATAACAGCTGCTAACAATTACGTAGGTATAGAGATAGGTGCTTCTTACGAGCAAGTTTGTGAATTTTCTTATTTGTATTTAAGAATGTGTGAAGACTATGGCATGAGCTACTCTCACGTAGGTAGGCAAAATGATTTTACAACCGTAATGCATGTAGATAATCAATATCAAAGCAGTTACGCTGTAAATCACGGTTACGCAAGTAATGCTACTTGGAGAAGAATATTTTGTGATAAGTATAGATACTTACATGTGAACGACAGTGTGACATCTACTGTTTGGTATGATTCTAGGGTAATTCCAAACTATTGGGATGCTAGTTCAAAGATATATGGTTTAACACATACCCCTAATTACGATACTGATAACATAAGATGGTACAATAGCGGTAACAATAGACCTTATAAAGGTACCTGTGCTGATGTGGGTAAAGTGTATTACATAGAACATGGTTTTAGAGAAGGTGAATATGCAGAGCACGGGGGTAGTATGCATCTATTAAAATTACCTAAAGATGGTTATAATACTTTTTTTGTTAGCCAATCTCCAGCTCAAATAACAGAAAGACTTTGGGTACCAGCTAACACAGTTGTTAAATTAAAATCAGTAGCTAAAGTAAACAGTGCTCAGTACGATGGTGGTGCTGATACTATAGATGATAATAGTTACCCAGTACTTATAGCGAGACCAAGAAGAAACTCTGGCTTAGGTGGAAGACATCGTGCTGGTGTTGTAACAGATAACGGCACTACAAATACATTACACTCTAATTGGGATTTAATAGCTGATTCAAACGATAGATTAGGTATTAGAACAAGTACAGAGGCTCAGGGACAATTACAACATGGTTTTGTAGATTATATAACACATACAAGTTCTAGTCAAGGAAGTTGGGAGACAAAAGAGCTTACGGTGGCAGCACAAAAAACTAGTTACGAATTAACATACGGTTACTACGTAGACAACAGTGATTTAGAAGATACTGGTTTTATAGCAATGCCTATACAGTGTTTAATGGCAAGACCTGGTGTTATAAGCAGTCAGCATTTTCATAGAGGTACTGTTGGAAAATTAAGCATTAGAACATCATTTAGTGCAAATAAAAAACGAATAAGCGGAAGAATATAATATGCCTAAATTTTTAAACGACATAAAATTAGAAGCAGCAAACGATATACAGTTTAAAACAACTGCGGGTGTTAACGCTGGTAAAGTAGAGCAAAAAGACAACGATTTAGTTCTCAGTAATGCTGTTGGAGACATCTTACTTGGTGATGGCGCCTCTGATGTTTATATCGGAGATGGTGTAACTGCTGATGTAAATATTGTATTTGAACAATCAGGTAGTATAAAAGCAGAAGATGGTTCTAGTGGTGTTACCTTAACTTTAGGTTCTAATGATACGACTTTAGCTTTTGCTGGTGATGTAAGCTTTGCCGACATTGTAAGCGCTATGTCAGGAACTGGTATAAATACTATAGATATAGGTACTAGCGCAAAACCTTTTAAAAATATATACGCAGCTCATCACGTTGGTGGTAGTTCAATTAACTATGCGACATCACGAGGCTGGGTTGAGGATGCTGCGCCTTTATCGTCTACGCAAGTAGGTTACTTTGGTGGTGACTTTACAAGAAACGGTGATGCGGCAGAAAATGAAGTTGTTTGGGGGTTAGATCCGTTCCTTAACAAAGCTTTATTGTGGAAAGCAATTGGTAACACTAGTGATGATGACGATGATGGTGGATGGAATAAAAATATAACTATACCAGCCAATAACAATATAGGTTATGTGTCTTATGTTTATTTTAAAGCAGACTTTACACCTGATGCAAGTGAAGATGGGCAGGTGTATTTAGGTTGTGGTACTGCAGCTGGTGAAACAATAAGCGTAGCTGACGATAGTAGTAATACAAACCCATACTTTGTAAGCACCGCTTTAAATACTATTAACAACGGTGGCCCGGTTGTAGCTAATAGATGGTATTTAATGTTAGGGATTATACAAGCTTACAACAATGAAACTACAGACGTAAGTACTGTTACTGGTGTTTACGATGTAGAAACTGGTGAGAAGGTTAAGGAGGGTACTGAATATAAAATGGGTAACAATACTACTGGTCAAAAACACAGAACGTATTTATATTATCAAGATACTACAAATGCTGGTAATGTATATTTTTGGAATCCAGGTTTTCATGCTATAGACGGGTCAGAGCCTAAAATACAGGACCTAGTAAAAAGACAGGTTTATCTAGACGACAACGTTAAAGCTGCCTTTGGAACCGGTAATGATCTAGAAATATACCACGACGCGAGTAATAGTTATATAAAAGATTCAGGAACTGGTAGCTTATATACTCTTACTAACGCATATAGGTTAACAAACGCTGCTGGTACTGAAAACATGATATGGGCTGCGGAAAACAGTTTTGTTAAGTTATACTACGATAATTCCGCTAAATTAGAAACAGTATCTGCCGGTGTAGAAATAACAGGAGAATTACAAGCTGACAGCTTAGATATAGACGGTAACGCTGATATAGCAGGAACACTAACCATCGGCGTCGACGGCACAGGTTATGACGTAAAGTTCTTTGGTGCAACAAGTGGTGCATACATGCTTTGGGATGAGTCGGTGGATGATCTTCTTTTAATGGGAGGATCTAAATTAGGTATAGGTTTAACGCCTGTTGAAATGCTTGATATAAAAGCAGCTTCAGGAGATACTAGAATCAGATTAGATGCTGTTAGTGGAAGTGATACAGAAATTAAATTTTTTAATGATGGGAGTGCTCAATATACAATAGGACACGATGATGCAACTGATAACTTTGTTATTGGTGGGACTAATGTAGACACGCCTTTAGTTAGTATTGATAAATCAGGTAATGTAACAATGCCAGCGACTAGTACATTAAATTTTTCAACTGATATAGATTTAGTACACTCAACTAATACATTGAAATTTGTTCAAGGTGGTAGTGATAGGTTTAGTGTTAGTGGTGATGTTAAGATTTTAGGTACTACAGACTTTCATATACCTGCAACTAGAAAATTATGCTTAGATGGTGGTGGTGATACCTATTTGATTGAAAGCGCTGCAAATACATTTAAAATATTTACTGGTGGTACTGAAGCTTTACAAATAGATAGTTCTCAAGGTGCAACTTTTGCAGGTAAAGTTGGTATAGGTACCGCTCCAACAACTAGAGATCTTAGTGTGTTTAGAAGTACAGCTGGATCTGTTGCAAACTTTCTACATTATACTGATGCATCAAATTTTGCTGGACTATATATAAGCGTTAGTCAAGATGACGATGAGGTAGTATTAAATGCTAGTGGTAGCAGTGGTGGTGCTTTTGTTTTTCAACAAGGAAATAGTACAAGTCTTACATTAGATACAAGTTTAAATGCAACTTTTGCAGGGACAGTTGGTGCAACAAACTTATCGGGAACTAACACTGGAGATGTATGTACAACTAATCACACCGCAGCAGGCTATATAACCGCAACGTTAACTCAAGAGCAAGTAGAAGATTATGTTGGGGGAATGGTTACAGGTAACACTGAATCAGGTATAACAGTAACTTACCAAGATGGCGATGGTACTTTAGACTTTACAGTTGGTACTCTTAATCAAAACACAACTGGAACAGCCGCGGGATTGTCTTCAACTTTAGCGGTAGGAAGTGGTGGTACTGGTGCTACAACAAGCGATTCGTGGTTAAACTCTAACTCGTTTGCTAACTTTACAGCATCAAGTGCTGATTGGGACACAATAGAGGATAGAGGTAGTTACAGACTACAGGGTAGTACAAACAATATGTTTGGAACTGCTCATGCTACAGGTTTAGTTGTTACACAGGATGGTGGTGATTATGGGTGGCAATTGTTTTCAACAGGTAGCGCTGACAACGACGAGCAATTAAAATACAGATACAAAGGTTCTGATGCAGGTGGGTGGGGTAATGTACAGACAATACTTACTAAAACGTTTGGTGACGGTAGGTATTTATTAGATTCTGAAGTTACAAATTTAGCAGATGTTAAAGCGTTTGATACTAGCGATTACGCAACAGCTGCTCAAGGTACTTTAGCTACAAACGCTTTGCCAAAATCTGGCGGCACAATGTCAGGTGCGATTGCTATGGGAAGCCAAAACATTACTGGTGCAGGTACAATTACTGGTACAACATTAACTGGTACTTCACTAGATATAAATGGTGATGCTGATATAAGTGGAAACCTAACAGGTGTTGACACTTTAACAGCTACAACTTTTTCTGGAGATTTAAACGGTACAATAAATACATTAACAACAGCTGCAACTCAAAGCGCTAGTAACAATTCAACTAAAGTGGCTACAACAGCTTATGTTGACGCTCAAGTAGCTACAATAGTAGACAGTGCTCCTGGAACTTTAAACACATTAAACGAATTAGCTGCAGCTCTAGGTGATGATGCTTCTTTTAGTACAACTGTTACTAATAGTATAGCTACCAAGCTACCTTTAGCTGGTGGTACAATGACAGGTGCTTTGGCAATGGGTACTAATGCTTTTGGTGGCTCATATCTAGGTGTTGACGCAATTGGTGTAACTCAATGGGGTGCAAGTAGAGGTATTTTAACGTGGAGTACAGGTTATGCTTCTATATATGCAAGTTCTGGTAACGAACTTTGGTTAGGAGCAAGTGGTGCCTCTGATAAAAGTATTGTTTTAGATGGTTCAACAATTGAAATTACTACGCCTACTAACTTTGGCGTAAACGGTACAGGTCATGACGTAAAATTTTATGGCGCTACTAGTGGTAAGTATATGCTGTGGGACGAGAGTGATGATGCGTTAGAATTTCCAGATAGTACATACTTAGCGCTTGGTACTGGAAATGATTTACTATTATACCACAATGGTACTAATAGCTACATGGAAAACGATGAAGGACATCTATATATTAATAATAAAGCAGATAATAAAGATATAATATTTAAATCAGACGACGGTAGTGGGGGTACAACGGCTTATCTAACTTTGGATGGTGGCGATGAAATAATAAAACACAGTGTGCCACTACATATTCCAGAATACATACTACATGTTGGTGATGGTGATACTGCTTTTGGTTTTGCGACAGACGATACATTTAGAGTTATAACAGGTGGTACCACACGTTTAGATATTGCTAGTGGTATAGGGTTAACGGGAAACACTACTGTAACTGGTACTTTAACTGTTGGCGTAGACAATACAGGTCATGACGTTTTCTTTTACGGAGCTACATCAGGTAAATACATGAAATGGGACGAAAGCGCAGATAATTTGTTTTTCCCTGACAACACAAATATTCTATTTGGTAGTGGTAATGATGCTACAATAGGTGTTACTAGTGACAATTTAGTTATTAAAAATGATACTGCAAACAAAGATGTTATATTTCAAGCAGATGATGGTGCTGGTAGTCCTACAGATTATTTAACCTTAGATGGTAGTGCTAGTGTTCTTAGAATGGCCAAAGATATGTATGTGCCAGAGTATATATATCATCAAGGTGATGATAACACTAAATTTGGATTTAGTGGTGCTGATACATTTAAAATATTTACTGGTGGTACTGAAGCTTTACAAATAGATAGTTCTCAAGGTGCAACTTTTGCAGGTAAAGTTGGTATAGGTACCGCTCCAACAAGTAGAAATCTTAGTGTGTTTAGAAGTACAGCTGGATCTGTTGCAAACTTTTTACATTATACTGATGCATCAAATTTTGCTGGATTATATATAAGCGTTAGTCAAGATGATGATGAGGTAGTATTAAAAGCTAGTGGTAGCAGTGGTGGTGCTTTTGTTTTTCAACAAGGAAATAGTACAAGTCTTACATTAGATACAAGTTTAAACGCAACTTTCGCAGGTGACATTATTGTTTCAGGTACTGTTGATGGTATAGACATAGCAACAGACGTTGCTGCAAATACAGCTAAAACTTCAAACGCAACG
>Ga0208793_1001486_pt1 | contig 13439 bp, 7 predicted proteins | sample 17_taG_FD_184092 | JGI IMG/M metagenome (GOLD analysis project Ga0208793, IMG submission 184092) | Marine viral communities from the Subarctic Pacific Ocean - 17_ETSP_OMZ_AT15314 metaG (SPAdes) (version 2) | ecosystem: Environmental > Aquatic > Marine > Oceanic | place: Pacific Ocean | collected...
ACGCAAACGACCCAGCAAACACTTGTAATGTTTAAAAAAAATAAGTAATAATAATATATATGGCGGCGATAATAGAAGTAAAATACTTCAACACATTCCTTCTTAAGAAAGTAAACAAAGCGCAAACAACGCCATCACCTGGTTATGGCAACATACCTGTGTGGAATGGTTCAATGGGTATACCTGCTGCTAAAGGAGGTTATCCTAGGCCTAACGGAAACGCTGTTCCTAATAATTGGGTAATAGAAGAATCAAGAATAAACGGTGGTTATAATAATACTACAGTATCTTTTGGTGCTAAAGCTTATTTAGTAGAAGAAGAGCCTAATGGAACTAGACGCGGTAACTCATTAATATACTCTGGTATATTTAATTCTAGAACTGGTATTAATAATACAAATGTTTTTTCAGTAGCTGACGACATAGTTAAATCTGTAGATCCAGCGAACGGTTCAATACAAAAACTATACGCAGAAGATACTAACTTAAACATATTTCAAGAGCTAAAAGTAAGTAGAGCGTTAATAGATAAAGATGCTATATATTCTGCTGAAGGTGGAGGAACCGTAACAAGTGCTAACTTAGTTATAGGAGCAATACAACCTTATTTAGGTAAATTTGGTATAAGTAAAGACCCTACTAGCTTTGCAATATATGGAAGAAATAAATACTTTTCTGATAGAAATAACAATGTTATATTAAGACTTTCTCAATCAGGCTTAGATGAAATATCATCATCTAATATGGTAGATTATTTTAGAGACACTTTAGGTGGTTTAACAGTTGCTGGTGTTGAAGGTAAAATACTAGGTGGTTATGATATTTATAATAAACAATATGTTGTATCAACACAAGAACCTAACAATAATACTATTGATTCTGGTTATGATACTTTAGCTTATGACGAACTTGTGAAAGGTTGGACTAGCTTTTTTAGTTATAAACCAGATCAAATGTTTAGTTTAGGTAATCAGTTTTATAGTCTTAATTCAGGTAAGCTTTACCAGCATTATTCACAGAGCGCAACAAGAAATGTTTTTTATTCTGATGAAGTTTCTGGATCAGCTTTAACAGCTACAAATCCTACGGCAGGAACAGGTTATGCAAATCCACCAAATACAGGTGTTGCAACTACCGCGACATCAGGTAGTGGTAGTGGTATGAAAGTTACCTTTACACAAGCAGGAGGTGTTGTACAAGCTAACACAGTTGTAGTTGTAGACAGAGGTAATAATTATCAAGTTGGAGACACTGGAACTATAGCAACTGGAAATGGTGCCGCGACTTACGTTATAGCCACTATAAATAACTCAACACCAACGTCAATTACTTTTGTCTTTAACCCTAGTGTTGCAGCTTCTAAAAACTTTAAAACAGTTTCTTACGAAGGAAGTAATGGTTGGCAAGTTAACAGCTTTGTATCAGATACAGTTGGTAGAAACTTAAACTTTTCAAACAACAACTGGGTTAATAGTGAAGATACTACTACCCAAGTTTATAGCTATACACAAGGCGCTTATGTTCAAGGTGGTATACAATATTATGCTGGCTTTAATAGAAAAGAAAATTTATACGTAGCAAACTTAATAAACAACAGTCCTGCTACAAATGGAGAAGTTGGTAATATTCAAATAAACGCAGGTGGTGTTAGTTACAATGCTATGTCTGGTATTAAAGGATTTTACGCTACAGTAACAATATCAACAGATGCTGTTACTAACTTAGGAGGAGAAAAAGAATTATTTGCTGTAAGCACAGAATACGTAGCAAACAATGGATATTAAAAAATTAATTAAAACAATATAAAATGGCAGTAATAACAGGCGCTATAATAGGAGGAGCAATGTCTTTGGCCGGTGGAATTTTTGGCGGTAGAGCAGCTAGAAGACAAGCTAGAGCAGCAAAATCAAGAATGAGAAAACTAAACTCTAAGCTTAATAGTTTAGAAGCCAATAGACAAGATATAATAAATCCTTACGCAGATGTTACAAGTACAGCTGACATGCTAAGTAATCCTTTTACTCAGTTAAGTGTTTCTACAGCTGCTATGGATATGCAGATAGAACAAACAGATCAAGCTTTAGCAAACACATTAGACACGCTTAGGCAAACAGGTGGTGGTGCTGGTAGCGCAACTGCTTTAGCACAAGCTGCTTTACAAAGTAAAAAAGATGTTGCTGCAGATATTGAAAGACAAGAGGTTCAAAACGATAAAGCTAGAATACAAGGTGAGGCTAATTTACAGAAAGACTTAATAGCTGAAAAACAAAGAATGCAAAGCGTAGATGTGCAAGGTAAGCAGTTTGTTTATAGCGAAACAGAACAAAGAGAACAACAACAATTAGATAGAGTTTCTAATCAAATAGCAGCTCAACAACAAAACTTAGCAACTGCTCAAGCTAATCAATCAGCAGCTACATCTGGTATGTTTAGCGCGCTTGGTGGTATTGCTACTAGCGCTTTTGGATCGTAAATTTTAAAACATGGAAAACAAAAATACAGTAAAAAATCTTTTCATAAGGCAAGCACAAAATAGCGATGCGTTAGGTTATAATTTAGATTATCTTTCTGCACGCGTGGATAATAACTTTAATATATTAGGTAATGCATACGAAGGATCTGGTAGAGTATATGCTCATTTAAAAAATAAAATAAACAATAACAGTTGTGATAGTGAAAACTGTAAAGATGAAATGCTAAAGTTACAACAATTAGAAGCAGCTCCTCAAGCTTCTTTAGATTTTTTATCTGATATTGCAGCTGAACTACAAAAAACAGAAGATACTAATTTTGATCCAAATAATAATTACATGTATTCTGTAGCTAATTCAGTATTGTTAGGTAAACCAGGTTTTTCTAAAACAGAAGGATATGATATTGTTTTAGATTTATTAGATAATGGATCACAAGAAATTACTTTTTCAGGTCCATTTTTTGAAAGACCTTTAATAATAAATAGTGTGACACTAGGTTCTTTACTAGACTCTGATACATCTATAGTTGCAACTACACCTGATATAAATAAAGACATGTTAAGACTGCTAGTTGAAACTGGTATATTTAACAAAGAAGATGTTTCTGATGAAGGAGATTTATTACCTACAGCAAAGATACAAGAAACGTTTATATTAAAAGGACCTGATCAGAAGCCTGATTATGAAATTATAGATATAGGTATGGGAAAAGGCAGAAACGTTCTTAGATTTGATCTAGACAAGATAGAAAAGAAAGCTACACCGTTTATAAACGCAGAGGTTGCAGGTTTATTAAGTTCAGAACAAGAAGCTGTAGCTGCTTGGAACGTTTATATAGCTAAAGGTTCTAGTGTAGAAGAAGATGATCAAATGGTTCAAGATGCAAACGCGGGAAGTTTAGCATGGTCTTATGAAGAAGACTTACCTTTAACACAAGATAACAAAGAATTATTTTTAGAAAAATATAAAAAATATTTTATGAATAATTATTTAAAACAATTCATAACAAATAAATTTCCTACTGTTGAAGCAGACGCTGCTGTGTTTGATTTAGCAGAAGCAAGAAAAGCAAAGGCTGAAAAACTAAACCAAAGTCTAACAAGTTAAATTAAGTTAAATGACATTATTAGAATTTATAACAGACTTACAATCTCAAGGTTTTACAGACAAAGAGGTTTTTGACAAAGCTCAAGAGTTTAAAAAAAATAACGCTACTGAAGAAGTGGTTGAAGAAACTGAAGTAGTTGAAGAAACTGTAGAAGAAGTAGAAGAGGGAAATTCAAACGATTCACCGCCAACGGATGCGGATGTGGATCAGGCAGTTGTTGCATCCGAGGAAACAGAAGTTACGGAATCAATATCGGAAGATGGTTCTTTGGAATCACAAGAGAAAAAAGAAGAAATAAATGTTCCAGCTGCTGTTGTTGAAGATTATGATAGTATTTATGGAGAAAAAACTATGCCTATTTCTTTTGGAGATTTTAGAAGAACTGGTTTAGAATTACCTGATATAGTAAAAAGCACAAAAGGAGGAGGTAAAACAAGAATAAAAGTTTCTGATTTTTTAAATTCACCTGAACAAACTAAAAGAAGACAAGATTTTTTTAATTTACAAAAAAACTTAAAACCAGATGTAGAAAAATCAAAAGAGATTGCTGCAGAAAATTATTTTGCTGTATCAGGAATAGAAAAACCAACGACAGGAGGACTTTCTTCTGCGTATGGTGAAAACTACAAAAATGAATATGTAAAATTGAATAGATTTGAGGCTCAAGCTTTAGGATTAACTAAAGATATGAAGGGTAGAGCTGTAGGTCAAGATGGGCAACCTTCCGAAGCCGCGTACAGTTATGACGATTATTTAAAGGGAAAATTAGGCGACAGGTATAATGAATATGTAAAATTTCAAGAAGACCCAGATAGTTTTGAATTTCCGCCAGAAGTAATAATAGATTCAGAAAAACGTGATATAGAAAAACAATTTCAAAATATTTTAAGAGCAGAAAACGATCCTTTATTTCAAGAATCTTTAAAACCATTTATTGAAGCTCAATTAAAAAACGAAAAAATAAAACTTGAGGCTGCTAAAAAATACCAAGCTGCTGAAAAAAAATTAATTGAAGATAAAGCAAAAGCTTTTAATTCTAAAAACAAAGAGCTTGAGGCACAGTCAAAACCTTTTATAGAAGAAATAAACAATAGCGTTGAAGATATTAAAAAACAATTTGGAGATAATATATTTGAGGATGGTTTAACTCAAGCTCAAATGCAAAATCCTTTTATTTTAAAAAAGTTTGACACTTATTTAGAAAAAGTTAAAGCAGCGCAAACAGCTTATGAAGAACAAGAGTTTGAAGCTCAGTATGAGTTACTAGCTCAAGACCAAGACGGTTTAGAGATTTTAGTTGATAATTTTAATTCTGGTTTAAAAGATAGTTTTGACGGGACTGATTTAGAAAAAGCTGAAATGATGGCTAAATCTCTAAACATGGATTATTCTTTGACTGCAAGTCTTGGAGCTTCTATTGAAGACTTTTTTATTGGTGGTACAAAAAACGTGGCCAGTATGATTGGTCAAGGGTTTTTAAAATTAGCAAAAGGAATGACAACACCACAAAATGTTCCTAAGCTAGATAAAATGATTGAAAAAATGCAGCAAAACATAACTAATTATAATGTTAGAATTGCTGCTAAGAGAGAAGCAACTATACCACCACCTTTAAAAGCTGACGATATACAAGGTATTGGTGGAGCTTTTAGATACATTGGCGAAGCTTTATCGGAAAATGGTCCGTCAATATTAACTACTTTTTTACCACTTGGTGCTGCTTTTGCTGGTGGCTTAAGAGTTGCTGGAGCGGCTGCAAAAGGAATAGGTATGAAAGCCGCTTTGCAAGCACAAAAAAGATATGCTATTTTTGCTATGAGATCTTCACAGGCTATATTTTTTACTGGTGAATCAGGTGGTAAATATGGAGAAATACAAGTTGCAGAAGATAAAGCTATAAAAGCTTTACCAGAAATGCAAGAAAGATATAAGAACATGGTTGTTGGAGAAAATGGTGTTACTCAAGAAGATAAAAATCAACTAGCAGATGAAATAGCAGACAACAAAAGAATGTCTAGTTATAGTTTTGCTCAAAAAGCTTTTACTTCATTTGGTTATGGTGGTACTGCGGCTTTGGCAGAAACCTTTGGTTCACTTAAATTTGTAACAGGCGGTGCTAATTTAGCTAAAAACTATGGAAAAGTTGTAGCAAAAAAAGAAGCTTATGAATCTATGGGTAAATATAGGTTGCAATTAGCTAAAACTTATGTAAAAGGTATGTCGCCTTTAATAACTAAGGCTGCTCCTACAGAAGTAATGGAAGAAGGTTTAACTCAAATAGGTCACAACAGTTTTGATATTATTGCTTTAGGAGATGATAAAAGTATGTTTGAAGGTCTTGATAAAGATTTTTTACTTAAAACAGCTATAACTTCCTTTGCTATTGGTGGACCCACTACTATGCAAGGTACAGTAAACCTTCTTAAAAATGAAGTTAGAACTAAACAAGAGGTTGATGCTAATAAATTAAAAGTAAATGAACTTTTAAATATAGAAGCAAGAAAACAACCTGGAAAGCCTTTATCAAAGTTAGATCAACAAAGAAAAACAGAACTAATAACTGAACTAGCTTTTGACGATGCTTTAACTACTCAAAAAATGGCGCACTTAAGTGTAGATCAAATAGAAGAAGTAGGAGAAATAAACAGGCAACTTAGATCTTACAAAGCTCAAATGAAAGGATTAGGAACAACTGGTGATGTTGCTTCTGCAGATTCTAAACAAGCTGAAAAATTAATACGAGAAAAAGTATCTGCGTTAGACGCTAAGAAACAAGATATATTAGGAGCTAAAAATAGAACAATGAAGCAAAAAGCTTTAGACATGAAAGAAAGGTTTAGTTCTCAAAGCGCTATAGATGTAGCTAAATACTCTGGTTTAAATGATTTTGCTAATGACGCTGCTATGGTTTTATCAGCTAAAGGTAAAAAGTATGTTTCTTTAAGTTCTCTTGATCCTTCTACTATAGAAACAGAATTAAAACAAGCTGGTTATTCAGACGCAGATGTAAAAAGTTTATTACCTAAATTAACAGGTGATGCTCCATCTAATGGTTTACAAATTGATGGAGACATAATAATAAATCAAGGCGCTATAGATCAAAGAATATATAACGCTGTTGATTCTAGTGACGCTGCTTATGCTGCGGTTGCTCCATTAGAAGAATTATTTCACGCTGATCTTAGAGATAAGAAAATGGTAGATAAAAATGGAGAACTTGGTGTAGAAACTACTGCTGCTATTAACGAAGCTGTTGAGCAAATAGAAAACGCAAAAGAGCTAGGCAACATAAGTGATAAAGATTATAATGCTTTAAAAGAAAGATTTGATTTTTACAAAAGCAAAGACGGATCTTATGATATGGAAGAAGTTATGGCGCAGATAAACAATGCTATGATTTTAGGCGCTATAAACAAAAGCGACTTTACTAATATGAACTCTACTAAAGCTATGCTAAATGGTATGGTTAAAAACGTATTAGGTGAAAACTCTTGGATGTTAAATGTTAAAACAGGTTCTGATATGTTTAACATGTTAGATAGGTTCCAAGACAGGGTTGCAGATAAAGACGCTGCTCAAGGTTTAGGTGATGATGACGAACTAGATCAAACACAGCTTAAAGAGTCTAGAGGTGCTGGCATTACTGCAGATCAAGCTTTAATAAATGAAACAACATTAGAGCAATTAAAAGATCCTAACATATCTGAATCTCAAAGAAACAGACTTACTAAGGTTGTTGCTGAAAATAATGCTGGTTTATTTTTAGATAAGTTTGGCGTTAATTTTGATACTAATTTTAAAGGATTTAAAAACAAAGACGGTAATGTTATAACTAGACAAGAAGTTTTAAATGAAATAAGCACAAAACTACCAAATATTATAAACGCTTATGATATAAAAGGTGAAGGAAACTTTGCTACATATAGCGCAACTTCTTTAAATAGAAAAATACCTGAAATAAGAGAAGCTATAATAGGTGCTAAAGATGTAGCTAAAAGAAAACAAACTAGCATTGATGATTCTACTTTACAAATAGCAGATGAAGCTAGTCAAGATTTTGATACTAAAGAAACGCAAAAAGATACTAGCAGGAAAAAAGTATATCCATCACAAATGGAATCTGTTAGTAAAACTATAAAACCTGAAACTATAGCATCTATAAAAGAAGATGCTAAAAGAGAAATATTACTAAACGCTAGCAAAGGTCCTGAAGCTATTATAAAAGGTATAAAAAGTGAAGCTAAAAATATAGCTAGAAAATTAGCTAAAGACACAGGTACATTTAAAAAAGGTTGGCCAAATTTTGTTAACGATATAGTTAACGAAGGTTTAACTAAAGTTATACCTGCTGCTGCATTAAAAAGAAGGTTTGGATCTGTTCTAGGTATAGAACAAACAGGTGTTACACCTACTAAAAGAGTAAATCCTAAAACAGGTAAAGTGACAAACTTTAATAAACCTGTATATAGAATACCTAAAGCAAACGATCAAAAACTTATAGATTATTTTACTGGACAAGAAAAAAGAAAGACATCTTTACTAGAAGTGCTAGGCCAAGATTTAGTTGTTGAGCAAATGGAAGAGTTAATGGCTGATCAAGACTTTATGTCTAAGCTAGATACAGCTACAGATGGTAAAGCTGTTGAGATTATGGAAACTCTTAACAATGATCTTGACGCAAGAAAACTAGAAGACACTTCTACAGACACAGTAAAAGCTAGCAGAGGCAAAGAGTTTAAACCTTTAACACCAGAAGAGTTTAAAAAACAACAAATATCTATAGCGCAAACTGCAGATATAAATGAAGTTGCTAAAATTTTAGGATATCCAGATGTTACTGCTACTAAAGAAAATAAAGAAAAAAGAAGAAAAGAAATATTAAACCTTATTAAAAAAGGTAAAATTGGATCTGTTGCTTTTGAATTAACAAGACTTGAGTTTAACGCTAGAAAATATAAATATGTTAACGGTGAAAAAGTTTTTAAAATAAAAAGTGGAGAATATGTAAAAGAATCAGATCCAAAATATAAAAAAGCTGAAAAGGAAGGTGGTTTTGTTGCTGATGGCAATTCTTTATATTATAGTAAAAAAGACCCTGCTTACATTACAGCTATAAAAGCAGCTAAGAAAAACGACACAATTTCTTTTAATAAAAAACTTTTAGAATTAAATAACACAAGACCAAAAATAGGAAAGGTAATTGTACCGCTAGATGGAAACTTAGATGCAGCTTGGGTTAAAAGAAATAGCGTTAAAATGAAAAAAAATCAAGAAGCGCTACAACTGTGGATACAAGCAATGAATGAAGCTGCTAATAATGGGGCTTCTATAGAAACTATAGGTTTAATGATAGGTTATGCTTATCAAGCATCGACAGGTATAATTAAAATAGGTGCGCCTTTTAAATACACTCAAGATTTAAAAAGTTTTAAAGTTGGAAACAAAGCGCAAGGAAGAAGTAAAAAATTGTTTAGAGAAGAACACAATCCTCCAGCGTCAACAATTGGCGGTAGTATATGGGGAGCTGTAAAATCTGATAATATCAAAGGCGTAATGTCTGATATAAAAAATAATTTTAGCCAAGCTATTATATCTAAATTTGATGACTCTAAAATAGACGACGCTGGTTTGGCTGGTAAGCTATCAGAAGGAAAAGATATATCTGATGATCCTGCTTTAAGATATGCTGAATCTGGTATTGATTTAGAAACTCTTAAAAACTTAGAAACAAAAGAAACAATGGCTTTTGAGCAAAACGTAGCTAGTGATATTAAAAATAATCCTAACATAATAGAAGCTCAAAATGATTTAGTTGCTGAACAAAATAGAGATGAAAATCCTATATCAGCAAAAGAATCAAAAGGTAGAATAATTGCTTATGGACCTGTTGCAATTAAAGAATCAAAAGCTGGTAAAATAAATGTTAAGAACACTGGAGATAAAGTTAGTAATGAGCAAAGTATTGCTAAACAAATAGAAACTTTAGGTAATTACGATAAAGCATTGTCTTTAGGAAGAAATTTAAATACACCTGCAAAAGGTATAAGTGTTTTTGATTTTGACGATACTTTAGCTAAAACTAAAGAAAAAGTTCTTTACACAAAACTAGACGGCAGTAAAGGATCTTTAACCGCGCAACAATTTGCTGAGCAAGCAACTGATCTTGAAAGTAATGGAGTTACGTTTGATTTTTCTGAATTTGACAATGTTGTTAACGCTAAAAAAGGACCTTTAGCAGATCTTGCCTTAAAGCGTCAAGATAAATTTGGTAGTAAAGATATTTTTGTATTGACAGCAAGACCTCAACAATCAGCACAAGGTATTAAAATGTTTTTAGATGGTATAGGTTTAAATTTACCATTTAAAAATATAACAGGTTTAGAAAATGGATCACCACAAGCAAAAGCAGGTTGGGTTGTAAGTAAAGCCGCTGAAGGATATAACGATTTTTATTTTGCAGATGATGCTATACAAAACGTTAAAGCTGTTTCAGAAATTTTAGATCAAATAGATGTTAAATCAAAAGTACAACAAGCTAAAGCTAGTAAAGGTAAAACTTTTTCAACAGTAATGAATAATATTTTAGAAGATTCTACAGGTATAAAATCTGAAGCTGAATTTTCTAAAGCAAGAGCACAAACAGTTGGTGCTAGTAAAAGTAAGTTTACTTTCTTTACAACACCATCTGCAGAAGATTTTTTAGGTTTAGTATATAAATTTATAGGCAAAGGAAAAGTTGGTGATGCTCAACTTAAGTTTTTTAAAGACAATGTTTTTGATCCTTATAATAGAGCTGAACAAGCTGTAACTAGAGCCAAAATAACTGCTGCTAATGATTTTAAAGCGTTAAAAAATAGTCTTAAGACGTTACCTAAATCATTATCTAAACAAACAGGTATTGGAGGATTTACTTTTGGTCAAGCCGCTAGAGTCGCGGTGTGGACAAGACAAGGTATGGAAGTTCCAGGTTTATCTAAAAGAGACGCTAAAGAATTAAATGATTTTGTAAAAAATAATTCTGAATTAGATGTTTTTACTGATGAGTTGATAAAAATACAAAAAGGCAAACCATATCCTAAGCCTAGTCAAACTTGGTTAGCCGGTAATATAACATCAGACATTGTTAACGAAATAAATAAAGTTAACAGAAAAGAATATATGCAAGAGTTTAATGAAAATGTTGATATAATATTTTCAGACAAAGTGATGAACAAACTTGAGGCCGCTTATGGTCCTAAATATGTAGAAGCTTTACGTGATACATTACGTAGAATGAAGTCAGGTTCTAATAGACCTGTAGGTAATTCAAGAATTGTAGATGGATTATTAAACTGGTTAAATAATTCTGTTGGTGCTATAATGTTCTTAAATACAAGATCTGCAGTGTTACAAACTATATCTGCAGTAAACTTTATAAACTTTGGTAACAATAATCTTTTAGCTGCTGGTAAAGCATTTGCTAATCAAAAACAATATTGGAAAGATTTTATGACATTGTTTAATTCACCTTACTTAGTTGAAAGACGTGATGGATTAAAAATCAATGTTAGTGAATCTGAAATAGCAGACGCGGTATCTGAAAGTTCTAATAAACCAAAAGCGTTTTTAAATTTATTACTTAGTAAAGGTTTTGTTCTTACAAGATTTGCTGATAGTTTTGCTATAGCGGCTGGTGGTTCTACGTTTTATAGAAATCAAGTTGCTGCTTATGTTAAAGGTGGTATGGATCAAAAAGCTGCAGAAAAACAAGCGTTTGATGATTTCTATGCTATTGCAGAAGAAAGCCAACAGTCGAGTAATCCAAGTAAAATATCACAACAACAAGCGTCAGGTGCTGGTCGTGTAATACTAGCTTTTGCTAATACACCAATGCAGTATGCCCGTATAATAAAAAGAGCTAGTCAAGATCTTATAAACGGAAGAGGTGATTGGAAAACTAATGTTTCTAAAATAGTTTACTACGGAGCAATGCAAAACCTTATATTTAACGCGTTGTCAAGTGCTTTGTTTGCTTTAGCATTTGGTGAAGAAGATGAAGAAAAAGAAGACAAAACTGGTAGAATAGCAAATGGTATGGCTGATTCATTATTAAGAGGTCTTGGTATACGAGGCGCTGCTGTTGCCGCTATTAAAGATGCTTTAATAACTGTTTATGAAGAAGAAAACAAAGAGAAAGGAGCTCCTGAACTTAGAAAAGCTATAGCTGATCTGTTTGGATTTTCACCACCGTTAGATTCTAAAGTTAGAAAACTAACAAGTGGTCTTAATACATTATCTTGGGAGCGTGAAAAAATGAAACAAGAAGGTTTTAACTTAAACAACCCTGCTTATTTAGCTTTTGCTCAAGTGCTAGCTGGATTAACAAACGTTCCACTTGATAGAGCAATACAAAAAATAAACAACTTAAGAGCAGCCACAAGTGATAGTTCTGCTAAATGGCAAAAAGTTGCTTTACTTATGGGTTGGTCAGCTTGGGATTTAGGTTTACCATATTACGGTGTAGAAGATAAAGTAGAAATGACACCACAAATGATACTTAAAGAAAAAGTAAACACAATGAAAAAAGAAACTAGTACTAAACAACAAAAAGAAACGTTGTTAAAGCTAGGGCTTACTAAACAAGAAATAAAAGCTTTAAAATACGAAGAAGCAAGGGTTAAAAAAATAATTGAACTACAAGAAAAAAACAAAAAATAATGGGTGCTGAAAAAAGATTACAAAAGTTATTAGACAAAGCAAACAAAGGTACTGGTATAACTACTGAAGCAACAGACAGTAGAGAAGAAATTAACGATGTAGCTATGGCTACTAAAAATAGCAAAAAAATAAGAAAAATGGAAAAACTAAAAACAAAAGTAGATGAAAAATACGCTGCTCCAAAAATGATGGGTTCTGCTCTATACGCTAAATTAACAGCAGGATGTAAAGCAGCAGCAAGAAAAAAATTTGATGTATATCCTAGTGCTTATGCTAATATGTGGGCTTCAAAGCAACAGAAAAAAGGTAAGTGCTAATGACTTATATTCAGCCAGGTAACACACCTTTACATGAAAAAAAAGTAAAGAAGGTTAAAGCTAAAGGCGGAGGCACTAAAAAAGTATGCCTACCTAAAGCTAAAATTGCTAGTATGAGCAAAGAAGAAAGACAAAAAGTAATTAACGCTAAAAGATCTGCCGCAGCTAAAGGCAAATATAAAAGATCTAGTAAAAGTAATGTTACTGGAACAAGCAGTGGCGGAGATTTAAAAACTTGGGTAGAACAAGACTGGAGACAAGTTGGAGACCCATCAAAAAAATGTGGAGAATAAAATGATAGTAAAAATTAAAAAACTTTGGAACTCATTAATGTATAAATTAATGTTTAAGAATTACGAATGCGAATGTAAAAATAAAACTTCTAAATAAAAATAAAAAATGAGTAATAAAATTTCAGAAAACACTGAATTAACTTTAGATTTAAAAACACTTGTTATTATTGTAACTTTTATTGTAACTGTTGTAGGTATGTGGTTTGCTCTTCAAAAAGATATAGATCTTGCCAAAGAACTACCTAAGCCAGAGGTTAGTAGAACTGAGTATGACTTAAAAGATCAGCTAATCAGGGAAACAATAATGAACACGCAAGAAAAGGTAGAGCAAAATAGCGACAAGCTAGATAAAATTGACGAAAAGCTTTACCAGATAATTAAAAAATAAAACTATGAAAAATATATTAACTTTAGCAATGTTACTGCTTACTAGCGTTTTGTACTCACAGAAATACGTTTTAGTAGAAATCAACTCTGAGTGGAATTTAAAAAACTCTGCTAAAATTGACAAAGTTAAAAATGTAGAACATAGGATAACTTATTTAGAGGA
>Ga0208793_1001504_pt1 | contig 13278 bp, 19 predicted proteins | sample 17_taG_FD_184092 | JGI IMG/M metagenome (GOLD analysis project Ga0208793, IMG submission 184092) | Marine viral communities from the Subarctic Pacific Ocean - 17_ETSP_OMZ_AT15314 metaG (SPAdes) (version 2) | ecosystem: Environmental > Aquatic > Marine > Oceanic | place: Pacific Ocean | collected...
CCTTTAACCATACCAACTAATTTTTGTACTATAAATACATTAATTAATTCATTTATAACCGCTCTAGCTACTGATGTGGCTAAATCTTTAAAATCTAAAAACTGTTTACCTGCTATGTCAAAAAATCCTTGAAATGCGTTTGTTAATTGACCTTCTACTGTATTTGCAAAATCTTTAGTAATTTGTATAGTTTCTTTTATATTTTTTTGAACTGTAGTTTGTGAATTGTTTAACAGCTCATTAACTTTTGTTACTGTAGCTGCTTCATTTTCTTTTGCTTCAATTAAGCCTTCAATTAATTTTATTTGTTCTTTTGTGTTGTCTATATGGACTTGTTGAGCTTGTAAAGCCTCATGGTGCTGTGAACCAGTTTTCATTGCTTCTTCTTGTTTCAAAAGAAGATCATTTTGTTTATCTAAAGAAGTATTTAATTCTTCTACAGTTCCACCATAATCTCCACTTTGTTTATTAACAATAGCAATAATACTAACTAGGGTTGCAAAACCAGCAGCTATTAAACCAACTGGATTGGCCAACATAGTAACTGTTAAAGCTCTTAATGAGGTAATTAATGCAGGAATAGCTGTTGTTGCAAGTACTGTAACTGGAATTATTAATATTTCCATATTTTGTGCAACAAAGTTTATACCACTTGCAACAGCACCAAAGGCATTCGTAGAGTTATTAAAGTCTCCAACTAAAGTTGTAAATTGTGTTTTAAGGGCATTGATTGCCTGCCCAATAGTCATATTCATATCTGCAACAGTCTTAGATGTATCTGCTGTTGCATTTATTAAAGTAGGTAATATGTTTTCTGCTGTAATCTTACCAGCAGCACCCATTTCTCTTAACTTGCCTGTTGAAACTCCAAGTCCTTGAGCTAATAATTCTGCTAAGGCTGAGTTTTGCTCCATAACAGAGTTAAGCTCATCTCCTCTAAGAGTTCCTGAAGCTAAACCCTGAGCTAACTGCCTAGAGGCATTTGAAGCCTCAATAGCGGAAGCACCTGATATGATAAAGGTATTAGCAACTGTTTGAGTAGCATCTGCAACTTCTTGCTGAGATAAACCCATTTCTTTTGTTGCAAAAGTAATCTTTGCAAATAAATCACCAACAGAATCAAAGTCTGATCTTGACTCATTAGCAATTCTTTTCATGTGAGCCATTGCATTAGCAGTACCTTCAGCAGTGCCAGTCAAAGCTCCCATTCTGTTCTGAAGGTTTACAAAAGTATCACCAGCTCTAACTAATTCTCTAACACCAAAAGCAGCAATAATTTGATTTCTTAAATTATTTAAAGCCCCTTGCGTAGAGTTAATATCTTTTTTAAACTTATTGAATGCTGCCCCGGTTTTATTTTCACCGAGTATTCGAAGTCTTATATCAGATTTAGCCATTTTATTTTTGCATTTCCTTTTGTTGTATATTTAGATAAGCAATCCAACCGTTAAATTCTTCTACAGTCATTTGTTCAATTTCAGCAACAGTTTTATGCAATCTTTCGGCTAAGGCATACATTGAATATAGCTGCTTATCTTCAGCTACTTTTTTGCTACTTGCCCTTGCGAAATATTACCCATAACTTCAGTCGCTACCCTTACTAGCACTGCACTATCAACATTATTTAATAAATCATGCTTATGTTCTATAGTGTAAATCTTTTCTCCAGCTTCATCTAATGCTTTATAAATTAAAACATAGACAAGCATTTCAACTTCATCATCTTTAGCTAAAGCCATAAATTTTTTCATCTCTAAGAGGGTAATGGGTCTGCAAAAAATCTTTAAAGGATTTGCTTCATCACTACCCCACTCAGGGACTTCTATAACCTTAGTTTCAATATCGTTGTAATGCCTTTTTGCGTTATCTATTGCTGACATTTTCTTATACTGTTGCTGATGTTAAAACGCCATTGCCTTGCACTGAAATACTAGCTTCAACCAATCCATCAAATGATGCACTTCTTGAAACTCCAGTAACAATAGCTGAACCAGTGTAATAAGTGTCACCACTATCAGCACCTTCAGGATAAACATTTAGTGTTACTTCTGAGCCAATAGTTAAAGCACCTTGACCACTAGTATCAGTCTCATCCCAAAATACATCTAAACTTCCTGAGAAAGAAGTCAATGATGATTTATAAGTTCTAGCAGAATCACCCATTGAAGTATCTTCTAAAGTATCAGCAGATTCCTCGATTGAGTAAGACCTAATTTCAGCTACAGCATTAGTACCGACTTTAACAGTACCTTCACTTCCTTTATGTGTTGCCATTTTCTACCTCGTCTTTCGACTTTTTCTTAGAAGAAGGTTTAATTTTATCTTGCGAATGGACTGCTTCTTCTTTCCAACCCATATTCAATAAAGACTCAACCTTTGAAGGGTGAGCTTCTATTAAAACTTTTCCATCAGGACTAATCATTTTCATAATTGCCTCCTATACTGCTATATCAGGATTAGTTTCCTTGACATAGTAATTAGTTAAAAAGGTTAAACTCACATATCCTAGTGGTTTCTCACCTTCACCATTAAACTCTATTTCAGTTGATTCTAAATAACAGTCTTTAGCTAATCCATCTAAAGTTCTATCTGCTGCTATTGCTTCTTCAACTTCTTTGCTTATAGTGTCAATTGTATCATCAAAATTACTGTTTGCCTTAACATAACCTTCAACTACGACAGATAACTCTCTGCTCATAACTCGATCGGTTCCTATGACTATAGGTTCAGAAGTTTCTGACTTTGTATATATAACTAATGCCGGTACTGTTTCTAAAGGGTATACTCTGGACTCATAAACAGTCGACCCGGTTGTATTTAAACCAGTTAAAGTAGTTTTAAGTTTTTCTCTTATTTGCTGTCTGATATGGTTTGCCATTATACTTCTTCTAATTCTAATGCAATAAAGCCTGTTCTATCAGGTCTTATATTAACAATTGTGTAATTTGTTGCTGCTTTTATTATATTACCGTCTGTATCTTTTATAGCACTAACGTTTAATGCATGCCCATAAGATACTGAAGGGATATCAATACTTCTACAATAAGCAACCGGCTGTAAAGCTTCTACTCCTATACCTTCGTCTTGCTCAATATATTCATTGTTTAAAATAATGTTAATTGTTGTAGATGACCCGTTATTAACATATACTGCAGAAACTCCATGCCCATAAGTAGGGTCTAAATAAGCTGACATATCTTCTTCTGTTTCCATTCTATACTCAGACATTATTCTTCCTCTAAAACTAATTCAACCAGTCCTGTATTATCAGGTTCAACTGTTCGAACTATAAATGTTGTTGCTGGTTTTAAAACATTTCCATGATTTGTAGTAATTGCATTAATTAGTAGTTTATCTTCTTGAGAAATATAAGGAACATCAGATGCTTTAACAATTGCTCTTGGTTGATAACCAGCAACAGGCACTGAACCTGCTTCTATATTAAAATATTCTTGATCGATAATAATATTAATATTTTTTGAAAATCCTGAATCAATATCAAAAAGGGTATCTATTAATGGAAAATCATCCCATAAAGATTGTTGTACTTCAAAAAACGTAGCAGTTACTCCGTGACCGGTTTGTATATCAGTATAAGAGTTAAAATCTGCTGCGCTTTCAATTGCCATAATTTATTTTTTAGCTCTTGTTTTAGGAGCCTTAACTTTTGAGGTTTTTAAACCTACACTTCTATTTTCTTTTTCAGCTTTAGGTTTTTCAACATAAATTTCAGCTTTATTATAGCTGCATAATTCATGTCCTGTTTGTTCGTTTAATTCTACAACATCACCGGTAAACACTTTTTTACCGTTTGCCATTGTGTCTTTTGTTATTAAAAATTTTTTCATATTTAAGATAGGGGTGTTTCCACCCCTATTCCATTTAAGCATCAGTTAATTAGTCGCTTGATTTACAGAAAGATACAGCATGTCGAACAGCTACATCTAAAGTTTGTAAAGCTACGATTCTTACTCCACCTGAAGTTGATAACGCATAAGGATCAACAGTTATATCAAGTCCTCCGTACATACCAATCAATAGGTCAGCAAAATTACCAAAGTAGTAGTCGCCTGCAGTAACCTGATTAGACCTAACAACGTCATAGCCATTAATGTTTCCATCTGGGCCTACAATCATTTGTCCAAATCCACTTGCTTTATCTACAGTTTTTAGGTTACCCCAGTCTGAAGGTCTAGCAATATATCTTAATGAACCAGTTAATGCATTGTCATTAGATACAGCAGATTCCATAGCTACAAGCTCTCCAAATGTTGGAACAGCAGCAGCAAATGTTGTTGTGTTAATACCTGAAGTATTAGCAATACCTGTAGGTTGACCACTTGAACCAGAACCAGCTAAAGCACCTAAATCAATTGCAGTAGCAATAGAAGCACTTAAGTCATTTCTAATTAAGCTTTCAATATCTAAAGATGATTGTTGAAGCATAAGTCTAGAGGCATCTGTAAACGCTCCAATTACCTTAGGAGACATTGTTACTGAGCCTGTAGTAAATTCACTTTCAGATGCAGCAGCACCTTCAGTTGCAATCCAACCAGCAGATGAAGCGCCTGTCTTCTTCGGAATTACCACGGAGCCGGAGAGCCCTCTTAGCATCGTTGCGCCGGCTTGCATAACACTTGATGAATTTCTTAATACATCAATAAAATCGCCTGCACGATAGTCTTCAGATATAAGTTTTGCATCATCAGTTGTATTTAAGTCCCTTTTGCTCCAGTTACCTAGAACTTCAGCAGGAAGCATAATACCTTGTGCTGTTTTGCCATACTGTCTAGCAGCTTCATCTGAACATTCAAATTCAAATTTAGCAGCTTCTTGAGCTTTTCTATCTGTCGGATTAGCTAATGCATTAATTGCTCTAACTAATGAGAATTCTCTCACTTCTTGTTTGCTCATACCAATTTCAGCAGTATCTAATGGTTTGTCATTACATATTTCATTAAGTAACTCACCTCTAAATTCTTCTACTGAAACTCCGTTTCTAATAGCGTCGTCAGCTAAATCTCTTTTGTTATGCTTAACAGCTAAATCAATGATTTCTTTTGAATTTCTTTTAAATTCAGCTTTAGCTTCTTCAAGAGTTTGGCTTCTGACTTCATCAAGATTAATATCTTGTTTTTTTTCTTCTGTCATAATAATACCTTTATTTAAGTTAGCAGAACGTCCAACTCCGACAAGTCGTGATTGATCGGCAGGAACTGAAACACTTGAAACTTCCATTGGAGTCCAAGCTGCCCTGTAGTAATCTTCTTCGCCATCATTATCTCGTTCTAATTTATTTACTCTATACCCAACACTAATATTCATGCGAATACCGTCTTGAATATCCTGAAAAACTTCTTGAGCTAGTGCTGATCTACCAAATCGAACAACAGCAATAGTCCTTTTTGCTGTCTCATCAAGTTTAAATTCTTCTATAACCCCTATTTGTTTAGACATATCATGGTCTAATAAGAATGGGGCTCTACCTGAAGATATAAATTCCATATCTATATCTTTTTGTTCGTGGCTTAAAACTTCTAAGCCAAATGAACGTTCAACCGGTTCTTCTGAGCTTACGCCAATACGAACCAATCTTTTCTCTTCATCAAGATAAGAATGCTTCGATAAATCAATAGTTCTATAATTTATAGCAATATCAATATCAAGCTCTTCATTCTCTTGACGTGAAGATTCTTCTGAATCAACAAATTCATCTTCATGTTCAACATCCTCATGCTTCTGAAATTCAACAACTACAGTGTTGTCAGTCTCAGTAACATTAAGGATATGTCTATCTTCTTTATTCATAGATTTCTCCTCTTTATTTTTTGTTGATAAAGGATGCCCACTAGGTAATAAGTCTGTATCATGTTTACCTCCTTTAAATTTGCCGTTTCTTAAGACAAATAAATAAGAGTTAACCCGAGCCGCTGCCCATTGTTCAGGACTACTCACCGATGGTCTTACTGAAGCTGGATTGCTTTTATATGCACCAATCCCTCTTTCATAAACTTTTGATAACGTTGCTACACTTGTTCTTTTTGATTTGGTGTCTCCAACTTTATCGTTGTGTTCTTTAACTTTATTTTTAATCATTGTAAGAGCCTTGCCTGTTAAAGCTCTTTCTTCTTCATTTTTCATTTGATTAACTAATTTTTTTGACCAGCTAAAACCTGCATCTCCTCCCCAAAGACCCCATGCAATACGGCCATTACTTGGAAATCCTTTTTCACCGGGTCGAAAACCTTGTGCTTTTTTATCTACTTCATGCCTACTAAAAAAGCTGTACATTCTTTTAATTGTACTATCTGATAAGTTATCACCATTAACAATTTGATTTGCCCTAGCAAGTCCAACCCTGGTTCCGCCTCTACCAAATTCTTTACGCCAATCTAATGCTCTTTGAGCATCTTCTTTCATTCCTTTAGTCGGTATCGCCATTATTTTCACCTCCTTTAACATCAGGTTCAATTGGTAGTTTAATTCCAAAAGGCTGGAATGCTGTTTGTATTCCATACTGTTCAGCTAATTTTTGTTCTCTTTCGTGTTGCTCATATAGTTCTTCAACATCTCTTCCATAATTTGATTGAACATCTTGATATGTAACAAGACCAGCTTGCATGCCGTTAATTGAAGCATTCATTTCTTTTTGAGGGTCTACCCACTGGAATGACCTTCCTATAAAGATTGCATTATTAGAAAACTTATCATATTTTCCCATTGGTAAAGGAGCATTAGCTTCGCTTCCCATTACAATAGCCCCGCTTGATATTGCCATTTCTAACCATTTTTCGAATACTGGTCTCATAAAATGATCAACTACAAAACGTTGATATAGCTTATACATTTCTCTGTCTTCAAGAGCCCCTGCTCGTAATGAACTATAATTAACAGAACTTAAATCATTTGTTAAAGCATGATACGAAATATTTAAACCTGAAGCTATTCCTCTTAAAACCTGGGTAGTAAATGGCCCAAAAGCTGTTGATGGGTGATCCGGGTCAAATGATTTAAAGTCCATACCGGCCGGCAGCTGTTCAAAACTTCCTGCTGATGCTTCCATGATAGGAGTAAAGTTATCTTCATAATCTTCTCCAACATACCCATCGCCATCAGGACTTGTAAAGAATCCCATTTTTGCTGCTGATACACGGGCTGCCGTAATCTCAGCCTCCATATAGCCGTTAAGCATTTTTATTTGAGGCATAGCAGAAGCAGTCATAGGAACTCCTCTGGTCTGCTCTGCTCGCGTCGGCATGTAAGCGTGTATGATTTCTTCAGCTGGTACTCTTATATGCTCTTTGGGCGACTGGTACGTATTATCGTAAGGATGATTTTTAAATAAATAATAAGCAACAGGCTTATCAAAGCGATCCACTTCGACGCCCATTTTAATTCTATTTTTTGTTTTTGAATTTACGCCGTTTTTTTGCTCGTCTAAATGATCTGCTTCTAGGAATTGAATTTTATATTTATACTTTGAATCTGTTGGAGTGGCATGGCGAATTAAAACCTCACCATCTCTCATTAATGCTTCAACAAATAATTTTTGGCAATCTAAAAATGATTGGCGCCCGTTTAATGTACAGTTGCCCATTTTTGACCATTTTTTAAATTCTTGCTCAATTGTTTGATTACCCAAAATATCTAAATCACCTTTTGGGTTTCTTGCTTTAACGCTTAACCGAATGCCGTTAGCCCCAATAATATTGCTTATCATTAAATTTAAGTAACGAGCTACATACGAATCATTACGCGCTAAGTCTCTGCTTCGGTCTCTTAAAATTCTTAATTGATCTTTAATTTCAGCATCTGCTGATGTATTAGATGCCTGGAAGTCTGAAAATAATCTACCTGTATTAGCACCGGCATATCTACGGGCTGATGATATTTTTTTTACTTTTCTTTTATTAGTATTTGTAAACCTGTCATACCAAGCCATATTTAAAACCTCACTTTGATAGCATTGCCTGAGTCTTTGTTATTTTTAATTCTTGCTTTTTTTACTTCTTTTAAATATTCTGTTTTATAACGATCTCTAAATAACATTAATTCATCAACAGTTAACCTTGATAATGACCTGCCTGCAATACTCATAGATGATTGATCCATAGTTGCTCTGTTTTCAATTACCGCTTCAATCGCATCTAATACCTTTTTTGCATGACTTCTAACTGAAGCTGTTGTAGTAGCATAGTTATCTTGAACCTCAGTAAAGCCTTCGCCTATTTTAATTCTTGCTGTATCACTTGATCTTGTAATATAAGCAATCCAATTATATTCACCTTTAGCGTATGAAGTTGTGTTAGTACTTTCAATAATATAATCATTATTTGATTCAGTAGCTGTTAGTGTAAAATTAGATACTGTAGCCCCGTCAATTAAATTAAATTCATACGATAAGCTATATGACGCCGTAGGGTAATCCGTAGAAAGATCGGTTCTTTTCCATGCCCAAAAATCCCCTAGCTGTAATTCATTAGGTTCAGTTGTAGGATAGTATGTACTGTCAAATTGATTGGCCATAAATTAAAAATATATCTATACCCGATTATAACGAGTATTTATAATGATTTGTTACATTATATGAAATATTTATTTTAGCCTATTTTGATATGATTTATATTGCTTTTTTTAAATAATTCTTGCGATGCTTTAAAACTTTCAATCCATTTGTCTTTTGGTTTATGCGAGGAATAAGTAACAACTTCTTTTATACCTACCTGTATAATACCTTTAGCACATTCATGACATACATCTAAACCGTACACAAATAAAGTTGATCCTTCTAAAGATATGCCGTTTAAAGTAGCATGGTATATACAATTCATTTCTGCGTGAATAATATAATTCTTTTTTAATTTCGAGTCTTTATATATCATTTCAGAGTCATCAAACCCTTTAGGAAAACCGTTATATCCCTGAGATAATACTTGACCACGATTGCCAATAGCTACAGCTCCAACCTGGACAGATGGGTCTTTAGACCAGCTAGCAAACTTTTTAGCAAGCGTTAAATATTTTAAATTCCAGGAATCTGAATAACTAGACATTGACTTTTAGGCTTTGAGCTGCATTATGTTTATAACTTGCAATAATAAAATCAGCAGGATATAAATTATCAATACCAGACTCATAATGTAATTTTACAGAAGGCGGATTAAATATTTCTAATTCATGGGCTGTTTTTGCAAATGGTATATGATTGTTGTAGATATGCGCATCGCCTAAATTAAATATTAGTCTGTGAGGAGTTGTATCTAATTCATTAGACAAAACTAACATTAATAATGAATGAAACAATATATCCGAAGGAAGTCCCACCATTACATCAGACGAGCGCATGTTAACTAGTAAACTTAAATGATTGTTATGAATAAATAATTGAAAGCCATGAAAGCAAGGTAATAATGCCATTTTATTTGCGTCAATTGGATTCCATGCTGTTACATATAATCTTCTTGACTCTGGATTAACCTTAGCTTCTTTGATAACATTTTTTAACTGATCAATTTGTAAACCAGAATAGTTACGCCATTGAGAGCCGTATACGGGACCTAAGTTACCATCTTCTTCAGCCCAAGCATCCCAGTAATTACAGCCAAGCGTTTTAAAGTCATTTACATTTGTATGACCTCGCAAAAAAGCAATAAGCTCACCAATTACACCTTTATAAAATATTTTACGATGTGTTAATAATGGAAAGCCAGCTTTTAAATTTAATTCAAGATTTGCACCGAATACACCTAATGTGCCTACGCCAGTTCTTTCTTGGTTTCTTTTAACACCTTCGGTTAATACTTTATTAACTAAAGCAAAATATTGTTTTTCATTTTCCATTTTGTTTTTTTAAATAAGCTCCGTAAAAACTTGCATAGTTAATTAAATCTAAAACCGAATCGTAGCTAGACTCGAAGTTAGGTTTTTTATCATCAAAAGCTACTGACTCTAAACGTTTTACTTTTGTTTGAATCATTTGCAAATATGAATAATGACCATAAGGAAAGTATTCTTGTTTAGCTTCTGAATCAACCGAATTGTAATCTTCTTCTTTTTGTTTTTGTAAAGCTGCCGCTTCACTTAATACTGAATGCATAGTTACTCCTTATTTAAAAATGAATGCTAATAGTAAAGGTAAAATAATAATAAATGTAATTATAAATATATTTTTATGAAACCATTTTTCAAATAACATACGTTACTCCTTATTTAAAAAATCTAATTTACCAACATTATCAAAATGTTGTGGGGCTTGCCAGCCTTTAGGTTTTATAAGATCAGGCAATCCTAATGGATTAGGCCTAGTATCTTTAATACCTGTTTCTTTTTGCATATTAGCATGGTGTACTCTTTTCCATGCTTGCTTAATATCTACATCAAATGCATCTAATGAACCTAAAGCAATTACTATAATGTCAATAAAAGCGTCGACTACTTCATCGGGCTCATCATTGTTAATAGCCGTTATAAGCTCGTCAAGTTCTTCTTGAATAAACTTAGCACGAAATTCAAGATAATGCAATTTTTCATTATCTGATGCTTTGTTAATAAACCGATATATTTTGTAATACCGGTTTAGTTTTTTAATATCACCTAGCATATTAATTATTTAAAACATAATCAGCATAATAAGCATCAGCAATTAAAGAACCATATTCAAAAAATTTAACATTTTTTTCATATCTACCTGCAAGACCTTCAACTAATTTTTTATCAGTTGCTCCATCTTCAAATTTTCTAATAATTAATCTTAAGCCCTCTTTTATAGATTTAGCTCCTTCAACTTTTTCATTATAATATACAGTTGTTACTTCAGCTTTTTTACCTAAGTATTTAAGATTTTTTGTTTCTATTTTTTTGATTTGCATAATTAACTCCTTAAATTATGTTATTTTGTTTATAATATAATTATACCAAGTTATATATAAAAGTATACCTTTTTATATAATTATTTCCAATCATTAACCCAATTAGGTCTATGGTTAGCTTTAAAAGAATTTTGTTTTATATTTTTACTATGCTCTGCTTGTGTAGATTTGTTTTTATTAATCAACTGTTCTAAGCGATCATAATTTGGTTGTAGTATATACAAAGCAGCTAGCCCATAAACAAAAGTATCAAGAGCCTCATTACGTGTTGTCTTTTTAACCCATTCAAACTTTTTAGCTCCTTTGAAGTATTTAATAACTCTTTTTTCAGATGTAAGCTGTCTAAAGTATTCCTCATCAACTGTAGCTGGGAAGTGTATTGTTTTTGTTTCAGATTTTAATCTTGTATATATAGCTTCCTTTGCAGTATCAGAGCCGACAGGATATAGTATATGCCTAGACCGACCAATAAAAGATGGTCGACCGGCTATTGGCTTGTTGCTTTGTGATTGACCCTTTATAGCAAATACTTTTCTATGTACACGTTTTGAAGTAAAAGCATAAACCTGTTGTGTATGATGACCCCCAGAGTCAATACAAGCACATGCTATTCTTAAAGTTTTTTCATCTTCACGCTTAAATGTTGTTCCTAAGTAAGCATCTAAATCTTTCCAAACAACATTACTTGAGGGGTCTCCAAAAAATACACGATAATCTAAAACCCAAGCTTCATTGTTTTTGCCCCAGCCAATAACTTGAGCTTCAAGTCTATCGCCCTGGACATCAACACCTGCTGTAACTAATAAAACATTATTTGGAATATTAGTATAATCATATTCTTCCCTTTGATTCATTAATGAACTATGCTCAATACTTTCCCCTGGATCGTCAAATGTTTTACCTAGTGCAGTATTGACCCAGGTCTTTAACATTTCAGGTTGACTCTTTACTGCATAAAAATCAACAGCCATATCCTTCCATGATCTCCAGGGGGAATATAACTCTGATATATGAAAACCTGCTGTTTTCTTTGTTTCTTCTGTGGCTACCCATTTACCTTTAGAAAGCATCCACATTTTCTTTGTTTCCGGAATTACTACATCACAATGCTTACAAGTGTACTCGGCTGTTTCGGGCTTCTTAGATTCCCAATGTATTTGTTCCCATTCAAGCGTTTGATATTCATTACATTCAGGACAGGGCACATGATAATAGCGTTGATCTGATTGTTCAAACGCAATTTCAATTCTTGATAAGCCTTTGATAGTTGGCGTTGAAGTAATAAATACTTTTCTGTTCCAAAAAGTTGTTGTACGTTTTACAGCTAAGTTAATAGGGTCTCCTTCAGCTCCTGCACTAGGATCATACCTATCGATTTCATCGCAAAGCAAAATACGTATTGGTCTTGAAGCGAGTCCTGCTGCTGAGTTAGAACCAACAATATTAATATTACCACCTGGGAATTGTTTTGATAAAACTGTGTTTGAGCTGTCTTTACTTCGGGGGTCTTTTACTTTTGAACGTAATCGATCACAATCACGAATCATATTAGCTAATCTGTCTTTACTCCAGGCCTGGGCCATTTGTAACGTAGGCTGTAAAACTAAACAGGGGCTAGGGTCCTGATCAATGTAATAAGCAACAATATTATTTAATATTTCAGTTGCTCCTACTTGTGCACTCTTCATAAACACTATTGTATGAATCTTAGGATCATTAACGGCATCCATAATACCTTTTTGATATGGTGCTCGTGATGTTTTCCACATACCTGCTTCTGCTGAAGATTCAGGTGATAATGTCCTATATTGATCAGCCCATTCTGAAACTGTTAAATTAGGAGGTGGGGTCCACGTCTTTTTTGTCGATAAGAGTATTTTCTCTATATTCTCTTGGTATTGGGTCATTAGCTAATTCCTCTAAGGCTTCATATATTGAATCTTTAATTATCTTTTCCACTTCGTTAAAATCATTGCTTGCTAATACTAAATGACTAACTTTATTAGGTATTGTTAACAATTTACCTCTGCAATTAGATGCATAGTTTACCCAGGTTGATTCTACCTGATCTGTTGGTATTAGCTTTCCTTCAATTACAGCTACATCAAGCTGAGCCTTCTTGGCTTGTGCTGCTGTAAGCTTAGTTTTTTCTTCAGTTATGTCTCCAGTTCCATCTTTAAGGGTATATCTAGCCTTTTGTTGTAGCTCTTCAATATAAGATTGTCTGCAATGGTCCAAATCTAAAGGGTTTGGGCCTGGTTTTGGCTTAAATACGCCTTTTTCAATCAATTTGCCAACATTTTGTACTGACATAAACAAATGTTCAGCAACTTCTTTTCTAGTAGCCATATTTCAAAATTAAACTCAATGTACGGAACGTCTGTCTAATGAGAGCACGTGAGCGAATAAC
>Ga0208793_1001510_pt1 | contig 13250 bp, 24 predicted proteins | sample 17_taG_FD_184092 | JGI IMG/M metagenome (GOLD analysis project Ga0208793, IMG submission 184092) | Marine viral communities from the Subarctic Pacific Ocean - 17_ETSP_OMZ_AT15314 metaG (SPAdes) (version 2) | ecosystem: Environmental > Aquatic > Marine > Oceanic | place: Pacific Ocean | collected...
ATATAATGACTACAACTAACGAGCAATTATCCAACAACGCAGGTATTTTAGCGCAACAAATCGCTGAAGTAACCATAGATTATATGGTTTATACTATAAGTCATCAACTGGAATATGCAGGCATCGACCTTGATGGCGACGACTACTATGACATGCTAGAATTAATTACTAATAAAACTATAAAAAATATTATAAACACTTTAAATAAATAAACTATGAAAGCAGTACACTTAAATGACTATATAAGTTTTAACGTTAACGCTAACGTTGCTATACACGTCGATTCTCTAATATCCGCAAATATAACTGTATATACTTACGTATATCCAACAAAAGATGGTGGTTTTAAAACTGACGCTATGGATTGTGAAATTGATTGGCTATTAAACGGTGAACCCGTTAAATCCGAGGGATTCCGCGATCTATATACTAAACTATATGGTGAAGATAAACTTCATAAACTTCAAAAGGATGTATGTACCGAAGCCGAAAAATTAATTGAACTCAGAGTATCTAATAAATTCAAAGACATTATTAACGAAGAACTAAAATAAACTATGGAAAATACTATAAAATTCTCACGCACTAAAAAAGAGTTAAAATTAAACGGTGATATTCACGTTGGCTTCGATCTAGCTAACCTACCAAACAAGTTTGCCTATATATACGACGACGCTGAAGATCGAGACGGTATAACTAAGTGGTTCAATTACAAAGGTTTAACCTGGATACGCAAGAAAGATCTATAGCGTTGCAATTTGAATACGCACTACATAAGATAATATATATGAATTTAAAATAATATAACTATGCAAATTACAACTAAAGAATACACTACATTACTACAATCTGTTTATCGCGGTAAGTTTTTATTAGACTACATAACCAAAGACATATTAGCTAACCCTGATAACATTATTAGCGAGATAGATCTTAAGTACTTAAGAAGACGAATGAATACATTAACCGAATCAATAAATGAATATGAAGAAATTAAATAAATTTTTAACTGACTGTGCCCGGGCGGCGGCGTATGCTATACGCAAATAACCCTATAGTTTATTATTTATTAGTTAGTTCACAGCCCTTTGTGGTTCGGCGAAAATGTGATCAATGTACATTGCCGTGTAGTACATAAAATATTAAGTGGTGATACACTGGGATTAGTGTTTATTAAATGTCTTAAGAAGAAACCAGCCACACATTATCGTAGCGAATAAATAACCGAGCGCTTTCTTTAAGCTGCTAGCAAATGTCTACGATCGGATAGGTATGGAGCGCTATTGGTACAAGCACCTTTGAATACTGTTCAAAGCCAGAGACCTGAAGCACTTACTACTAAAAAGTATGGGGGTTCGATTCCCCCGCTATCCACTAATCAATACACTCGTTAACCTTTTAGGCTACGGGCGATAACCCATGATAACGCGGGTGTATTGAAAATATTATTAAAACCAATTAAATAAATAACTATGGATACAATAATAATACTAACGATAACAATATCATATATAAGTAGTATATACTTAATATATAAAATTTTTAACAACTAAATAAATAATATTATGAATTACGAAACTGACGAATTAGCAGATCGCTACTTCAACCAAATTTTACAAATTATTAACCAAAATAATAACAAATAAACCTATGAATGAAGAAAATAATTTCTACCCTGCTATACACACTTTGGCCACCGACAAGATCGAAGCCAAACTGGTAAACATTATGTTCTCTATTGAAGATGCTAAAAAAGCGTTAAAAAATAGAATATATGGCGGTATAACTGAAGAAGAACAGCGATTAATACTTGATAGCGAACAAAAAGAAAAAGAAATATACGAGTACATACTTGATGCACTTGATAATTTTAATAACACTAATTTATCAATGTTACCAGGTAGGTCTGGTTACACGGGCGTAGGCTTTGATCGCGCTATCGATATACTGCAAGATAATGCTCATACCCAATAGGGTATAATATATGATACATTAACCCGTATTATACCCGATAAGGTATGATAAGTCATTCTTTGCAGACAGAACACGACAACCAAAAGATAATATAATAAACCTTTAAATATAATAAATATGAAACTAATTACCCCTGAATTAATGGAAGCTAAGCTACACGAGTTAGGCTTTAGCGAAAAACAAATAAGCGAACAAGATGGTGACTTCAAACAACTTGTGCTAGATCATTACGGTGCACGTGTTGACGACCACTGGACTGATCAAGATCTATATGTGTATGAAGAATCTACACGTGATGGCTATTCTGTATGGATATGTACACACAATCCTAATAGTATAAACATTGCTGAGGATGTTTATTACTCCGAACACAATACCTATATTGTTAGCGAAGTACAAGATGCTATACGCAACGGTCTGTCTATATACTGCGACGAAGAAGCTACGATCAACGAGGCTATCGAAGATATGTGTGAAACAGTATACGACGATGTATACGCCGAAGTTGAAAATAATTTGATTGAAGCCGGTTATGCCTGGCCAATTAAAGTAGTACGTATGTTAGATATGTGTCAGGAAGCTATAATGCGCCACAATGATGATGGTAAATACAATGAGTTACTGGATCAAATAACTCTTACTAAAGAGCAATTAAATATCGATCCTGATAATCCATTACCAAAACCAACTGTTTAAGTTGCAGACTAAATACGTAACTCTAAAGATAATAACTGTATGAATATATTTTATTTAAACTCCGACCCTGAGCGTGCTGCACAATTACAATACAACAAGCACGTTGTTAAAATGATCCTTGAGTCAGCTCAACTACTCTGTTCTGCACATATAATGCTTGACAGTGAAATCGATGTTCCTTACAAGTTAACGCATAAAAACCATCCATCTGCCGTGTGGGTACGAACATCAAGATCTAATTACGCTTGGTTGTACTTTCACATGATGGCTCTTGGTGAAGAATACAAAAAGCGTTATGGTAAAGAACACTTAACTATAGCTAAATGTCGCGACGTATTGTCACAAACACCCGGTCCTATATTTAATATTGGTCCTACTGAAATGCCTCAATGTATGCCTGATGAATACAAAGTTGAAAACGATTCTGTTGCTGCATACCGTAACTATTATATTAATGAGAAAGCACACTGTGCTAATACTAACAAAGAAGTGCTATACACCTGCGCTTCGCAATTCGAATAACCTATGAGTACAATACTAAAAGAAGACTTTATTGTCGAATCCAGTGCGATCCAATATGCGACGTACTACCACAGAACTAAAACATTATTTGTAATGTTTACTAACGGCTATGCTTATGACTATTACGACGTACCCAAATTTGTATGGGAAGGACTAAGAGCTGCCCCCTCAGCCGGTAACTTTATAAATACCATAATAAAAACTTTAAACTTTAATTTTACAAAACTATAATATGAAAGATCAAGAATTACCTAAATGGTTTACTAAAGGTGGGGGTAAGTTATATCCCCATGGCGCTGATGTGGAAAACCCGTTTTCTGGAGAATCTATAAGATTAAATAACCTAGAGTTATCTATGTATGATTTCATAAAAGGATGCGAAGTAGTAATGTACACCAACAGAGATAACAAACTTATTAACCAATTTAACAAAGCATGTAGTTGGTTCCGCAAAACAAATCCGGAAGCTTACATGGTACTACTAGACTAATGTTAATAGGAATAGTATTAGCTATGATTTCCTTGGCTATATGGCTTTGGATGGATGATGTCTAGTTGCAGATAGAATACGTAACTATAAAGATAATATAACTAAATAATAACAATATGAACTTACTTACACAAAATTCTAAAATCAAAAAGACTAGTAAATACTTCGGTGTTAAGCTAATGAACTTCGGTATTCCCGCGTACAAATCTGCATCAGGTAAGCTTACTTGTCCTATGGCTGATGAGTGTGTTAAGTTCTGTTATGCTAAGAAAGGCGCTTACATTTGGTCCAACGTCCAACCCGCTTTTGAAAAGCGATATGAGTTAAGTAAAACTGATGAATTCATACCAACCATGAATGATGAGATCAGACGTAAGAAACCTGACTTTGTAAGAGTACATGATAGTGGCGATTATTACAGCCGTGCATACTTAAACAAATGGATTCAAATTGCTAAAGATAATCCAGATGTTAAGTTTTATTCTTATACCAATATGGTACAATTAACTAAAGAAGTACAACTGCCTGATAACTATGACATTATATACAGCGACTCAGGTAAACAAAAACATTTAATCAATGAAAAAACCGACCGTCACACCCGAATTTTTAGCTCTGCTGACGATCTCAACAGTGCTGGCTATATCGATAGCAGTGAGTATGATCTAAAAGCGACTAAATGGTATAACACTAATAATAAAATTGGATTAATATTCCACTAAAACTAAAACTATGATAACATTTGATGATTTAAGATTCAGAAAACAGACGCACGGTGGTATTGGATCCGTGTTAAAAACTAAAAGTAAAGTAACCATAAGCATTCAAGCGGGTGAGGGTTTATACTCTATACCTCGTGAGAATGATCTAGAGTTGTATTCATATACTGCATTTGAAGTCGCATTACTGGATATTAAAGGTGAGTTCATTACTCCTCAGTTTATAAATTGTCATGGCGATATGGTTGCTGGATATGTTTCAAGAGAAGTAATTAATAATCTAATATACCAACTAGATCGATGAAAACGCTGTTGCTATACATACTCGTACACGCTACGGTTTACAACGCTGTACCCTCACAAACTGACTCGACACCTCTAATCACGGCGTCAAACAAAAAGATCGATGCTGATAACCCAGGTAAACACCGGTGGCTGGCTGTATCACGGGATCTTGAAGCTTTTGGCTTTACTTTTGGCGCTGAGGTTTGTGTTGAGAATGCAGGTGAGATGAATGGAATTTGGACTGTAGAAGACCGAATGAATAAAAGATTTGTATTTGCTATAGACTTTCTTGTAGATAATGAGATCGTCTTAGGCAAATGGAGAAATGTTAAAATATCACTAAACAAAAATAGAAATGACTGAACAAGAAATTGAAAAATTAGCTGAGCTAATAGTAAAAAAAATTGTAAACAAACAAAAAGAATTAGATGAGGAATTTATTGGTAAGTGGGTTGCTGCTGGGGGTGTCGTAGAAGATCAAGATGGTGTTGATCTACACATAACAGAACCAGGACCTACACAAGAAGGTCTTGTTATATCTAAAAAATACTTAGAGAATGAGTTACAGCAAGCTATAGATGATGAAAATTATGTAGCAGCATCTCAGATTAAAGAAAAAATAACTGAAATAGAAAGACAACTAAAAAATAAGCAAGATGAGTAAAAAACTTTATGAACACATGATTTCAGTAGACTTTTTAAATATAGCTACTAAGATAAATAAATACAGGAAGCCATTTGTTTCTAAAAGAAACAGTAAACCGAAACGCGACAAAAGATAGTTAATATATTATAGTAAGAGGCTAATGTCGCATATAGAAAGAAACATAAAATATCTAGTGAAACATCGTATAATATATAGGAACAACCCAGTAAACGATAAACCTACTGAAGAACATTCTTGGGGCTGGTTTTATGAAGAGGGTACTCGCGAATGCTATACACTTTTCGGATCTAAAGCTAAAATAACTACTTACAAAAGTCTTAAATGGCATTTGTATGTGTTATGGTACTTGAATCCAAATATGGATCCAGAAGAGTTTAATCGCATTGCAAGATTTATATGTAATAAATCTAATGGGTTTACAACGTTTAATATATCCGATCATATTATGGAAAGTATAATATATGATGTTTCAATGAAGGAATTAGATACTCCTCCTCCTAATAAAATACGTAAAATTATTTTTAAGGATAATACAGGATTAACTACTAGTGAAAAGCTTTCTATTGTAGGTAAACTAATTGGTAGATCAAAAGTTACTGACTCAGAAATATATGAGACTATGCTATTGCTGCATGACAATAAAGAAAAGATAACTATAAATAAATTGGCTAATATACTTGATTGTTCCACTAGAACCATATACAGAAATATTACTAATGAACTTAAAAAAGAGTATAAATTACTTAATAAACAATTGAATTGAAGCAAGAAGATATAATAAATAAGAATATGCAATGGAGGCTATGCGATTGCACGCTGGACAAAGGATATTGCTTATGTAAAACTGAAACAGATGAAGAAAATAAAAAAGTGGTGGGATAAAAAAAATCCTACCGAAAAAAATATAATAGCATGGCAATGGATCATGTTATTTACGCTAACAGGGATGGTGCTACTATCCGTATTAATACAATAACATGAAAAAATACAACGTACAAAATTACGTAAGATATAAAGAAGATTTAAAACTATCTATGCCTGAAGGTAAATTTTGGGATGAGTACACTAGAGATGAGCTTATAATTAAATTTATGTATCTTGTAGAGAATTTAGCTAGAAAATTTTCTACATCACAGCAAGCATCCGGGGTAATGACTATAAATGATCTTATTCAAGAAGGAAGTGCAGGGTTAATACAAGCAGTTGATAAATTAGATTGGGAATCTCTTAATAAATCCGGGGATATAGAAAAAACATTAAAAAGTTTCTTTAGCAAAAGAATTAAAGGAGCCATACGAAGAGCTATAGACATTAATAGAGGCGATATGAGAATCCCTGAGCATAAGATAAACGAAATACGCAAAAATCCCAATGATGAGGCTATTGTGTCAATGTTCTTTAATTCTATATTTAATAAGCTGGAAACAGGTGTAGATTCTAATGGAGAAAATATATACCACCAGATAGAGGATAACCATCCAAAATATAACTTAAATATATTAAACGCTTATTTAATGAGCATAATGAAATCCCATTTAGATGATACACAATTTCAGGTAATAAGATTATTTTACGGGCTTGACTGCGATAAAATGCGAGCTAACGAAATCGCTAAATTTTTAGGCATTCAAGTTAATACCGCTAACGTAAGAATTTCGCAAATAAAAAAGGAAGCAATAGATAAATTAATAGCTAATGTCTCACCGTCGCAAGTGGTTGATTATCTGTAAGTTACACGCTTAATTAATTGTAAAAATGTGTAATAATTATAATGTACCAAAGTTCACAAATTATAAACCAATAAACCCTATATAAATGAAATCAAATTTAATAACTAAATTAGCAACAATTCAGGCAGAAATGAAAGCTAAAAAATCCAGATACAATGGCTTCGGTAAATATTACTACCGAGCAGCAGAAGATATACTGGAGGCTGTAAAACCGTTTTGCATTAAACACAATGTAACGGTAACTGTATCTGAAGAGATGGTTAGTATTGATCCTCCGGTCATGCAATCAACTGCAAAAATTATGGACGGAGAAGAGGAAGTCTCTATACAAGCTGTAGCGATCGTTGGTGTCGACCTATTAATTAAAGGCATGAGTATGCCACAAAGATATGGAGCAGCCTCCAGTTATGCAAAGAAATACGCTTTAGGTAATTTATTCCTAATCGACGACACTGCAGATGCGGATGCTTCCAACGATCACTCTGGTAAGAAAGCAAAGGAGCAAATAACAAGTAAGACCTCAGCTTTATATAAGAAGGCGTTGAAATTTGTAGAATCAGGAGGTGACGTGAGCGCAATAGCCAGTAAGTATGATATGACAGCTGCAATTAAGAAAGCCTTAGAAGCGGCAAAACCAGTTACAACTGAAACACTTTAATGACTAAAGCAGAACAAAAAAAAGTAGTTGAATTACTACGCAATGATGAAGAGTATTATAATGGAGTGGGAAGACAATATAGATCTAATAGTGACATATATAAATTACTAAACGATCCTGAGCAATTTGGAAAATCGACCGGTACGAATATTAATTTTCTTATCGGTGGATATCTCCACACAGCAATACTCGAACCTGAAAAACTAAAAGCTAATTACCCTTATGTTGATGCAACGACAAGAACAACTAAATTATATAAGGAAGCGCTAAAAGAATCAGGTAAAGAAATGTTACTACTTAAAAAAGAAGTCGACAAATGTGAAGAGATGATAAGTAAAATCTTGAACAACGATGTTTGTACTTCGCTTTTAAAAGGTGACACAATTAACGAAGAGCCTGGTATCAAAGAAATTAATGGTACTTGGTGGAAAGGTAAAGCCGATTGTATTAATAAAGATCAAGGCCTGATCATAGATATAAAAACAACTGGTGATATTAACAAATTTAAAAAGAGCGCAAATATATATAATTATGACAGTCAAGCATACATTTATAAAGAAATATTTGGTTATGACTTGGTGTTCTTAGTTATATGTAAAAAGACACATCAAATAGGAATATATGATTGCTCTGATGAATTTTATGAAAGAGGTGAGGCCAAAGTAGCTTGGGCTATGGACGCATACGAAACCTTAATAGCTGATCCACTATTCGATTTAAAGGATTACGTAAAGTCTGGAACATTATAATATGAAAAAATATAAAATAATTTTTACAAACGATCAAATCCGACCTGCATTAGTAAAAGAATGGAAAGGAAAAGAAATAACCTTAAAAGAATTAGAAAAAGTTATTTTCAGATTTAATCAGGTGGTTTTTAATGGTGACACGATTGAAGTTTACAACGATTACCGAGAGTAATTTTATTATTTATATTCTGGGACATTATAAGTTGCAGATTAAACACGCATACAAAATGATAATAATATTGAATCTAATTAAATTTTTAAAAATGACAAACAAAAGAACCTGTACAGTTACCGGAATGAAAACAAAAGCTAGTAACTTTTACACAAACCAGAACCACGTCAAAGCGGTCGATAACATTCGACGAACCACGGGCGCGACAAAAGAACAATTAACACGAATGTTTAACCAATTACAAACTTATTAATTTATGGCATCAATTATTAAAGCTAATCTAAACTTAGCAGCAATTCCTAAAGACAAGATTTACAAAGGAAAGAAAGGGTCTTATTTACCAATAACAATTACAATCAATGACGAGCTTGGTAACTATGGCGATAACGGACCTATCATTGTAGAACAATCTAAAGAAGAGCGAGAAGCAAAAGTAGATAAAGTTTACTTAGGAAATGTAAAAGTTGTATGGACCAACGGAACAAACGTTGCGACTGCACCAAGAGAAGGCGCTCCGGCTGCACCAGCAGCAGCAGCACCTGCGGCGGTAGAAGATGATCTACCATTCTAAAGATTTTAACTAATCTAATTAAATTTATCGGAGAGTATATAGAAATGTGTACTCTCCTTTTTTTAACTCAAATAATTAAATAATATATGATCACCGAAATAAACGGCTTTCAGATTGATATATACAATCAGCATAAGCTAGACGAGAAGAGTCAAGGTATATGCCCGCTGTGTTCTCATGATCGAAAACCTAAAAATCAAAAAGCAAAGTGTGCCTCTTATGATTGGGAGAGGGGTATTGGCACATGCCATAACTGTAATACGCCATTTCAATTACACACATATAAAAGAAAAGGTAAGGCCGAGAAAGTATATGAAATGCCTAAGCCTTTTAAAGAGGATTCACAATACGCAGTGTCAGATGCGGTTGTTGAATGGTTTAAAGGTAGAGGAATATCAAAGTCTACACTAGTAGATATGAAAGTTACAGAGGGCAAGGAATGGATGCCTCAAACACAGAAGGAAGAAAATGCTATACATTTCAATTACTTCATGGGTGGCAAGCTAACAAACGTCAAATACAGAGACGGGCGTAAAAACTTTAAGTTAGTTAAAGGAGCTGAGAAAGTATTTTATAATATTGATTCGATAGTTGGATATAGCTATTGTGTAATTGTGGAAGGTGAAATGGATGCTTTAGCACTACATGAAGCTGGCATAACTAATGTAATATCTGTGCCTAACGGTGCAACACTGGGTCAAAACAACCTAGATTATTTAGATAACTGTATTGATTACTTTGATGATAAAGAAAGGATAATCTTAGCAGTAGATACCGACGATGCTGGTTTAGCATTGCAAAATGAAATGATCAGACGTTTAGGATCTGAAGTATGTTATATAACAACATTCGACGATTGTAAAGATGCAAACGAATACTTAATAAAATATGGAAAAGAAGAATTATCAAAGCGTATTACAGGGGCAAAACCTGTACCAATGGAGAACGTTACAACGTTCCGGGATATTGAAGATGAGGTTACGGACTTTGTTCGCAATGGTTTTACACCAGGATTTCAAATCGGCCTTGATAACTTTGATGACATATTTTCAACTTATACTGGTCAGTTCATTACTGTCACTGGCATACCTAGTTCCGGTAAATCTGATTTTGTCGATCAAATGGTTGTCGGCTATAATCAAAAGTATGGTTGGAAAACAGCTTATGCTTCGCCTGAAAATGTACCAACGTTTCTCCACGCACATAAATTAATGCGTAAGCACTGGCAAGGTATGCCAGCTAAAGAAGATATTGACACAGAAAAATGGAATCATATTGCAGATCATTGCAATGACAACTACTTTCACATTGATATGGAGCGCTATTCACTTGAAGCTGTCTTGAAGAAAGGAGCCGAGCTGGTGAAAAGAAAAGGTATTAAATGCCTGGTTATTGATCCATTTAACAAAGTAAGAGATATTAACGCTGAATCTGACGACGTTAATAGATATACTATGGATTACTTAACAAAGATTGAAGTCTTTGCTAAGAAGTACGATGTGTTAGTTTTTGTTGTTGCTCACCCTACTAAAATGTATAAGAATCAAAAGACCGGTGAGATTGACGAACCAACAATGTATTCTATTAAAGGTGGAGGTGAATGGTATGATGCAAGTTATCACGGTTTATTAGTTCATAGAAATTATGATCTTAATACTGTTAAAGTTAAGATACTAAAATGTAAGTTTCAAAACTTAGGAACCAACGGAGCTGAATGCCACTTTACTTGGGATAGAAACAGTGGCTGTTACATTCCTCATGTGCCTGCTGAAGATCAATCAATGCCTTGGGAATAGATGCCTAGAAAAAAAACATCAATGATGGGTATGTATAATGCAGAAGATTATGAAGAGGCTGCCAGAATATGGTGTAACAAGAACGGAATAAGGATTTATCCTAAGCCTACTGTTAGAGGAACACCTACTAAATGGTGGTTGATAATTGAAGTTAATAAACGCGTTAACCAATCGCCAGAAGAATATCCTAGAAATAAAGTATGGCAAAAGATGTATGAATTTTATAACTATTACTATAAAAAATATAATAAATGACAAAAAAAGAAATAGAATTTAGAGACCCAATAATTGAGAAGGTCGTTGATCAATTAGTTAGTAGATCAGATGTTGGCTTTAATAAGTACAAGGTCACATTAGATGGCGACAATTCAAGTTTATTAACTTGGTTACAACATTTGCAAGAAGAGCTGTTAGATGCGGCTAATTACGTTGAGAAAATTAAATCAGTACTAAGCAATGAATAATATACAAGATGAATACAGAGCGTTACTATCAGCTATATTGCATGGAGGAAAAGCTAAAGCAGATCGTACGGGAACTGGAACTAGATCAGTCTTCGGAAGGAGTATTGAACACGACATGTCTCTTGGGTTCCCTATCATTAATGCAAAGCGTATTAGTTTCAACGCAGCAAGAACTGAATTATTATGGATTCTTAACGGTAGGACAGACTTAAAATATCTTGAAGATAATGGTGTTAAATATTGGAGGCCAGACTATGAAAGATCTAGCCGTACGGATGAAACATTAGGCCCAGTATATGGTAAGCAATGGCGAGATTTTGGAGGACTTGATCAGTTTTACAAGTTAGTACATGATATAAATTATAATCCCAAGTCAAGAAGATTATTGGTTAGTGCGTGGAATCCAATTGATATGCCGGAAATGGCTTTACCCCCCTGTCATTATGCGTTTCAAGTATATATTAATGATGGTAAGCTAGATTTAATGTGGCAACAAAGATCTGCTGATGTATTCTTAGGATTGCCTTATGATATTGCAATGTATGGAATGTTGTTAGAAATGTTAGCTAAAGGCGCTGGTTTAAAGCCGGGTAGGTTAATAGGGCAGTTAGGTGATTGTCATTTATATAATAATCATATAGATCAAGCTAATGAATTTTTATACAGACATAACAATCCTAAATGTGCTGAATTAGAATTAGACTATGGTATATTTATAGATTCGAAATTTATATTACATATACCTGAATTAAATGAAATAAGAATAAAAAATTATAATCCTTTGCCTGCTATATCAGCCCCGCTGAGTGTAGGTAAATAAAACAAAACCCTATGAGTAAAACAAAACCAATGTATTACGTTTATCATATACCTAAAATAAAAGTAGGTATGACAAAAGATTTAGGAGATCGAGTATTTGAACAACAAGGATATGAACCCGACGAAGTTGAGTTGCTTTTTGTATCTAGAGATTTAGAAGCAGCTTCTATTAAAGAAATAGAATACCAAAAATTTTACGGTTACACTGTAGATAGGCAAAGCTACAAAGACTTAATGAAAAAACAAAAACCAAAAACTATGACTGAATTTAAAATTAATGTTACCGATATGACTACAACATTTCCTTGTTATGCAAGAGAGCTAGCAGCATATCTTATGAACAACAGAGGCGAACAGATTACTTTAAACGACGGAGCAGTAGTTGTTGTTGACGACGATTTAATTAGCTGGTGCAAGGAGCATGTTAGAACATCGATGTACAACAGTAGCAGGTGTTATGTATATAATAAAGCATTAACTAAAGCAATGAAGCTCACTGGCAACTTAAAGCAATACATTAATAGGTCAAGTGTATTACCCGAACCTCCTGTTTTATTCCAAAGCCCATCTATTAGCCATCCCGCCCTTAGTCATATCTCAACAAGTGATTCATACATTGACGGGGATGTTATATATGATCTTGTTAAGCCTGAAACTAACTGTGAGCAATGTATATTTCCTGCAATACGTGAATGGGCTAATGAGCGCGGTTTATATGAAGAAGGGGATATTAAGACACAATTTATAAAAATGCAAGAAGAAGCTGGCGAACTTGCAAGAGCAATCATTAAAGCAGATGAGCCTGAGATTGTCGATGCAATAGGTGATATTGTTATTGTACTAACAAACCTAGCTCATTTAGCAGGACACAATATAGAAGATTGTATTTCTACCGCTTACGATGTTATAAGCAAGCGTAAGGGCTCTATGATTAACGG
>Ga0208793_1001513_pt1 | contig 13223 bp, 18 predicted proteins | sample 17_taG_FD_184092 | JGI IMG/M metagenome (GOLD analysis project Ga0208793, IMG submission 184092) | Marine viral communities from the Subarctic Pacific Ocean - 17_ETSP_OMZ_AT15314 metaG (SPAdes) (version 2) | ecosystem: Environmental > Aquatic > Marine > Oceanic | place: Pacific Ocean | collected...
CCCGCCTTTGGCCGATGCTTGGCGATGAAACTCGGAGATCGGCTTGGCTTGTCCGCACACCGTGCACGTTTTGCAATCGGTCATCTCAGATCCTCCATGCACGCGATCGCAGAGGCGCACTCGCCTGCCTGCTCCGATGCCAGCGCCCGCGCTCGGTAGTGGCGTCGTAGGATCCGGTGGATCCGTGCCAGGCCGTGACGACCCGCGGACCGCAGCTGCTGCGCGCGGATCCGGTGGTACAGGTAAAAAACCAGCGGATTGGCGCGACGGTACGCGACGGCGTCACCGATCCAGCGGCTGGCCTCCTCGCGTGCCGCCTGCACGATGTGCGATTGCCTCAGCACGGCCGCTCCTCCCACCGCTTGCGGTCGTAGTCGTAGTAGATCGGCGTGTAGCCGGCCTCGCGCCATCGGATCGCGCTCCAGTCGAACGCCGGGCCGGGATCCACTTTGCCGCCGTATTTTTTGCCGAGCGTGTCCCGGTTCACCACGTCCTCGTGCCCGAGCACGAACACCGGGCCGTCCTCGTTGAAATGCGGCCGGATCGAGCTGGCCAGGTGACGCAGGGACGCCATCAGGCGATCGGGGTACGCTTCCCAGCGCCGCAGCTTGCGAGGCCGAGCAGGGTGCGCCGCTTTGACCGTCTGCTCAGCAGGGATCCCGACGCGCTCCCACGCCCAGCCGGCGTTACACAACTCGATCCCGATCGATCGGCGATTCATCAGCCACGGCCGCGGCTTGCGTAGGGGTCCGGTGCCTTCGTCAGGCAACGCGCCGCCGCCAGCGTGCCACGCCGTGTCGTCGAGCTCGCAAAGCTGCGCCATGGAGCCGTCACGGCCCACCACAAAATGCGCGGAGGCGCCGCGCGGGCGACGGGAGAACAGCCGCGCCACGTCGTACGCGTCCACGCTTGGCGTCGTGGCGGAAAAAGCTTGCTGATCACTCTCGCCGCGTTCGCTGTTGTCGCCATCGACGGCGTAATGGATCACCAGGGTATCAAGCAGGACACCGGCGCGCCCCTTGCTGATGTTGGGGGACTCGACGCGCTGATCAGGGGGTAAAATCCAACTCATTTTGCTGTGTGCCTCCGTAGTTGCTCAAGCGACTCAGACCAGCCTTCGGGCCAGTGCTCCCACGCTGTGCTCTCCTCGTGCACGCAGGACACAAGCCAGCGCGCGATCACCCTCAGCTCGTCGATGTTCCATGCGCCAGGCGTTACGCCCTGCGGGGCTGGCACCGCAAACCAGCGCCGCAAAAACACCGCCCGCGCGTGGTGATCGTTGTCCGGGATCGTTTGCAGCCGCAGCGCCTCTGCGGGTTCGCGTTCGTGTGCTCGACGAGTCGCGATCTGCTCGGCGATCCGCCGCAGCGCCTCGGGCCAAGCTCGATCCAGAGACGCCCAGGAGTCCGGGTCGCTCAGGCGGCGCCGGTCCTTCTGCGCGGCCTGAAGCATCACGCGGATCGCCAGGCGGGACAGGTGGATCCACCACCAGATCTCGATCGCGGGCGTCCACTTGTCCGCGGGTGTCGAGTAGCTCACGCAGCACCCCCGATCCCGCTCAGTAGCGCGTTGATCGTGCCTGCCGCGTCGTCTGCCTCCTCGGCCCTGCGCTGGTCCTGCACGGCCCACAGGCCCTCGCGGCCTCCGCCTGCGACCATCCACGCGCGCGCCTCCTCGTCGGTGAGCGTGCGCCCGTCGATCTCCTGCGGCGTGGCTGAGATCCGCCCAGACGTGCGCCGCTGGTGCGTGTCTCGCTGCCATGCGTCCAGCACAGCCGCCCAGGCGCCCTCCTTGCCCGCCACGAACAGCGCGGACAGTCGGCGAGGGTCAACGCCGCTGCGCCCGCCCGTATCGCGCCAGCGCGCCATCTCGGCGCCTGCGTGCAGCAGCGCGTCGGTCACGACCTGCGGCCCGTGTGCATCGAGTGCGACCTGGAGCCCCTGCAATCGGTGCGGGCCCTGGGTGGGGTCCGGGTGCTGCCACCCGCTGCGAGGCGTCGCCCCAGCGTACAGCGGAGCCCACCGCGCCCAGAACTCGACCCGCCAGGCGGAAGCGTCAACAGACGGCGCCGCCTGTTCTGTTGTCGGTTCTTGGTTGGTTCTTGGTTGGTTCCTATAGGGTAGGGGCGGCCTATTTTGACCGATTGCCTGGCCTGTTTTGACCGGTGCATGGCCTGTTTTGACCGGTGCTTGGCCTATTTTGACCGGTGCTTGGCCTATTTTGACCGGTGCTTGGCCTATTTTGACCGGCCTGTCATGCGTCGCATCTTCGACGGGCGGAGCGCTTACGACGGGCGTGCCGGGTGGGTCGCAAAGGTCCCAGCCCTTGCGGCCGTTCACCGTGTGCTCCGTGATCCATTGCCGCTCAAGCAGGACAGTCAGCCATCGGCGAAGCGTCCGCGGCTTCATGCCGCAGGCCGCTGCGAGCGTGTCACGACTCGGCCACACGAAGCGCTTTTCACGGCCGGCATACGACCACAGCGCGGTCAGCACAACCTTCGCCCCTGCGGGCAGGTCTGACCGTAGGGCGGCTTTCGGGCACTCCATCAAGCCACCTCGATCCGCTGCAAGCCGTGAACCCGATACGTCTGGGCGATCACGCGAGCTCGCCCGCGCCCCTGGGTCTTGCCCAGCTCCTCGGACACGCGCTCCACAAGACCCAGGCGGACCAACTCCGACATGGCCTTGCGCCAGGTGTGCAGCGTGATCCCTGCCGTCATGGGCCGTGTGCCGGCGTTTTGCACGACGCCAAGAACTTCCGGGAACTCAACGCGGATCAGGCTTTTTCGGCCTTTGCCCTCGAGCAGCACCCGCAGGACGTTTTGCGCGCGCCGGGTAAGGCCCGACATCGCCTTGATGATCTGTGCCTGTGTCATGTCGTAATCTCCTCCACCCAAATACGGATCCCCGTCTCGTCGCCCTTCGGCTCTTTGCCCGCTTGCACTTCCAACACCTGCGAGTCGTCCTCGTATGCAACGCCGATCAGGGCGTCCAAAACGCACTTGATCACCGCGTCCGCATCGAGCAGCGGCAGACCCTGCGCGGGTCCGGTGCGGTGCGTCCGTGGCGGCGACGCCCAGATCGTGACCCTGACGGGCCCGAGCGCGACAAGCGGCAGCGCTTGCTGACGGTCTGCACACTGGCGACGCACAGACGAAGCGATCAGCGCCTTCGCGGCCTTGTAGGCCGTGCTTGTGTACGCTGACGCCCGTTTTCCGAGGCATCGGCACTGCTTGCGGATGTTGCTGCGCGCTCGCCCTGGGTCCATCGAGACCCACCACTGCGCGCGGGTCTTGCCTACCTTCGCCACCCTCATGCAGCACCCACGATCCCGAAATGCACGCGAGCAAAGCGCGAGCGGTGCAGAACGTCCGCGAAGCGATAGGGACGCGGCCCCCAGTACACCAGCGCGATGTCCCGCGGGTTCCCTTTGACGACCTCGCCGGTCTCAGGGTCAACAAACGACACGCGCCTATGCGGGTAGGCCCTGCAAGGTGCATCCTCGATTAGATCCCAGTGTCGCGAGTTGATCGACGACGGCACAAGCCCGATCATCTGCATCGTCGGATCGGCCTTGGCCTCGCGTGCCGCTTTGCGGATCGCGTCGCCTGCTCGGCTCCACGGCGGATTGAAGAACACGGCCCCACCCTTGCCTGCGGCCTCGCGCCAGCTCGAGGAGAAGCCGCAGAGGCTGCCCGCGTCGGGCCCGTGCCACTGCACGGCGGCGCCAGTCTTGGATCCGGCGTTGCTGAACGGGTCAAGATCCGGCACGCCGATCACCGCGTGCACGAGCTCGACAACCTCCGGCGGCGTGCACCAGGATTGCGACCCGCTCATCGGGCACCCCCGATCGCGTGCCAGATCTGCGCACACACGGACGCCGTGACGACGACGGCCAAAACGAGCACCGCAAGATCGCTCAGCGGGTTGCGTGGTGCCTTCATCGCGTCACCTCCTCGCCCGCCGCGGCTGCCTCTGCAACGCGTAGCAACGACTCGCCGCGCGTGATCCAGTCGTCGAGCAGCTTGCTGTACGCTTCCGACGCGCGGGCGTGCTGTGTCGCTGTAGCGTGGTCCCCTGCAAGCACCGCAGCACGGCAGGCGTACGCGTGGCGGCGTGCTCGGATCCTGCACTCTCGCGCGTCCGTCTCCGCCTGCACGGTGAGGGACTCAACGCGAGCATCATCAATCTCGTAGGCGTCGAGCGCCCGCGGTGCGTCACTGCGCGGCATCTTCGCCCCCTGCAATGTCCTTTGCCCAGCGCTCCATAAACACTTGCCGTAGACCGTTTACGAGTTCACGCCGCGCACGAGACGCTGCGAGCATTTGCGCGGTCGCAATGTGGCTATCGCACGCAAACGGCACCTCCTGGCGTGCCAAAACGTCCCCGTCTTTGACAAAGAAGCAGCAAACAGCGCGACCTTTGCCAGACTCCTCGCTTTCCGCAGAGTCAAAACAAAGCTTTGTTTCAACGCAAAGATCGCTGCCGCTATATTCCTGACAGCACCACTCAAACATCTCATCCAACATCTCAGAGGCGCGCTCTATCAGCAGCCAACGATAGATCACCCTCTCAACCGTTTGGTGCTTTGCGCGCGCAAACCACCAAGCCAGTTTTTGGATGCTTGCTTTGTGCATCTTCGACCTGATGACCGCTTCGGCCCATGTCGTCTGTTTGTCACTGCGCGGCATCTTCGCCCCCTGCAATGTCCACAGCAGCCGCCAGGCCGACCACGTCCGCCTCGAGGCCCACGATCACCGCGCGCCAGTCGTCCGCGCTGAAGTCCTCAAACAGCGCCCGCGGACCCTTGCCTGCAAACTCGCGCATAGCCGCGGCGATCGGCGTCGTCTTGACGTCGGTCTGGCGGGACAGGTCTGCGCGTTGCTTGGCCAGCTCGCGATAACGGGGAAGCAGCGCCTTGATCTCGTCGCTGGCGTGTTGCTCCCAACCCCCGCGTGCGTCCGGCTTGCGCGTCCGCTTCGCGTAGGTTTTCTTGCTGCCGTCTTGGGCGGCTTGTCCGTCGTCGTCCTCTGGACACACGCCGCAGATCGCTGCCAGCGCGTAGCGGCGGGCGTATGTGATCGCGCTGCCGATCCCGTGCGGGCCAGGCTTGCCCACTGGCATCGGGAGCACGCTGGACAAGCTCAGACCCTTGCGGCGCAGCGTCGTCGTGACGATGACCGTGCGGCCGTCCTCGGAGACGTCGAGCACCTGCGGCCATGAAAAGCCCTCAGCAACCAGCGCCGGCTTGATCGCCTCTGTGACGCTCGCCAGCGTTGCGTACGTGCCAAAGTTCCCCTTGTTGTCCTTCGACGCAGACACGATCGAGGCAAAAGCCCGAGACAGCGCGTCGTCGAAATCGATCTGTGCGTCGCTCATCGCACCACCACGCCCTTCTCGCCGCCGCGCTCAAGGGTGAAGCCGTCCACCTCAAACCCGCCTTGCAGCTCGCGCTTGATCGCGCGCCGGTCCACTTTGGCAGGTTGCGCCGTGGCCAGCCCGCGCTCGATGTACGCGGCCGGATCGGCGCCCTCGGGGATCTGGCCGACGACACGCAGCAGCGGTTGCCGGACAGACACGCGATAGGTGCCAGCGCTAAACGTCGTCTCTCCGATCTCGTCAGACACAAGCCGCAGCAATCGCTTGCCCGCCTCGACACATCGCGCCTCGTAGGCTTTGCGCGCCTGTAAACGCTTGATCTCTGCGTCGATCGCCTCTGTGCGCTGTTTGGCTGCACAGACCATTGCGGCGCCGATCTTCGCGGCCTCCTCCACATGCGCCATGATCTCGACTTCCAGCGCCTCAACCTCGGGCGTTACTTCTCCGCCAGTCTCGTCAAGCAGCGCATCGAGTCGTTCGTGTGTCTTGTGCAGGCGCCAGCTGGCGCGCGCTGATTGTTTGGTGTTGTCGTGTTGCATTTCTTGGTCCGTTTGTTGCGCATCATAATACATACGCATGTATCGTTGTGTTCCTGATAAACTCACTTTTGTTCGCCCAACGTGACGAGGCGAAGAGCAGACGCAGCACGGCGCGGCGTCCATCCCAAATACTGCTCCGTAGTGCGGATCGACTCGTGGCCAAGCAGCGCCTGGACGTCCTCAAGCGCTGCGCCTGCCTCGATCGCCTCTGTCGCGATCCCTCGCCGCAGGTCGTGCGGCGAATAGTGGGGAAGGCCAACGTGCGAGCAAACGCGGCCCATCGTCTTGCACAGGTCGCGAACGTGCCCGTTGCCGCTGGCGCTCGGGAAGCACCAGCGCGCGCCAGGGAACGCCAGCGCCGCCGCCTGAAAGATCGCCGCCTGATACGGGGTGATCGGGCTTCGCTTCGGGCCGGTGCGCCGCGCCGTCTTGTGCCGGTGCCACGTCACGATCCCCGCGCGCAGGTCCACCGCGGACTGCTCAAGGGCTGCCGTCTCCGCCACGCGCCCGGCCGGCGTCTCCGCCAGCGTCAGCAGGGCAAGCGCTCCGCTGCGGCGGAAGCGTGCACGCACGCCACGCAACGCGATCGGCTCTAGGTACGCGGCGAGCTGCTCGCGGTCTGCTCGAGGCATTACCCGCTGGGGGCTGCGAGTCGCGCCTGGTGCCTGAACACCATCCCAGGGCGATCGGCGCAGCCAGTCCCGACGCATCGCCAGCCGCCACCCGTGCCCAGCCTCGCGCACGGCCTTCTGCGCGGCGTGCGGGCCGTACTGGGCGGCCCAATGCGCCGCAGCGTCCTGCGCCTCGTCGTGCGTCACGGAATCCGCCACGCGGCCGGAAAAGCGCGGCACGATCCGCAGCCGCCACTGTTCTTCTTTGCTCACCAGCGTGGATTCAGCCCGCTGCCGACGCTGCGCAAAATGCAGCGACAAGCCGGCCAGATCCACCACGCGCACGCGTGCTGCGATCACCTGCATCTGCCACCCGCCAGCGCGGCGCGCCGATCTCGAGCGAAATGCCCGAGTCTGCGCCGTCGTTTGCTGGCTGTGGTTCGATCGGCCTACGAGCTGAGATCGTTGCGGTTCAGGGTGGGCCGCTTTTTCCGCTTGACGCGGCGATCCGTCGTCGCTACAACGCGATTCCCCGCAAGGGGACGAGCTACCACCTGGGGCGGTAGTTAAGTTGGGACCACGGCGCTGCATCGCTGAAGTTTCAACTTCTTCCCCCCGGTGATACTTCGTTGCGTTTCCTGTGTCAACAGGTGCGCACGTGAAAGCGCAAGAACGCTGTGCTACCGTTGGTCGGCGCGAAGTTTGTTGCATTTCTCCGCGCTCGCCTCGTACCGACTCTGGGTTCCAATCAGAATGGCGGTGCGGGGCTTTTTTGTGCCCGCAAGGCTAGGCCCGGATCTTTTCCTGTCCCGTCCTGTCCCTTTACTGTTGGTGCAAGGGTTCGCGGGCCCACAAGGGCCGTTGTGTGCCCGCCAGGAACAGCGCGTAGGCGTGCCCAGCTGCCCATAAACAGCGTTTTAGGGGGTTGCTTCGTGCAACAAAACAGCGTCGGCGCCTTCCTGTCTTTCCCATCTTTCCCATCTCCCCGTCATCGCCTGCCGTCTGCGCACAGCGTGCCCCGCAGGCGCGCGGCGTGGGCCTCCTCGAGCGACTCAAGCCGCGCCTGCACGCGGATCAGGTCGCGAGCTTGCTCTGTGCGGCGTGCGTCGCTGCCCTGGCGATCGTCTCGGATCTCCTTGAGCAGCGCCTCCGTCGCCGCGTAGTGATCGACGGCGCGGGCCGTGTGCGCGGCTTGGTCCTCGGCCCAGCGGGCGGCCGTCTGTTGTAGGTCCCGCAGGGCCGCAGCGATCCGCCACCCGATCGCCGCGATTGCGACTCCGATGCCGGCGCCGCCTCCATCGATCAACGCTGACACCTCGGAGCCGTCCACTCTCAACGCTCCGTGTCGGTGCCGCTTGCGGTGTCTGTGTCAGCGTCCGCAGCCTGCTCGATCGCTGCCTCAGTCTCGGGCGCGAGCTCGACGACGCCAAGCGAGGACAGCACAAGCAGGGAAAGCATGGCGATCGTGGACGCGCTGCCGAGCAGCTGCACGCCTGCCGTAACGTCGCGCCAGCGCCAAACGCCGTCCGTAAGCTCCTGCAAGGCTTTGCGGGCGTCGCCCAGCTCGTGCTCGATCCGGGACACGCGGCCGGACAGTGTCGAGGAGTCTGCGGGCGTCATGCGTCACCGTCCGTCACGGTGAAGGCCGAGATCGCAACGGTTTGACCGCTGGTGATCGCGACAACATCGAGGACGACCTCGCCCCCGCCGCCGGTCGCGGTCACGGTGCCTTGCATGTGGCAGGTGGTATCGCCGGAGTCGTACACGCGAAAGTGCGCAACGGTGCCGCTGGCGCCCGCAGTGCCGGTCCAGGTGCCAGCCAAGGCGATCGACCCACCCGCCGCAGCGGCCAGCCAATCGCTTGGCAGCGTGATCGCGACGATCTCTGTACCCGAGTCTGCCGCAGCGGTGCTTGCAGGCGCGGAGCCGGTGAAAAGGCGCATGATCGGCGCGGTGCCGATCGTCGTCTCGATCGCGTCGAGCCGGGCGTTTCGTACTTGAACGGATAGATCCATCTGCTTTTGCTCCTTAGCGGCCTAGACCGCGGTCACGGTGGGCGCTGCTTTGCCGAAGTACAGCGCGATCATTGAAAGGTTGTTCGGGGTAAACACGGTGCCGTTGCTGGGGTTTGGCGAGGCTGTAGCGGTCTGCGGGTCGAAGTCGATCCCCGTCTCCGCGGTACCGCTGGGCGGCGACGCAAACACCTCGAGCTCGGTTGCGGCGAGGTTGGTCGCGCTGGGCGCGTACGCGTGCGGGTGCCCTGCGTCGTCGATGTCATCGGCGCCCGCTGAGCCAAGCCAAAAGTCGAGCCGAACATCGTTGGCCTGGCCTGTGTCGGGCGAGCCCTTGATCGTGTAGCGGTACTCGCTGCCACCTGTGACGGAGATCGGCGCCACGGTCTGCACCGAACTCCAGCCGGTGCCCTGCGTGTCTGACGTGACACCGATCAGGCTCGTGATCGTGTCGCCGGCCATCGTTGAGCCGCCTCCTGCTGCGCTCCAGAACTCAAAACGGATCTGGCTGCTGTCCCCTGCTGCGTGCGCGTTGAGCCGCGCTTGCGTGTCCATCAGCGAAAGCCCATCGATCGACGGCGGCACGATCCGCCAGCCCACAAAGATGTTGTTGACGGTCGTGCCGTTGGTAAACAGCGTGCCGTCGTGTTGGCCGGGCACCGCGCCACCGATCACGCGGTAGCCCCCATCCGTCTGATATGGCGCCTCTTGAATGATTAGCCGCACTGACAACCCAAAGTTGAATTGCGACGTCACGGCCCCGACCGGGCTCACAGCAGGCGTCGTGCTTCCGGTAGTGCCGTCAGTAAGCCAAAGGTTTACGGCCCCGCCGCCCGCATATAGGCCATCATCTACGGTGCTCCCGGCGTACAGGCTTGAGCTCGCGCCGTCTCCGTGCGTCGCAATAAACAGCCGGTTTGAGCCTGCGAACTCGACCACCTCGGAGGCCGAAAAATACTCGTAGTGCCAGTTGCCCGCACCCGAGTCACCGACCGTCCGCCCGGCTACGACCACCGATCCTTCTGGGTCGCCGTCGCTGCTCGTGCCGTCTGCCGCCAGTGACATACGCACGCCCGAGGCGACGTTCGATCCGCGGCGGATGCCAAAGCCGATCACGCGAAACGTTCCGTTAGGGACGTCGGCGGGGAGGACCTGGACCCACCCCGTGCTAGCGCCGGAGGTCGATCCCCCTGCGTCCTGCTGCGTACTGCCGAGCACGGTGGCAGCACCGCGAGCTGAAAACGCCACGACGGCGCCTTGTGCCGTCTCTGCTGCGTCAGGATCGACCCCGTTGCCGCTGACGTCGATCTGTCCGCCGGTGCGGCTGACCGTGTAGCCCAGGCCCTCGAGCACAGACTGAGCCGCAGTCGCCCACGCGTCAGCGCTAAACGGCGCAGTGCCAGACAGCGCGACCTCGTGGCCTGTGTCGCCGGCGATCTCCGGGTCTGCACCTACGCCGTTGACCGACGTCCAAAGGTACAGATCCGCGTCGAAGTAGATCGCGGAGCCGTACAGCGTGTGCCCGCCTGTGCCTTGGAACGCCGCGCCTTCGTCGTTGGCTGCGACCTCGTCCACGGACGACGGCATGACGATCCGCGTAACCGTGGGGCCGTCTGTGACCGCACCCGTACCCGAGACGGTGGCATCCGACAGGGTGATCGCGCCGGTGCCCGTTGGCACCCGTGCCCCAGTGCCGGCCAGCGTCGAATCGGACAACTGGATCGCGCCAACGTTGCCTGAGACGTCACCGACGCCGGCCAGCGTCGAATCGGACAGCTGGATCGGCGTGACGCCGCCAGGGTCGGGGGATCCTACGGTCAGCCCTGTGACCGTGGATCCGGCCACGGCCACACCGGCCACAGATTGCGGGGATACGACGCCGGCGCCCATGCTTTACTCCGCGACGGGCTTGCCCCAGATCTGGAACGCCGTGGCGCCCGCTGGCGCGCCTGCGATGCTCTCAAGGCCCACAAACACGCGCCCGCCGTTGACTGGCACCCGCACAAGCGATTGGAAGTCGAGCGCGGTGATCGTCTGCGTGTCGGCTGCCACATCGGGCCAGCTGTTGCCCGCGCCCGCGTCCGCCTGGCGGCTCACAACGTGAGTCACGCGCAGCGTGTACGTACCCGATCGAGCTTGGGCGACGCCGTCCGCATCCACGGCACACACAAACAGCTCGATCGCCGTGTGCAGCTTGCCCGCAGGGGCGGCACCGCTAAAGCCGACCACGTCAGCGTCAGCAGGGACGGTCGCGCCGTCAGCGTGGGTCGTGTCGTCTGCGGCGCCTGTCTTGGTCCGCAGGAGGCTGTAGCGTTGATACTTGGGGATCGTGCTCATCTGTTGCTCTCAATCCGCCCGATCGGCGTGTGGTAGCGGCCTGCGGCCTTGTACGTAACTTTGCGCGCCCGGTCCGGCGCCTGGGGCTTGGGTGCTGCGGCGAGCTCCTGCGCGTCCTCAACGGCCGACGTCTCGCCGTGCGCAGCAGCAAGCGACGCCTGGAACTCGGGCGTCATCGTCGGATCTGTAGGCAAGCCGAACAGAATTCCAAGCCGGATCCGCCGGGCGTACGGGATCTCCTCGCCGCGGTCTGCTGCGGCCTGCAAGCCTGCAAACACCTTGCCCTGCATGTCGGCATAGATCGCCGGATACACGGCCTTGATCGCTTCGGCGTGCTCCATCGTAAACGCTCCGCCGTCGAGCTTCTTGAGCGCCTCCACTGGATTCGTGACGGCCTCGTAGTACCGATCGAACTTGTCGCGCATCGAGTCTGGGATCACGCGTTTGCGGCCTGTGATCGGGTCCGGAACTTCGGGCGGCAGCTTGTCAGCGAGGAACATCGCGGCGCGGTGTGCTTTCTCCTTGGCGACGCCGGCGAGGTTAGGCGCCACGCGTTCCACCGCGTACATCTTGCCCTCGAGCTCGCGCGTCAGCGTCTCAAGATCGCTCATCTCGACGGCTTTGCGTGCCTGCTCCCGCTGCCGCTCGATCCGCTGCTGCCCGCGCTGGCCTGCTGCTCGCGTCGCCACGCCGCGGCCTCGTGCTGCGGCCCTCGTTGCCTTGCGGCGAGCAATACGCCCTGCGCGTGTAACTGCGCGGCCTACCTTTGCCGCGGATTCTGCCGGGCTGGCCGACGTCACCTTGGCGATCACACCGTCAAGGTCAAACCCGGTCTTGTCCACGAAGTGACGGATCGCGGACAGGCTGCGGATCGTCTGCCCAGGCCGAGCCATGTAGCCCACCATTGCCGCTACCGCTGCGCCTGGCGCTCCCGCCAAAGCGGCGCCAGTGGGGACAAGGCCCGAGGGTCCAAACGCCGCAAGAAACCCGGACAGCGGCGAACGGTTCATCTCTGTTCCTCTGTCGAGGATCTGAGCCAGGTCCGACGAGTCGTTCATGGTCTTGCGCAAAGCGGCGCGCTGCTTGATGTAATCATCAACCGCTTTTTTGACTTCGGGCGAGTCGCTAAACTCCGCGCGCTTTTTCATCGCGAGCGTGTCTGCGTCTAGGTACTCGTCCGCGCGTGACAGACGATCGGCGCTTTTGAACTGGCCGTGTGTCTTCACCACCTCTAGGGCGTCGGCGTTGGTGCTCAGCTTGTCGCGGTCTAACAGTCTGCCGACCGCAGTGCGCTCGGTGTCTTTTTTGAGCCCAAAGCTAACCGCATCCGCGCGGCCCACGTCGGTAAAAGCATCAGCCGCGCGTCCGTATTTTGTGCTGCCCAGCGACTGCCGAAAACCTGCCTCAATGTCCTCTAGGATCTCTAGCGTCGCTTCGGCTGCCGGGTCCTTTTGCGCGGCCTTTCGAACTTTCCGCATGTCCGCTTGCAGGTCACGCAAACCGCCGTGCAGCATGTTGTACGCCTCGCCTGGCTTGATCGTGCCTTGCAGCTCCTCGTTCAGCACAGCGAGGCGCGCGTCTGCTTTGTCGAGCGGACGCTGTAGAAAACTGGCTTTGTATTCGGGGTTTTTTGCGTCGATAAGGTGATCACGCAGACGCGTCGAGATTTCTGCGACGTCGTCTTGTGCCATGACGCGCGCCGCAGGATCGGCGTCGTCCATCAGCTTGCCGAAGTTAGCGCGCTTGTCCTTCTCAAACGCTGCAACGGCTTTGCGCTGCGCCTCGCCCAGCGAGTCCACGGCGTTCTTGATCTCTGTACCCAGCTTCTCCCGTGCTGCGTCCGTGTTGTGCAGCGCTTCGTGCAGCCGCGCCGCGTCTTTTTTGTTGCCAAGCATTTTGGCTTGGTCAACGGCGGCGCGCGCTGACTTTCCGCTAGCGATCGTCTGGGCAAACTCGCCAACCGTTGCACCTTCCGGTGCCAACTTGCCCAGCTTGCCCACGACCTCGCGCGTTGCCTTGACTGGCACACGAGCCACGCCAGCCGCAGCCCTGCCGGCCAGCGGAAGCGCTCCGCCGGCGACTCCGCCAAATACGCCAGCCATAGCGCCCGACGCCATCAAGCGCTCAGCTGTGATCTCGCGGTCCCCCAGGACGGACTCGCGGATCTCCTGCGATACGCCAGACGCTGCACCCTCGACGGCGCCACGAGCCGCCGATCCCGCAACTCGCCCGCGCAAACCTTTGCCAAGCAGGCGCTGGGCGCCACGTTCGGCGAGCAAGCCCGCGCCCTCTACTGCTCGAGGCAGAACGCCAGCAGCCCGCACGCCCGATCGAACGCCGCCGCGG
>Ga0208793_1001536_pt1 | contig 13078 bp, 6 predicted proteins | sample 17_taG_FD_184092 | JGI IMG/M metagenome (GOLD analysis project Ga0208793, IMG submission 184092) | Marine viral communities from the Subarctic Pacific Ocean - 17_ETSP_OMZ_AT15314 metaG (SPAdes) (version 2) | ecosystem: Environmental > Aquatic > Marine > Oceanic | place: Pacific Ocean | collected...
GTTACCAAATGATTCCAGCGGCAATGCGGTGATCAAGTTAGTACGAAAACCTGATAAAGCTAAAACCTTGCTGGTATTGGGCAAGCTGAAGATCACCGCCCTGGGCGACACTGATTCGGCCAAGATTAACGGGATAGACTCAGCACTACTCGCCTATGTTGAGGCCGACATGCTGGAGCATATGCGGCAGTACGGTAAAGCGCAGGTGAAGCAGCAGGAAGCTGCCGGTGCCATGATGTTAATGCGGGATCTCGAAACTACTCAGTCTGCAAAGATCGCCAGGTTAGTGCCTACGGTGCCCGGTGTTTGGGATGTAGATGATTTTAGCTGATGCCTTTACTCTATAACGACAATCTGGACGATCAGTTAGCTTATGACGCCTGCCAATCCTTTGTTGGCGGGCAAGTGTCCAACGTGCGCAGTAACCTACTGAGTCCGGTCCAATACTCTGAAGGTATCAATGTTGATATTGATCGGTTTGGCTCGATTGTAACCCGGCGAGGCACGGATTCTACTTTCGGAGGGATACATACTTGGTCAAATGAGGATACGGACTGGGACAACATGACTAACAACTGGGGTTCAGTTCCCGCCCCAAAGGTTGATTCTATATTTTATTTTGACACACCTTCACTGGAGCAACTGGTAGGTGTATCTGGGCAGGTGGTTTCAAAGAATACCGGGGGAACAGGCTGGACTACTGTAAGTGGCTACACCCCTGCGAGCGGGGCTAATGTTGAGGCAGCGCAATTGGTTGATAAACTTTACCTTACTGACGGCACCAACAATGTACGGAGTTATGACGGTTCATCTTTCACTGATGAGTCAACCGGCACAGGTAACCCACCAATCTGCAAATATATTGTAGCTCACACTAATAGACTTTTTGCTGCCGGCCTAAGTACAGTTCCTGATGCGCTTTATTGCAGTGATCTGCTGGATGGTGCCGCTTGGGATAATGTAAATAATCAGATCAGAATTGGCGGTGATTCCGGGGATCCCATAACCGCAATTCATCCGTGGTTCGGCCATAACCTGGTGGTGTTCAAGGAGCGTTCGATTTTTAATGTGGTAGCTAATCCTTCAGCCACTAATGCGGGTGCCTGGACAGTTGAAAACATTGACACCCATATGGGTTGCGTCAGTCACAGGTCAGTGGCTCAGATAGGGCAGGATTTATTCTTCCTTGCACCAGATGGAATAAGGACCGTGCGAAGTATCCTTGAGGGTGCTGCGCAGGCGATCAGCGAACCAATCAGTGTAGGCATCCAGGATGTAATTGATGACATTAACTGGAACGCTGCTCGCGAACAGGCTTGTGCTGCATCCTGGCGGAACCATTATATTTTAAATGTACCCACAGGGTCCAGTACCACCAACAACACTGCCATCGTATATAATACTGTAGCGAAAGCGTTTGTGGGAACATGGACATGGGACGCTTCGCAATTTGCGGTAAGCGCCTTTAACGGTGACCTTAAATTAGCAATGGCAACTGAGTCAGGTAAGGTACTGGTTTTTCAGGATTACATTAACCCAAATTCAGAGGTTGACGCAACCTACCAGGATGATGGGGAGGATATGACATCCTCAGTCACCACTCGCGGCATGAATTTCGGGGAACAGTTCAGTGAACTATTGCCAAACCATATTGAGGTGGAGTTAAAGCCGGCAACGGCTAATAAGGTTAATATCCGGGCAATTATTGATGAGGAATCTGATTCAGTGGTTAGCCAGAGTTCAATCAACACTCAGACCGGCACCATAACTCTGCCATTTGATCTGCCGGTTACGTTCCCATTAACTGTCCCGATCAAGAACAGTTACAACCTGATGACTAAAGGCCCATGCCGGGAGATTCAATTTAAGGTAACAACTAACTCAGGGAAGGTGCATTTAAGGAGCATTCGTTCCAGCGCCTTCGTGAACACAATTAAACAGGAGACATGAGTGGAGGAGATCATCCAGTTACTGAGGTTGTGCGGTTCATCAGGGAAACCGATAAACGGGGCATGTGTTTCGGCGGATGGCCAAATAGTATCCTGGAAATCTACCTGTCATGGCACCACCAAAATGGAAGTCTGGTCATTGTCGAGCATGAGGCAGAGTTGGTCGCGGTGGCGATTGGGACGCAGATGCCTGAAGCTGACATCGATAAACACTGGGTTCCGTGGGACTCAGCCGGTGATTCAGTCTATATCTCGGACATGTTGGCGTCGAAGAAAGAAGCAGTGGGTGCATGTTTCGACGAACTCGCTAGTCGTTGCAAAGGATGGAAGGACAAGAAACTCATCGCTTTACGACATGGAAGAAAAAGGAAATTTAAACCGGCGTTTGTGGAGAAATGGTTAGAGGAACAGTCATAGGAGGTCAGGGGTATGAACATAAAGTTCCCACAGCAAACTTGGAGATGCTTGAGCCGTACCTGCCCGAGGGGGTTTGGTTTGGTTCCGCTTATGCCAAGGACAAGAAACTTGGTCCCTGCGCATGCTGGGTATTACCGCACCAACCGAAAGTCTGCGAAGCATACATCGCTGGCTGGGAAGGGAACCTGTACGGGAAGCAGTTAGAGATAAGAGACATGCGGCAGGTTGGCCGTGAAGAGATGAAAGCAATGTACGATAGGGCACTTATAAATGAATGATTTAATGAAGCAATGTGAGAAGGCGGCACAGGGCATTGTAGCCGCATATCGTCAACGGTTTTGGGCAGCCAGTGATGCCGTAAACAAAGGCACACCACCCCCGCCTCCGGACTACGCTGCCGCCAACCGTGAAGGTATTGAGACAGACATTAAGACATTGCCTGCCCGCAAGATTATTGAGTCATTAGCCAAGTCAGGGGGCAAAGGTCAGGTCAAGGTTGGTGATGAGCTTATTGATGTAGATTTTAGTGGGTACGGGGATCTTGATCAGCAGAAGATCGATCTGGAGGCAATGACCACCAGCGCCGATGCGATTGCTGCCATGAACCTGGACATCCAGCAACGCTACGGGGAGGACATGAACCTGGAGCAGTTGAAGCGGATCAAGGAAGCGGATCCTGTTGGGTGGGAGTTACGCCAGAAACTGGCTCAAACAACATTGGACGAACTATCTGCCGGCAGGGAATTAGGTGATGCCGCTTCCCGCCAGGTTGAGCAGAGTGTTAGAGGTGCCCAGGCTTCTCGCGGTAATGTTTATGGTGCAGCAAACATCGGCCAGGAAGCACTAGCTAAGTTTGACGCCGGTCAGAGGCTCTTGACCCAAAGGATGTCCCAAGCTCAAGCATATGCGCTGGGAACACCCATTACGGCCCAATACGGGGCTATTAGCGGGGCACAACAAGGGGCAGCTAACTTTGCACCCATGCAGCTGCAACAGGGCATGGCTCAGAACCCGAATGCCGGGGGTCAGGCAGCACAATTTGCCTCCAGCAACTACTCAACCTACGTCCAGGGTATGGCAAATCAAAGTAACCCCTGGATGGAGGGATTAGGTATGGTAGCCGGTGTGGCAGCACAGGCAGCAGGTGGACACTTTGCCGGTACGGCAATGGCGTTGGGCGGAGGCGGGAACAACCTATGGGGGCTGGGTAATGCGCCTCGCGGGACAACGGCAGGGTTTAATTCATTCGGTCAAGCCGTAAGTAGGGCACCTTAGTAAAGGAGTAATATATAATGGCACGAAAAAGTTCATTCTTACAGGGGTTTGAGGTCGGTTCCGACCTTTATAACAAGGGGTTCAGCCAGGCAATGAGTCTTGCTCAGATGAAGAAGCAGGAGGATGAGAAGAAGTACCAGAGGGGAAGGGATGCTAAAGCTGATGTGCTTGCTGCTGATGCTGCGGCTCAGAGAAAAAAGGTTACCGACCTGCAACTCAGGCAAATCAATAACCAGATAAAAGCGCAAGAGGAGAAGAAGGCCCGTGGGGATGCAGGAATGGCAGCCTTGGGGGAATTAGTGAAGTCAACCACCGGCTCGGAGGATTGGCATACGCTCACGGATGAGGGCAAAGTGGAAAGATTCCGTGAGAACGACAAAAAGTATGCCATTGCCATTGAAAGAGGTGGTGTGGATGTAACAAATTCATACGATGTTTGGTCACAAAAGAGTTTTTGGGAAACTGCAATAGGTAAAGCCACCAAGAACGCAGAAAAAGAGAAAACCACAGATAACCTAAATGCTATTAATTTCAGGAACGGTGAGAAGCAAAAGAAACGAGACACAATAGCGAGGGCGAACAAGTTGTTGAGATTGGGCCTCGACCCAGGCGATCTGAGTAACGCAGCGGAAGCGGAAGCGAAGCTCATGGAGTTAGATTTGGCGGGAATATATGACCCGCACCAAGTTGCTAGGCCGACCCACACGGGCGCTGATGTTGGTGACATAAACAACGATGGAGTAGTGGATGCACGGGATATTTTAGCTGCCAAGGGTGATGTGTATGCGGAGTTAAAGCAAAGGGCACTTGATGCCACAACCGACAAGGAAGTCCGAGACGCAGCGCGAGCTATGACGAAATTCCAGTTTGAGCAAGGTTTACGCGAGCGAACAGCACTCAGGACGGAGGAAGCAAAGAAATTCAAACTTGGACCCACTGGAGCAAGCACTGCCACCATGGATGATTTCGTGTTTAGCGGAATACCTATTGGTGACATCGCCAGATCGACAGACGGTGCATTTGCCGGTGTAGTTCTCAAGGAACGCACAAAGGCAATCGACAAAGCTAAACTGAAAAGCACTCCAACTCTTGAAAGAATTAGGCTCAGTGGGGCAAGTGATAGACCTATTTCGCAAGGCCAACAAGAGAACTTGTTCAAGGCGTTCACTGTTAAGAAGCAGATCAAGACGGTTGAGCAGTTTATGGAAAGACTTGATACCGGGCCAATAGCATCAAAGTCGCTAGAGATTAAGAGGCTTTTCAACACCGGAACAGGCAAGGACGTAGCGAAACTTGAAGGACTCCTGAACTCAATCATGCCAGGACTTGCCCGTGGTATTTATGGTGAGGTTGGCGTACTGACTGAGGATGACATCAATAACTACAAGAAAACCTTTGTGTCACTTGACAATGACCGTGATGTTAACAGGTTCCTGTTCGACATGACCCAGAAGATGGTGGACAACGGTATTGTTGATCAGTTGCATATTGCAACAAAGGCAGGGCAAAATGTTTCCGGGTTCTACTCCGATGTGGCCGATCTCCTCGGTGAACAGGCACCGGGCGGATTAGGTGTTCCTACAACTAATATTCAAACCCTGCCGGCACCTGTCCAGGAGCAAGTTGATTCAATGCTGAAAGCCGATCCCAACATTGGACTGATCGGTCCAGGGAACATGAAAAATATACTCTCACCCCAGACTCAAGATTATCGGGACCTGGAGGATGCTCAAACAGCAGTAAACTTGAACTCGTTAGCAACCGGCTCAACCGGATCTATAGTTGTTAAGGTGGAAGGCGCTGAATACAGAATTTCGCCTGATACTGGTGAAGCCATGAAGCAATGGGTGAGTGGGTTTGATGCAGTGAGGGCTGGAGATAAGAGCGGAGGGCAGCCACTCTCCAAGATGCATTGGTATAATCCTGATCTTAAAAAGTTAATGCCATTTATTTTACCGCAAGACACAGAACTGCCACAAGCCTCCACGCCGCGCCTTCCAGACTCACCCAGTGGCTCAGTATCAGATGTGCAGGTTGATCCAAGTTGGCCGGCGCTCCCTGCCCACACCCTGCGTTCTGGCGCCCCGAACCGTTTTGGTGAGGTTGAGTCGCCTCAATTACAGGAAAGCCCGCGCAGCAGGTTTAGTGCGGAACAAGTAGAACAGATTAAATCAGTCTTGGGTCAATTCAGGAATAAAGGGGAAGCGTTAGCGGAAGTGTTGGGCGATGAAACACTGCGCGGAAAAGCAATGCGGGAATTAGGGAAAAGGTTTGGCGACAAAATCCCTTCCATCGATGAGCTTAAAGAACTTCTACCAGAACTAGAAGAGGCTCCTACCCCGGAGGACAATCAGTTTGAAGGCGACATTAAGCCACCCATCCCTGGCACTGACGAAGGTGTTGAAGGGGAGATGGATGAGTCGCAGGACAAGCCAGCAACCCCTCCATTACCGCGAGGCAACCATGATGAGTGGCGAGCGCAACTAAGAACAATGGCAGAGAAAAAGGGAGGCACAACAAATGCCGCCAAAGCAACTAAGCCATTTGTTGGCTTAAATGTATCTAGCTGGGCAGCCAATCGGCGACGGGGCTTCAACGGAGTCATCACCGCCCAAGATGATAACGGTGTATGGATTGGTAAACCTGGCCCAAAGCAAAGGTTCCTGCCTTGGTCAGAGGTAATTAAGTTAATTGACAAAGATCAGATCCAACCAGGCAACTCCGAACCTGAAGAGTATGAGGGTCCAGATGCAATTGATGAGGTCATTAAAGGTCTCGGCAACAAAAAGGATGCTCTTATGAAAGTCTTGGGGGATGAGGAACTTCGCAAGAAGGCTTTAGAGGAACTTCGTAAACGATTTCAGAAGTAATGAGTGAGAAATTTAATCCACTAGGCAATACGTTGGTGCCTGGGGGCACTAGAGGAGGTGTCAATGGGCAGCAACTTATGGATGACGTAAGGGGCAGGAGGAGGAAGCCGGTCCTACTCACCAAGTCAGGCCGGGACGTTTTTCAAACCGACGAGCATGGGCGCCAATTCTTCACCTTTGAAGGGTGGAAAGAGAATGAGGAAGCGTCCAAGGAATGGATGAATATTGCCGGCACGGCACTCAAACACTTATGGACCGGATTTAGGGAGTCACCGGGAGGCATTGCGGAACTTGGACCAAACGCAATCGAGGCAGTGCTGAAGGGTGCCGATGGGTGGCTGGACATAGGTAAGGGAGTGGGCCGAGCTTTAGTGTCACCCCTCAGAGACAAGGAGGAGGAGGAGGAGGCGAAATACAATAACTACCTGAAAATCACTAGTAAGTTTTTTGATGCTTACGGTGTGTACAAAGATGAAGCCGGGGAAATAGTTCCATTCGGGACACCTGGGGCAACCGAGGTTGTAAAGCCACAAAGTTATCTGGGGGATCATTTCAGGAGATTATCGAAAAACAAGATGCTTGGCATTGAAGATCCTAAATGGTTGAAGGATCTTTATTCCTCAATGGCAGTGGAGGCAGATGATATAATTAACCCGCACTGGGCGGATTCATGGTCATTTGTGTTAGACCCATCGTGGTTGATACCGGGAGGGGCAGCCGGCAAGGTTTCAAAGCTGTTCAAGATGGGCGCTCCACCTGAGAAGATGCTCAAGGCGCTTCAGGTATTAAGGAATGCAAAGAAAACAGTGGGGAATATTCCAGGGGTTTCCAAGGCAGGAAGCATTCTTGGGTCAACAATTACCAGACCGACAACCACATTGGCGGGCGGGACTGGAAGGGTAGTCTCCGGTGCCGGTAAGTTAGCCGAGCAGGCTGGAGTTAAGTTAGGCGAAGGGACAGCACTTAAAGCAGTTGGTGGAGTCGGTGTTGGTGCGGCAGTTCTCCAATATTCAGACCGGGATATTATGGACATACTTGTGGCTGGCGGTGCCGGTTGGGCATCTGCCGTTGCATTACCAAAGCTGATTGCAAAGGGAGGCGGAATGGCGCGGGTAACCGGCGAGGCAATGACTGCCACCGCAAAAGGGGCAGAGATAGGGAAGCTAGGATTAGGCACCACCTTTGCTGCTGGCGAATTTTCTGAAAAGACGCAAAGGGCACTGAAATTACTGGATAGCACCCCAATGGTTAACACGGCATTCAGGGGTGCCGCACAGATTACGGATGCGATGGCAAAAGGCTCGGCTTTTGGTGCAGGCATGGGGTATCTGGTTATGGGCGAGGAAGGTGCTGCTGCCGGCATGGGTATAGGTGTGCTTGGTGGTCCGATGGGAATGGCACAGGGGTACGGGATCCAGAAACTGGCAGGTGCCAAGAATCGAATCCAGTACAGGGCTAAAGACGAAAAAGGTAATATAGTAATCAAGGAAGCGGAGAGTTTTCTTGATATACCAGAGCAAGATTTAGTCGCCAATTGGCTCGCCAAGATGCCTGAGTCAGACCGTGAGGCACTTCCTCGGTCAATCGTTATGAGCGATGACAAGATGTACGGGATGGCGCTTATGGATGCCTGGGCAATGGGGTTAACCCGGCATGGTGAAGGTGACCTTAATATACGCTACATGAGCGATAAACAAATCAAGGCAACCTTCCCAGATGAGACGAGTTGGACTGGAAAAGAAGGCATCCACCATCCAAATATGGATGGCAAACCGTTAGTGGTTGTCAACATGAGTCATGCTGTTGATCCGTTGCGAACATTGGCACATGAATTATTTCATCCTGATTGGTCAACTGGCGCTTCTGGGGATTCATTCAAGATGGTGCGTGGTGAAATTGAAGGGAAACTATTTGGGATAAAGGCGGCAGACGGTTCTGACGCAATTCCGGGCATGTTCAATGAGCGGCAATTCCTCTCCCTGGAGGGAGACTATTTATCCAGACTTTTCAAGGACGACCCTGTTGGACGAACGGAACATGAGAACAGCCCCATGCAGGAGCGCCGCACCTACATCATGGCAGAGATGCTTTCGGAGCATTTCGGGAATTTTGCCGAGGCTGGAGGGGGCGATGTGGTTGCGCATGCGAGAAAGGTACTATGGCGGGCCGGGTTGGACCAGAAGGGTGACCCATCACTGATCGCTAAAGTGTTGGGGATGGAGTTCACGAAATATCAGACCGCATTACTGGGCAGGATGCGGGAAGCATTTGAGTTTATTGGTGTTAAATTTGATGCTGGAGGCAATCCAGCATCGGCAATTTTCAAGGATCCCAGAACTGCGAAGGGATATAAGGTAAACAGGGACGGAAGTGTTGAGGTGAAGGGTTTGGAAGGGTTAAGGAACACCCCGGAGATCGATAACCTGTTGGCACAATATGTATTGGCGAAGGATAGGTTACTCAAAAGATTGGGTGTAGATGAGAAAGCAGTTGAGGACGGAGGGGTGGTTACTGCAAAGGAAATCCTTTCCGTCAAGGAACCGGGCACTGTTGAGAAGTTCCGTAACAGCGGCATGTTCCAGCTTGATGGTGATGGGAACGTAAAATACAAGGACGGCATGCCTGTTCTGCTCACGCGAGAGCAGAGAATCGAGCGTGACCAGGAGGTTAATATGGCCATATTTAAGTCTTTGGACTCGGTGGCCAGGGCAGAGCATGTCGGGGAGGGATTAGTTCGGCATGAGAATGAGGCAGGAGACGTTTCTTATAGCGGCAGGTACATGAACAAGGAGCAATTGGAGGCACTGATGGCACTCCCGGATGAGGTGTTGCCCAAGTCTATGAAGAAAAAAATCCGAGATTTAAACGAGAATCTGGCGAAGGGGTTTGATGAAGCCGGTAATCTTGTTGGTGACCCGGCATTGAATTTTCTTATTTCGTACTACAAGGCTACCACTGGCAGTAAGTACACATCAAAAGCCAGGATGGCACACCAACATTCTTCCCCCTACGGTTGGGCAATTTCCCAGGCTGGGAACTTTAATTTACAAACATTTAGTATTGGGCGATTTGAGTCGAAGTTAAACGCATGGTGGAAGAAAGCGCAGAAAGGGAACAAGCGTTATGAGAATTTCTTTAAGTTGTTCGATGGTGACCCTGATGTGTTCCGGGCTAAGGTGGTTGAGTACCTCCATAATCAGGTTCGCGGAAAGCACGGACTCCCTGACGCGCAACGAACACAGAAAGATGCAATTGCTGATTTCCTGAATGCGCTTCCGAAGGAACAAAAAGACAGGATGCCCCTTCGGCTCAGTACCGATAAGGAGCATGTGGTTCCGATCAGTTTACGGGTAGATCGGATGGAAGAGATTAACACCACAATCGGCACCACCATGCCGGTCAATTATGAGAATCTAAAGATAAACTTTAAGCCCGCCGCACCTGAGAAGGGTGGTGCGAAGTACATGGCGGCGGGGGAAAAGAAGGCTGGTAAGGATCCTTATTCTGAGCTAATTTACTCGAATGAAAAACTACCCAAAGGCGTAACAAGAGATGAACAGGCTAACCTCCAATATAAAGGGAAGCAACCCAAGGACTGGACCCCGGAAGAGTTTGAAACATTCGGTAAAAAGTTCGGCGTCAAAAACCTTGGCCCATTATCTGAAATCCAAACGATCAAGGACAAAGCTACAGGACACACTTTACGCTTACCCGGCGGCCTGGGAGGAAAATTCACCTACTACGACCTCCTCTGGATAAAGAACAATAACCCGGAAGTTTTCCCAAGAACTAAATCCGGGAAGATTATATCTGAAGGCACTCACGCCAAGATTACTGACAAGTTAGCCAGAACACTCACCCCTCCAAAGGGTGATAAGCTGGAGACATTCAACCGCATGGTGTTCGGCATGCTCTCGCCCAACACCCCATTACTACCTAACTTATTTGGGCAAGCCAGGACGAAGTTTGCCAGCATTGATGATGTGAAGCGCATGGCGAAGTTGGCAGAACTGCTTCCAGACAACCCTACCCAAAAGCAACGCAAGGCAGTTTCTGACAAGATCAAGAAGGCTTTAGGAATTGGTGCTGCCGATAAGGGTGGCCTGGGGATAGGCATCACTCAAGACTTCACCAACGTAGCTGAGTTTGCTCGTCTATGGTTAAAGGATTCTGAGTGGTTTAACAAAAAACCGGACGAGGGTTGGTCTACTTATGTTGATCGTGTCGGAACTCAACTCAGAGGGTTAGGAACCAAAACCGCATCCTTTGGTGGGGTGTGGCAGGATCCGTCAAGGGCAATGATCAGTGCAATTGATCGTCACATGGCAAGAACTTTTGCTGACAGAGTGCTAGAGAAACCTGAGATGCGGGCGCGATTTGAAGCCGGCATTGTGAGGTCTTTTAATAAGAATCTAGGAAACGCAAAACTGCGCGTTAAGAAGTACAATTCAGAGGTGAAAACCGGATGGAGCATAAACAAAAAGGAAGGCACACGAAAACGGATTTGGGAAAAAGGGGATGAGGCTGCCAAGGCAAAGGCAATAAAGAAATTAACAGATGACCTCGAAACTACAATGAGGGATAAAGGCTTGCCAGATCCAACCATGCGCAATGCCAAGACCTTGGATGATGTGATTGCACAAACACAGGATGTTGATCCTGCCATTGTCTCAGAGTGGATTGGTCAGGCAGCACTGGATGCAATGGGGGCAAGGACTCCCGATTACCTGACCAACCTCAAGAACTACGAACTAACCTACAAGGGGAAGGATTTCTCTTTCACCAAGGTAGCTGATTTAGAAAAAGCACTAATGGACACCGGGGATTTCCCAACAAAAAAATCTGCATCAGATTACAGAAAGAAGAATCAGGAAATCAGAGTAGAGAAAATCATAAACCCCAAGGAGTCTAAGGCAAATCGCTTAGTTAAGTTCATTAAGGATCCAGAAAAGTTTAAGGTGATGAGTGATGCCTACATGGAGGCATTAAAGATCAACGAGGAAAAAGCCAACGAAATGGGTGTGGCAATCTTCCCGGCACAATGGACCTTATGGGATAGAGTGCGCGGCAGAATTGAACCGCATGAGGTAATGTTCCCTGGGTTCCATAAGCTGCCTAAGATGGGACCAAACCAGATTCGCGGTGTGTTGATGAAGCAATCCAAAATGGGTTACGCAACCGCACCACGCGCAGTTGAGGCAGGAAAGACTAGCCCTGCTTCCATGGCATACTTTATGCCCGCCGGCAGCGATGCCTCCTACATGAAGGCAGCCAAGAAGGGTGATACTAAGGGTGCGCAATTGCTGGTGGACAAGGCAGCGAAGGCTGCGGGGTATACGATTGGGCCGGTGTATCATGGCGGCAAAAAGGACGTTACGGTTTTCGACCCAAGCAAGGCAGGAGAAAGGTTTGACTCTGGAAGGTATGGGCTAGATGTCACTTATTTCGGAAGCAAAAAGGTGGCAAGGGAGTATGCAGACATCAGGGGAGGGATGCATGAAGTTTACCTTAAAATGGAAAACCCTTATGTGATAAGGGATTTGCGGGAGGATTGGTATAACGCTCGCATGATGGGGGATGGCACTGCTATTGAAAACCTAAAGGCGGCAGGGTATGACGGAATTTATGAACCCAACGCCTTGATGAAGGACGAGCAAGGCAATAAACAGCCTGTGTATGCGGTTTTCAGCGAAACACCCAACCAAATCAAATCCGCCGACCCAATCACCAAGGACAATAAAGGCAACATCATACCATTGAGCGAACGATTCAATCCGAAGAGTGATGACATTCGGTATATGCCGGCATCTGGGAAGGTGAACTCAAAACAATTCAAAGAGTGGTTCAAGGGAAGCAGCATTGTTGGCAAAGATAAAAACCCTTTAGTGGTTTACCACGGATCCAGAGAAGGTGCGGGGGTGATCGATGAGTTTAAGACTCCCGCGTTTTTCAGTCCTGATAAAATGGCGGCAGATTGGTACGGTGATTCCCGGCCCTATTACCTGAACATCAAGAACCCCGCGGGCTATAATGATATAATTAAGGCCGCCAAGAAGGCGGGGGTTAAGGATGTTGGTGGAGAGTATCCTGAAGTAGCAAAGCACTCACCTTACGATGGGACCAACGAGAATGACCTTGTTTATATCCCGAAGGTTCGTGAGCAGTTAAAAAGTATGGGGTTTGATGGTTACCGTGCATGGGATTGGCTGGGGAATAGCGAGATTGATGCTATCGTTGCATTCGATAAAAGCCAGATTCGGTATAAGTCAGAAAAACCCAATGCCGACAAACAACTCAGGCTTGAGAGAGATTTGAAGAAGAAAAAACGCAACTAAAATGAAAGGGTGGTTTCATGTTAACGCGATTTATATTCGGTTCAGACCTGCATGGTGACCAGCAGGATAAGGCTGCCGTTAAGGCGCTCCTGAAGGCGACAGAATCATTCAAGCCACACCTTCGCATCTTCGGTGGGGATTTGATAGACGCCCGTCCTCTGAGGAAAGGCGCGGGACCGGAGGAGCGGGCTGAGTCTATGTGTGATGATTGGCGAAAGGGGTTGGAGTTCAT
>Ga0208793_1001541_pt1 | contig 13048 bp, 26 predicted proteins | sample 17_taG_FD_184092 | JGI IMG/M metagenome (GOLD analysis project Ga0208793, IMG submission 184092) | Marine viral communities from the Subarctic Pacific Ocean - 17_ETSP_OMZ_AT15314 metaG (SPAdes) (version 2) | ecosystem: Environmental > Aquatic > Marine > Oceanic | place: Pacific Ocean | collected...
AGTATATGTCACCGCGCCATGGTCCGATTGTGAAAAAGATTCCTTGTACGGGCGTATATAGAATATAGCTTTCTGGGCACTCATATCAATTAGGTGTTCATTTGTACTGCTGTTTGTGCCTGTTTTTTCTCCAAACTCGTCACAACCGTTGTGTTAATTATAGTTTATTATAGAAATCCATTACAGGCTTCATCATCTCTTTCGCTTGTTCTTTCTCATTATCTGTCCAGTCTTCAAGCGGTATTTGGCTCATTTGCTTTTGTATGTTACCGATGTAACGCCGTGTGTATGTAATTAGATCAGGTCGTGCTTTAATGCCGGAACGCTTTGGAGGTTCTCCTGATTGTAATATACCACATAGCAACAACTGTCGCTTGTCATACATCGCTTCACGTTTGCTTGCCGCATCATGTAGTGATAGATATGCTTTGACTTGATGAGCTGTCATAACATTAGATAATGCCAGTATGAAATCTCGCTTATGTATCTCACTTCCTTTCTCAACGAGAGCTGCACATAGCACACGATCATCAATCGCATTCATCATTGCATCCCTGGCTTGCTTGGTTGACACCTCAGCCTTTTCATGTGCCTGTTCGATAGAGTCAACTATCTGAGTATATATTTCATTTTTCATATGTGTATTGGGTATTGTTTACATCCATCTGCCGCTCAAGTATTTTGACACGCTTTTGAAATGCTTGAACTGACATGCCGAGCTCCGAGGCTTTGTCTGACATACTCACGCCTTGGCACTTAAACGAGCCTATTGCATAGCATACAATCCAAAGAGCGATGTGCTTGTCATTAGATTCTTCGATGTAGTCAATAACGTTATTTAATACACGAAGGTATTTCTTAGAAGCCTCGCGATAGCAATTCTCCTCTTTGTCTAGTTCATCGTCTGGGTAGACGAAGTCAATACTTGGTTCAATCATTGTTTTTTGTTTGGTTAGAGATAAGATTTAAGTAGATCCCAGTTATTCATTGGGCCCATATTCATCGACCAACGTTTGGTTGTAGCGCCCTCAATGTCTTCGAGTCTATAAAATGCCCATGCATTGTGCTCCATGATATACAGTGCTAGGATATCAAACATGCCTTTCTTATACTTTTGCACCGTGTTGATCGTTGCTCCACCTTGACTACTACCAACTAAGAACTTATAACTCTTACCTGGATTACCATTGTTAAGTTTCTGGTTTGTAGCCTTCTTGATTTGCACTTTGACTAATTTAGACCCTGGTTTGCATAATGCAACATCTACCTTCGTACGATGTGAAGTCGGTAAAAACACCTCAATATCTTCAATGTGTCGATGAACGTGATGGATAAATGCTGCTTCTGCTTGTTCGCCTGCTCGATTCATATTACAAGATGTTATTAGATGTTAAAGTATTAAAGTAACTCACGTTATTAATATTCTTAAATTTGAGAATATCAAGCAATCTGTCTTTAGTAATCTCAACCCCATCCCAGTATACTCTACCATCATCAGGTGTCGTATTCTCAAACTGCAGCAAGTGGAAGCCCATATATAACGGGTGACCTTTCATTTGCTTATCGACAATCTTAAATGTCTGCTTTTGTGGAAACGTCATCTTGGACATGTAACGCTTTTCCTCAACGAACATAAACTGCCCTGTTTTATAGTTGCGCCATATAAAGTCTATATCCGTGGCTATGTAACCCAACCCGCTTGATAGTTCTGGTTTGTTGCGTCTCCAGTTTTCAAACTCAGTTCCCTGGTTATCATTGCGCTGACGTGTTTGCTTGATATTAGCATGTTCTTGTTCTAACTCGAGGTCGCCCTCGCCTACTCCCATTGGTCTATATTGTTTCATTTTTGTATTTTTTTAATTGTTTGTTTGATTAATTCTGCGATCTCCAGATCATTGCTTGCTTGGTTTGTTTTGTTAATAGCATGGATTACCGTGCTGTGATGCCTGTTAAAATAATTACCAACATCTATTAAGCTCATTCTAGTTACTTGATACATTAGAGACATAGCTAGTTGCCTGGCAAATGCTTCTGGTTGCCTCCTGGATGAACCAAATAATTGCTGCTTGTCGATGTTCCAAGTATCACACACCGCACTCACGATTGATTCTCGTGAGATTGGTGTTGCATTGTTAGGGTTTATTGATCTAGCATTCATTCTTAGCGTGGTGATGGTTCAAGCTTGCTTCTCGTTGAATCTTTAAAGCTTTGGACCTATCCCAATCGTGAAGGCGACCAGCATAAATCCGCTCTTTACCATCATAAATATTGATAATATAGCAATGGTGGCTTGTGCTGTAATAGCACCCTTTGAGGTTTGGTTTCTCCACATTAAGCTCTTTCTTTTGTGGCTGTTTAGATCTTAATTGAGCAGTGGCTCTTTTGAGAGCATCAATCTCACGCGGGTTCCAGTCATGGAATACATCATTTTTGGTGTTTATTTTATCGTTGTTCATTTTGTTGTTTTTGTTTATTGGAACCGTTGATTGGCTCCGTTTAGGGTTAATTCGAGAGTTTTGTCGCGTTCTCCATTGCGGTTCTTGTTAACGTAGACGTATTGTGAATCGTCTCCGATGACCAGGAACACATCAGCATCGTGAGCTATGGCCCTAGATTCTCTAGCTCGGCCATCATCATTTAGCTGTGTTGCTGTAATTACCGGGCATTGATATCGCTTCGCTAATTGTTTTAGCGTCCTGGTAACCTCTGCAACTTGTTCGTGCCGTGATTTATTAGCTGAGTTCATTAGTGATACGAGTTGAATATAATCAACAACTATTAAGTCTAAACCATCGCCTAAATCACTTACTTGCTGCGACTTAGTGATAATAGATTCAATAGAAATACTATCTTCATCGCATATTGTAAGATTGCCGGCTTCTTTAACATCATTAATGTACGACTTTAATCGCTGTAAGTCTGATTTAATTAACGGCTCGGAGCTTTTTCCAAGTATACGCCCCATATTAATGTTTTGAGTATTTGATGCGAGACGGGCGTGAATCATATTTGCTTCAGTTTCTAAACTGAATAGCAACACCTTCTTGCCCAGTGCAACAAAATTCGACATTATTTGAAGCATCAAGACTGTCTTTCCTCCAGATGTTTGTGCACCAATCACCCACAACTCATTCGGGCTCAGGCCGCCGGTTACATCATCAATTAATGTAATGCCAGAAGGTGTTCCTGCTGTTGCTTTATCTCTGTGGATTGCAATCAGTAACTCACTAAACTCTTCTGCTGATTGTTTAGCTGTTTTCCATCCTGATTGATTCTGCAGGACTGCCATAATGCCTTCAGATAGTTCCCTGGATGCTTGGGAAATTACCTCGGGTTCTTCACCCTCATTGACCAATTGTAGTGCATCTGATAGCTTCGAGTGAGCTAGCCTGATCGCATACATGTTTTTGAGTGTCTTTATGTGACCCTTCATTATTTCATGCCCACACCATTCACATCTTATGCTGTTGATAGATTGTTCTAAGTCTCGGCCGTTGGGTAATCCCTGTATATCATCAGTCCACTCAAGTTGCTCTATCTCGTGAATGCGATCAGCATCAAGAAACTTTGTAGCTAAGCGCCAAATAAGTTTTGGAGCATCGTGATGAAAGTATTTTGCGTTGATACCCTCTGCTTTTAGCTCAGGAATCACAGCTTCGGGGTCGTTTAAAACACCGGATGCAACGTAACTCTCTGCTATTGTGTTCGTAAAGTTCATCGTATCTTAAGCTTATTGTGTTCTGTCCTGATGATGCTCAATGCTTGTTTCAGCTTTTTCCTAGCTTCATTTACGTCGCCACTTAATTGGTTTTTAGCCTCAATAAGTAGTCTATCGATTTTGTCGTGCTTATTTTGTTGTTCGCTTGTCATTTTGTCTTGTTTTTCTAATTGGTTGATAATTGCGTTCTAAGAGACTTTGACCATTGTAGTGCATGCAGTGTTGTTAATTGTATTCAAATGCGTTCTAGGGTTGTTCTCGTGCAATCTAGGTGTATTTCTCATAGCTTGTGTTTGTTTCTGATTTGCTCTTGAGTCATTTTACCGGTTTTTGACGTCGCCGCGCCAAACTTGTAAGGCGCCTGGTGCTGCAGTGAATTTATTGCTTTCGTTTTCCAGTTTTTAACTTGCTTGCCAAAGCCGTCCTTCCAGTTATCCGCGACGTATGTTTCGAAACGTTGTGTCGCTGCCCGGCGTGATCTGTCGCTAGTCCACTCCGGATTTATGGTTGGAAGTTTCTCAACACAATAATTGACAAACTCATCTAAAGTTGGTGGTAAGAATACCTTAGTCTTACTCTTAGTCATAACCTTATCTTTATCCTTATCTATATCTATATCCTTATCCTGTGGGGTTACCATACTGTTTGGTAACTGTTCAGTAACAGTTTCTAACAAGTTGTATTTCATCAACTTACTGATAACTGATTTTGTGCTCGTCCAATTTGGATTTAAACCATTAGGATACTGAAAATTGATAAACTTGGGCACAAATAAGTAGTCATCATTCACAACTTTTATACGGTTACCTAACTGTTTGATAACTGTTTCCAAACTGTATTCAAACCCTATCTGAAAACTAGCTAGTTTCATGTTAATTTTCCAAAGCCCAGCGTGGTCACAACTGTCTAATAGATACAAGAAAAGCAGCTTATCACTGGCACTCAAATCAGAGAACCAGGGGTCTTGCCATTTTTCACTATCTGTAAATCGTTTTGCCATTATATTCAGCTCCTCTCTATCTTGATCTAAACACTTCATTTTTTTCTGCTTCGGTCATGCTCTCATTAAGACAGCCATAAATGTTTGTCTTTGGTTTCATGATATGCAATGCCTGTTCTAGGATACGTCTCTGTTGCTTTAGATCATCAATCTCTAGCTCCAGCTCTGTAACTGCCTTATCTAAGTCGTCAAAGTCTTCTGATACGCCACCAAGTGCCTCATCGACTATCATCATTTGTTCTTTAATTGCTGTAATAGCATCATCTACGTAGTATTTCATTTTTTGTTTTTGTTGTTTGTTTTTTGTTCAATTATAATATTTACTCCTGGGTCTCGATCAACCCAAACTTTTCTTGTAATTAGTGAATCAACCTGGCAATCATCTCGCCATAGATTGATGTTTGTGATTGCATCCATTGTACTCTTTACGAGATTATCAATATCAGGCTTTTGTATATGATACTCAGGCGCTTGTTTCTTCAGCTTCTCGGCGTTTCTACCGGTTCCGAAGTGCGACTTTGGTCTTAACATGCGGAACTCTAAATTGATCCATATACGGCCCTCTAATTCCAATCCCCGCCATTCACCCAGTGATGCAGCAACCGATGCTTTCCATGCATCAGCTGTTTTCGGGTTGTAAACCCCCGCTCGACCACCGCGCGAAAATGCACGGGGCCGAGGTTGAGGTTTAGGTATTCCGATTATGGACTTACAAATTACCATTATCTAAAAGGGAATATCGTCGTGGACTTCTGCATCCATAGCGGGCTCGGTCGTTGTGCCAGCTGATACCGCTTGACCTTCCAATTTCCAGGCTACTAGATTAACAAAATACTTTTCATTCCACTCACGCCCGCGGACGTTAAAATGAACCGTGATCTTGTCACCAACACTATATTTATCAATTAGTGCGGTTTTATCCTTGACTAACTCAAACTTAATGTCTTGTGGATAGTCGCCGTCATCGGTCGTTTTGATTACAAATTCCCTTTTAGTGAATCCGCTGTCAAACGTAATTATTTCATCGATAGCAATGATATTGCCTTCCTTTGTCATGTTACTCATGTGTCTTTTATTGTTGTTTTATTTGTTTAGGCTTTAGTAATTTCGTCACACACCTCGCGGCCTAAACGCGTGATATCGACTAAGATTTTTCTTCTATCAGATTTAGCATGCGACCTGACTACATAGCCAAGCTGTTCCATTCGATCAACGATTAGAGTTACCGCTGCACCCGATATGTTTAGCCTGTCGGCAATCGTACTGGGTGTTAGTTGGTCGTCGCACAAATCAAGCAACAGCATAAGCTGTCTAAGGGTGATTCGTTTCCTGTTTGTTCTGTTTAATACTTTGTATATTTTCATGGTTATTGTGTTTTTGTTAATCCTTCGATTTCTTCTTCATCAGCGTATGTTCCAAATGCTGCACGGCCCAGTAAAACAGGCTGCTCGAACTTCATTGGCCAATGGTCATTAGTAGCTGCATTGATAATCTTACCAACTAAATGATTGAACAAATCAGCACCGTCGGCAATGTCTGATTCAGGCATCTCGGTGACAGCAACCTCATACGGCGATGCAGAATCTTGCCAGATGATCTTAAAGCCTCGGCGTTGGTCATCAGGGTTCTGTAGGTTCCACATGCCAAGATAGTGTGCCGCCTGGACGTGGTAACCAAATTTTGCTATTGTCTTAGCGAAACCGCCGGCGCTAAAGTCTCTAGTTGTTTTTAAGTCAACCAGGAAATCTTTTCCTTCGGGTGCAAAGTCAACTAACCCCTTGAGGCCAATCTCGTTGCCACTAGGATGCATAATGCGATTCATGAGCAATACCTGGGATTGACTACGCTCAACTAATGATGCAGCATATTTATGCTTGCTAGTTACAACCTTAGCAGCTTTATAAGCTTCATCAATCAGGTCTTGCGTCACGACGGTCTTGTGTAGTGCATCCTGGTCAGCCTTCCATTCCTTGGCAACCTTAGTTCTTAAACTGTCAAATGGATTAACGATGAACTGGTCATTGAACTCCTCCGGCGGACAAGTCAAAATTGTGTCAACCATACTTCCCCAGGTCATCGCTGGTGTTGTAGAGTATTGACGCGGAAAGTATCTCCATTTGTATAGAGATGATTGATACAGCTCATAAACTGCAGACTTGCTCAACCAACTATCAGGGCCCAGGACATTGGATCTGTCAAGTTTAAGGTGAGTATGATAATGGCTTGGTAATATTGTTGTTGTTTTCATTTTTTGGTGTTGTTTTATTTTACGTGTTTGAAGTGGCGTGGATAAATATGAAGATTCTGAACTTGCCAGATAATGTCTCCAGGATATAAGAGTAAGTCGTTGCACAAACTATCGAGAACGTGAACCTGCCATGCCCTGTCATTGCGATAGCCAAATACAACATCGTTAGATCGCATCTGGACCACACAATGAAGCTTGTCACCACGCTGGTAGTATGTAACCGCATTCGTACAAATAAAATCAGACTTGCCACCCTCATCATACTCATGCCAGATACTGGGACGGGTATAAATCATTGTTGCTCTCCTGGTATTCTTGTTCTTCATTAGCTCACTCACAACGTTGTTGTATTGGTTATGATACTTATCCGAGAAGATTAGATGACCATAATTGGAATTAATGTTGCCGTAGTGATCGGCTGCCAATGTCCATGCTTTAGGTGGTTTACGCACATCTTTGTAGATGTCGTTGATATTGGTTGATTGGCTGCTATACCATTGAATTTCGGCATCAATGTATTCCTGGTTGATGTCCGCGAAGATAGTCTCTTCGTCAGCCAGGAACCTTGCACCAATAATTTCAAGCATCTCGTCATCACCGGAGTGAGCGACGATCTGCTGGTTATTATAGAGCTCAATAAACTCGTGTCTAATGTCTTTAACTGTTTTCATTGTTTCTTGTTTTTGTATCGGTCATCCATAGCTCGACCATGTTCATGTTGTGTCATTAAGATAAATATCTGTGTTGCTGCATGAGCAAGGTGAGATAAGTCGGATTCGGGGTCGTTGTCTTCGCCTGCCCAGTAAGCATTGAGATGACGTTGGATCGATGAGTAAGTTCTGGAGAACTTTGTCGTATTAAGATCATCACGCCAGTTGTGAGCACCATACTTGTTTGCGCCATACCCTAAAACCTCAGCAATATAAGTGAGACACTCAGGGGGAATTAATGCATGTGGTGGCTTGTTTTCGTCGTATTTCATTTCATTATGTGCTTCAGGTTTCCGACGTTGTTTCGATGACTTGGAGCTCTCCAGCCGTTTGGTTTTACTAAATCCGGCAAGCCAAATTTGTTTGGCCGCTCCGGTTTAGATCCGCGTTCTTTAACTATGTTAGCATGGAGAACCTCATCCCAGGCACGATCAACGTCAACTCCAAATGCGTCTAATGTCCCAATAGCAAATACACATAGGTCAATGATGCCATCAACAACCTCAGTCGCATCAGAATCAACGTGAGCAGCCGTAATTGTTTCCCCCAGTTCTTCATGCAGCATCGTAAGTCTGAATGATAGATAGCTCTTAAGAAGCTTATAATCTTGCTCATCAAGCTTCTCGTTCACCCAATCTTTAACGCCGAATTTGTCATGCATCAAAGCAATGTCTTTTGTCCAGTGATTACTCATCGTTATCAGCATTGTTGAGAGTTTCATCGATTAATGCGATTATCTCGTTGGGAGACAATTGCTGCGTCTTTATCAAGTATTTAATACCCAATAAAACCTCCAGTGTTTGTTCGTTTAGTGTATACATGTTTTTATTTTTTGTCAGTTGTGATTACAAATTCAGGCGCGCCAACAAGTTTTTTTAGATCACTAATTGTGATGCTGCCACATTGTAACGCTGTACGAAGATCATCAAACTGAATTGATGGTGGTAAAACCTTGATCCATAAAGAAGCCAGTTTGTCATTTTATTTGTTTTATTTGTTTTATTATATCTTTGAGAAGATGTAGAAGACCAAGAGCCAAAAGACCAGAGGTCCACCTGCCCATACGAGAGCAAATATGTATGATGATGAGCTTGCGAATATCACCTCAAGCAGTCGTTTTTTTGGTAGGATTCCTACTCTCCATAGATGTTCATTCATAATTTTTCATTGGTAGTTGTTGTTGTGCCCCCGAAGGGGCTAGTTAATTAAATCGTCTCTACTTTAACTTCGTAGCCTAAATTAAGAAGATATTGCTCATAACGCTCTGCTTGCAATAGTGTCATTGGATTGTAAACTTCCCAAACCCTGGGCGAATCGTAACCAAGTGAAACTATCTCTTTGTATTCTTCAGCTGTATAGCGTCTCTTAACAATCTTATTTTTACGTGCTGTTGGTGTGTTTGTTTTCATGTTGGTGAGATATTAATCTCGAATCTTACCTTTTGTAAATACTTATTTTCATGTATTTTACCCTTTGTTGTAAATGTTCATAGGGCGAACACGAACACAGGGCACATTCTTCTTACCAAATGCATCGGTTGTTGTAGCAAATAGAGTGATCTTTTTGCCGGTCCAGTTGTCCATTTCGTTGCCGTGAGACAAGCCAATAGTTTTAGCATTCGTTTTATTAATGATTAAACCCTTGTCAGTCTCTTCAAATCTAACAATTGGTCGATCAATTACCTTACCGTCTGAAGCTTTCTCCTCGTTCGGTGGCGTTACTGATGCAATCGTAAGTGTTGCATCTTTTCCGGTTACGCATAGTGCGTCGATATAATTGCCTTTAAAGGCGTCTGTTACTTTCATTGTATTATGTTGTTGTTGGTTAAGCCAGGTCCTGGAAATAGTTGACAGTCGCTGACGTGATTTTTTTGTTTGCTTCAATAGATTTTTTTATTTGTCCGCCAAGCCAATCTGCAACTGGGGACATGACACCTTGAGCTAATTGATTTAATGTTTTTTGACGATTATGTGCTATAATGTTATAGTCTTGAGGGAAGCCACAAATAGCTTTTACCTCATTAACTGTAATGGGTCTATTTTCTTCATGGTGGATAATAGTATAATCTCCAACGAATGCCCTGGCAACACCATCACCATTCAATCTATAGCAGCCGATAGCTGTCTTGTTACGCTCATTAGGTAGTTCAACCTTGCGCATTACTTGTCCAGGTTGTATTAAGTTAATTCTACCGTTCCATATTCTTTCATCGCAAGGTCTTATTAAGTCATAACCTCCAGGAGAGACATTATTTAAGGCAGCCGAGACTGTTACGCTATTAAAATTTGGTTCTTCAGGTTTAAACTCTACATTATGAGCAACAAAAAAATAGCGTTTTCTTCTTTGTGGGATACCGAAATCTTGAGCGTCGTGAAGTAAGTGTGTTACTGAATAACCTTGCTCGAGCATTTTATCTTCTAATTTCAATAATGAATCTCGACCTCGTTTTAAGATCTGTTGAACACTCTCAAAAACGACAAACTTAGGCTTATATTTTTCGGCTATATCTAATATAGACAGTGTGTCCTGGAAGCGTGGATCTTCAACCCCTTTACCGACACCTAAAGTTGACCAGGGAGCGCAAGGTGGATTTCCAAATACTAAGTCAATATTAGTGTAGTCGTCAACGGGCCACGGTTTCTCGTGAATATTAACATCCAGATTTGCCCTGACTGTTTCCGCACCATAACTTGAGTTCTCAAAGTGGGCTAAAACGTCAAAGTGTTTACCAATCCCAAGTGAAAATCCACCAGCATATACATGTATTGCTATTGCTCTCATATCAAATAATTTCTTTTTCTTCCCAGTAGGTGATACCCTGTTGAACTAGCTTTTCAAGCTCTGGATATGCCCAAACAGCAAGTCCGGAATCGTTTTGAGCGAATTCAATCGCTGATAATGGATCATCAAAATACTCCACTATCGCACGACCATCAACTCCCATCTTGTAGATGAAGAACTCCCTGTCATACAAATGGCCATACTTGCTATATATCTCATCAATACATACAAACCAGTTTCCAACTAACAGCTGAGCGATACGCGAATCGTTTGTTTTGTAATCCATAGCTTACTTGGTTCTAATGTTGTTGATTGTTTGTTTATTTATCGTAAAATTCCTTCTTTATATCATGCCACACATAAGAGGTCGCATTAAAAATATAATCAAACAAGTAATCTTTTATCTTTTCGTTACCATCAATACAAAGCTCGTCAAGCAAATCATTCCAAAGTTGGTTCTGTTGATTAGACAATTCTTCAACAGCTTCTTTTGTTTTTTGTATTAATTGTAGTTTTTTGTTCATCGTTTATTTGTGGTTATCCGAATGCAATGGGAAGTAAGATCCAAAGCGCGGCGATTAGTGACAGGGTGATGAACCCTCCGATGATCTCTAGTGTGTCTCTCATGTTTTTATGGTTTCAATTTATTCATATTCTCCCATGTAATCCTCAGCAAACTCGCTGCCCATGTGAATTGTCAAAATGCGCTTAATCTCATAGAAGGAGTCAACATGTGGCTTGCTTCTGAACGGATTGCGCTTCTGGATTTCTTGTTGCTGTTTCACTTCTGGTAAATTCCAGAATTCGGATTGTGTCAATTTAGTTTTTGTTTTCATGTTGGTGATATACTAATCCCAAATCTCACCTTTTGTAAATACTCATTTTCATGTATCTTATTATCTATGGCAAGAATCATTGTATATCAACGAGTTACCAGGGTAAAAAAAACCGCGACACAGTGCGGGAAATGAAAACAAGAAAGAAACCCACACCGCGCCGCGGCTAAACATAAACAAACAAATAAAAGTTTACATGTAAAAGATAAAGTTGTTATTGAGTTAAATCTAGCGAATGTAATTAACGATTATCACTAACAACTAGTAACCCTTGATCTTGTTGGGTTTTCATCGTTATCATTGTAATTACTCATTAGCTATGAATGTAGTTAAAAATTAGTTTCTGCGTGCTATCTCCTTAGTGAGATTGGTGATCGCATCGCTGAGCCTGTTGAAACTCTTGTCGTGCCTCTCGCTTTCCTTCTCTCGCTGTTCCTCATGCGTCTCCACGATCTGCCCGATGAGCTTATCTTTCTTGTCAAGTGCGCTCAGAAACCATCGGCAAACGCCAACAATGCAACCAATCGCAAAACCTGCCACGCCAAATTCTGAAAGTGTGCCTGGGTCAATCATAATCCTAAATGCTTCTCGATTCTAGCAACTCGCTCTTCTATTGTAAACTCTCGATTCGTCTGCGCCATGCCGAAATATGACAAGATGCCACCTGCCACGGCCTCGGCCATCTCAACGCGCACGCTGTCGTTTGCTACCCAGTCAGCCTCGTCATGATTGCTCAAAAAGCAACCTTCCCAAAGCACCGCTGGCATTGCTGTATTGACTAGCACGCTGAACCGCTCACGCTTGACGCCACGATTGCGCTGATGTGGGAACGCTTGCGCGTGTGCATTGAGTACATGGCCCGCAAGCTTGACTGACTCATCGCTGCCACTTGTGAACACCTCAAAGCCAGAGGCTGAGGCGTTGGTGGCGCTGTTTAGATGTAAGCTGACAAAGATGTCAACGTCAGCAATGTTAGCCATGCGCGACCGCTCTGGCAGGCTGACGAACGTGTCATCCTCGCGCGTCATAATAACGTCAACTTGTGAATACAGTATGTCGCGCACAATCAAGCCGATGTCGAGGACGGCGTGGCTCTCGAATAGCCCGTTACTGACGCCAACTGCGCCAGAATCTTCGCCCCCGTGGCCACAATCTATGCAGACGCTAGGCATTACTTAGCTGGCTCTATAACTTGGATTGCCTTCGGTGTGATCACCAGTCCGCCCTTGCTCGAATATGAATAGCTTCCCTTGTCACCTTGAAAGTTGACGTTGAGGCCCTCGCATGATGTGAGGATGATGGCTAGTGCTACGAGTAATAAATATTTAATCATGATGTGTATTGGTTTTGAAGCGTGGAAAAGTGCGCCTCCACGAACGACGCCCGCCGATTCTGACGGAACGGAAAATTGTGTGCCTTGTGAGCCAGCCGACACCGTAGAGCTTCATTGATGCCAAGAAAAGCTTGTCGGCTTGCTTGCGTGTCATCTTACAAGGGCGTATCTTATAAAGCCAGTCGTGTAGTATGCCCGCGAAAATGTAGCTCGGTGACTTGCTGAACACGCTCTGAAATATGCGTGGTATGCTCAGCCCGTCGCTGATGAAGTTGGACGGAACCACCACCAGGCAATCACCATTGTCGAACGCCATCGGCTCGCATGAGTAGAACACGCGCTCGCCTAGTTGATTGTCGTAGTATGTGTGAAGCTCTGGTCGTGGTGTGGTCATTATAGCGGTGAATTTATTGAGTAATTAG
>Ga0208793_1001547_pt1 | contig 13026 bp, 22 predicted proteins | sample 17_taG_FD_184092 | JGI IMG/M metagenome (GOLD analysis project Ga0208793, IMG submission 184092) | Marine viral communities from the Subarctic Pacific Ocean - 17_ETSP_OMZ_AT15314 metaG (SPAdes) (version 2) | ecosystem: Environmental > Aquatic > Marine > Oceanic | place: Pacific Ocean | collected...
AGAAGAACTGTAGTCCTGACCATTCATCTACTGTTTTCCACTCGTTCTTACCAAAGTTAAAGTGGTGACAAGGTATCTGCAACATGTCTTTGTCTATTGAGGCAACGACAGTATCAGGTCCAAGTCTAGTTGCTTCTATTGCTATAAGGTCATCAGCTTCTTCTCCTTCGCTAGTTATAGCATTGTATTTAGTAGTTAGATGATCACGAATATGGTAAAGATGTACTGGCTTTTCTACTGATTTACGATTGCCTTTGTACTCATGTGACTTAGCTATCTCGTGTCGGAAGTTCCCCTTACCAGTTAGGTAGACTATGTAGTCATCTGGCTCAGGGAACAACACAGTCTGCTCAAGTATAAAGTCAACAAGCTCATCAGCTTTAGCTTCAGCATCCTTTGGAAACAAGTCCTGAGTAGCAAAGGCTGACCGATAAGCTACAATATCACCATCAATTAGCACTTTGCCATAGTTCATTACAAGTCTCCAAACACCATCTTACCATCATCCTTCTCAAATGCTACAGCTTCAACATATGTAAATCCTGCTGACCTAGTAGCTTCAGCGAAGACGTATGCTAATGAATATAAGTCCTCTACCCCATAACGCTCAACACTTGTCTTACCATCAAACCCATCTTCTTCACTATCATTCTCAAAGGTGATTGTAACTTTCATTGTATCATCCCACCATAAACAGTTCGTCATCTTCTGTCGGGGCTGAGTTAGTCTCATAAGCTACATGCTCAGTAATTCCCACATTCATCAGACGAACCCCTGCTCCACTAGCATAAGTCTCAAACTGCACCTTAGCCTTAGTGCCGTTCCCGATAGCGCCATCTTCTGAGAAGCTCCACAGACGCTTGTTCTCTTTCCCTTGGGTGAGGTCTACTACTGTAGGTGCGCCACCATAGTCTACGTTCACAGGCTCTCCTGTCTTCTTATCGGAGAAGGTCTTAACGTCAGATACCATACGCTTAACCTTCATGTATTTACCGATACCAAATTCAGCATTCCCCTGTAGGACACGCTGTGAGTTCATGGGAGTCAAGTCTAACCCATCAGATACTAGCTTTTCAATTTGGTCTTCGTCAGTAAAGTAAGCATTAACGATATACTGCCCACCTTTTTGATGTATTGCTTGTGCTGCTCGTGGTCCATCTGGTGATCCCATGTCTGCGTTTTCGGGGAAGATCTTAGCATACTCTAAAACCATATCCATTGTGTATTTAGCCATTGTCGAGTTCCTTTCGTAAGGGCTGGTAATTATTAATAGGGACTTTTTTAACGATTTTATGCACGAAAGTATAAATATTTTTCACTAATGTATATCAGCATATGTACTTCCGAATTGAGCGTCGATCCCTAAGTCTATGTTTAGATTCAGTTGTTTGTTGAGATCTTGTATAGAGTACTCCATATTTATTTTTGTCTCCATCTCGTCGCCTTCCTTTACTAAGGCTATGATCTCGTCGTGGAACTGACCAACGGTCTTGATACCCTTCTCACGACACCCCTTAACCCAGTTATCAAAGCAGTAGACACCCGTACTTTGGTTTAGGGTACTGAAGCGGTCTTTCTCACTTCGTAGGCTGTACCAGAACTTAGATACTGGATTCTGTACCCACATACTGCCAAATAACTCTCTGGTGCGTAAGCTATCAGCTACCTTAGTTACTGACCAGTTACGTGACCAGAATGCTTCCAGAAGGGTCTTAGCCTCTTTGACACTCATACCTGTCTCACGGGCCAGCTTAGGCGCTCCTACGCCATATGTAGCACTATAGTTTACCACCTTGTAGTTCTTACGAAGTGACTTCAAGCTACGCTCCCCTGAGTTATGTTTGTCAATGTCATCTTGTGTGATAACACCAGCATGTTTAGCTAAGTCTAAGTGTGGATCAAATCCCTCTTTACTCATCTCAGCTACATAATCAGGATCTAGGGGTTTCATGTAGTGACGCTTTGTTGTGTCCTCTAGGCTAGTCATGTCAGCCCCACATAAACTGTAACCATCAGGTGCAGTCAGGCACCCACGTATCTCAGCACCATAAGGCTTTTCCACTGAGGGTAGATTGACTAAAGGTTTTGCATGACGGAAGCGCATTGTATTGGTAAATCCTGCGATTGTTGCTTGCACGTATCCATCACGCTCTGAATCAACCATGCCTTTAAGAACAGAAATACGATGGCTGAGAACAGAAAGCCCATCAAGGATGACCACAGCAGGGTCGGCAGAGGCCAATCTTCTGACTGACGGGCATAGTTCTCCATCCTTTCGTACCTGCGGTATTTGCTTCTCTTCGCCATCACTGCCCCTTTCAAACTTGAAGGTACTTGGGTTCCATCCGATAGAATACAGCCAGTCCTTTACTTGAGGGGGTGAATTGGGGTTAGCACGTTCTTCACCCGTCTTAACGACAAAAGACTGTACACCCTCTGGCTGCTTATATTCTTTGCGTAGTTCCTCAAACCTTTCGCCATGTGACGATAGCTCACCATCCTTCTTGTACATTACCTTTGGTCTTTGTTGTACCTTAGTAAGGACACGCTTAGGCATAGCATCAGCTAACTGCTCTATCTTATCAGCCTTCATAGCTTCCCATTCCGCTAGGTGCCCCTTAGCTTTGGTTACATCTAATTTCCACTGTAGGGCCTCTTGTTCTGCTGCGCATTGTAGCTTGAACGTAAGGTAATCAGTGAAACGCCACTTCTCATCCTCATCAGGATACAGCTTCTTAAGTTTGATGTCTAAGTCACGCCATAGTCTAGCATTGATCTTAACGTCCTCATTACACCTGTGAGCATATTCTTCTGGTGTTAAGCCTACCCAATCCTCTACTTTAGGCTTAGGTACACCATACTCCTCACCGTAGGATGCTAAGTTGTGGTCACCTAAGCTGCGACTATGGTTTAGATACCAAGACAGGGCTAACGTATCCACTAGCTTTGCACTTATCCTAACGCCTAGCACCTTTTCCACTGCGGGGATGTCAAACCTTACAATGTTATGTCCTATCAGGATTGGTGCTTCCTCAAGAAAGATACGCATAGCTACATAGTCATGTGTGTGTTGCACGTTCCCTTGGTCATCCATCCAAGATATTACGTGGATCTTAGTGCTATCTAGTCCATCTGTTTCTATATCAAATACTGGCAATTATATTACCTCTCGCAGTGTAAATGTTTCTGAGTTAAACCGCATCATACCAGCCCTACCTTCTTCTGAGCATGGACGGTTCTTCTGTACTGTTATGTGCGTTGTGTTGCGTTCCTGTAAGTCTTCTGCCTCTTTGTCACGGGAGAGGTCTAGGATTACTGATGCCCGTTGTCCAATCATCTTACAATACTTAGGATCACCATTGTCGTTAGTGTGGGCAATAGTAACGATACCTACGTTTAGCTCCGCTGATAATTTAGACAACCTGACCGATAAGTCAGCTAACATCTGCTCTTTACTTTCTTCTGACTGACCAGAGACTACATCTTGGATAGGCTCAAAGAATACAAACTTACAGCCACAGGCTTGGCTAAAGTACCTAATCTGGTCACACAAGTCATCAGCACCTTGACCATCACTTAGATAGAACTGGTAGAATAGCTCATCCTTGGTTAGCTGTTGAATAGCCTCTATCACAAGATCATCAGCATCCTTCTCTTCGATAAGATCCCTACGTGTAAGGTTGTCGTTTAGCTCATACGAGACAAGCCCGAGTAAAGATCTTAGCTTAGTCTCTTCTAAGTGCCATGCAGCAAAGGGTATGTTATGTTGTAGCATGTTGTATTCTAGGTAACGCATAATCTCAGTCTTACCAATACCTGTAGGCGCTTTGATAACTGTGAAGTGACCTTGCATAAGACCTAATATCTTATCGTCTAGTGCTTGGATTCCAGTTGGTACATACTGATGCTCAGGCGTATCTTTATACAAGCTAATGAAGTCATCAGTACTATTAAGAACATTCTCAGGTGTATACTTCCTAGCATTCCACCAAGCACTCTTAAATTCCCCTGCTGCCCCATTGGTAAGGAACTCATTAGCGTCCTTGAACTTGTCATGTGGTACACGATAGACCTTGTTAGGGAATAGTTTAGCCATACGATCAGCTACAGCATTCCCAGCTTCATCGTTGTCTACAGATAGGATAATCTTCTCAAAGCTATTGAGCCACTCTGTACACTTCTCCCAGAGCTTCTTAGAGGGCGTAGCAGAGGGTAAAGATACTACAGGGTTGGTGTACTGGCTCTTAAGCATTTGGGCTACTGACAGAGCGTCTAGTTCACCCTCAGTGACTGTTACCATCTTAGAACTGCCAGCAGTAAACAGGTTCATACCGAATAGCTCATCACCCTTAAAGCCATCCTTAGTGTAGAATACTTTCTCGTCTAGCTTGCGTACTTTAATTCCTCCGCTAGGGTATACATATTCCTGACGATCAGAGTAAGTCTGTACGCCAAAGTCTTCCATAGTCTTAGCTGTAATGCCTCGCATAGCTACATAATTTCCACTGGCGGGGTCTTCTATACGTTTAGGCGTATAATCAACTACAGTACTCATGTTATCGTAATCCTTTCTAAGTCTACCTTTAGCTCCACAGGAGAAACATTGGAAGACATTCTTATCTTCGTTGTAGCTATAGCAACCCTTGTGGTTACAATGTGGACAAGTTTGGTGCGCTACTTCAGTCATCACTTACCTCTTACTTAAGTTTTATTACTAACTAATAATAATAAACTAAAGTTTATACTTACGTTAAAGGGACACTTACTAATAGGGACTTTTATTTGAATGTTATGCATCACAAATTGTTACAAAGATGTTTCAATGCCTGTTCTTCCCTTCTACTAACTGTCGATTGATTTAACCCTAATACTTCAGCCACTTCAGATTGAGACATATCTTCCCAAAACCTCAACTTTAAAATCTGCCACTCTTCTGATGAAAGGCTCTTTTCAGCTACAGCAAGAATGTAATTCTCATAGTCTAATTTCTCATATTCTTCTGCATGGTCAGGAATAGAAGATATAAAGTCATCGTATGAAACGTGATCAGAAGACATAATATTACGCAACCAATCTATGCCAGTCTCAGAATAACTTTGGTTGTCACTTTCCCCTGAGCCACCCCTAGCAACATCTCTAGCTGTCCAACTCTTAGGAATACTAACAGGTTGTAGGCTTAAGTTAATGTAGTCATGCATGGCTCTGTTAGCCTCACGATACAGTTTCGCTGGGTGTACCTCTGGATCTTCAGCCCTTAACTCTAGGCAGACTATCGCTCCCTCAGATACTATGTCATCAAAGTCATTAGGTCTGTTATATTTGTGTGCTAACTTACGACACATATTTATAAGATCTTCATTACTTATCATAAGGGCCTCCTCTTAGGCTTGATAGAGGCTGATATAACCTCAGTCTTTAGGCATTGACCTATAGCATCCCTATCTATGGCATACACAGGCTCGTAATAGGCTGGCAGAGCGTCTCCACAGGCCCTAGCACTAGGGAAGATCACCTTAGCCTGTAGGTAGTCACCATTTAGCGTGTAACTCAACACAAGGACAGTATAGAACAACACTATAAATACTCCACTACTCTACCTGTATTCCACTTATTAGCTTCTTTCTCAGCTTCCTCACGGTCAGTAAATACCCGTACCTCAGTATCATACGTCCAAGGGTTTTCCTTCCTTACGAAGGTATACTCCCCCTTCTCAACCTCTATTTCCACTACATACCTACCCATCACTTTTCTCCTTCTCTAATCCAGCCTTAATTAATGTCACAAAGCCTACGTTAAAGATAGCTGCGTATGTCTCAGGGTCACACTCTACTTGTAGCGTAGCGCTGCCATCCTCGTGTTCTTCTATATCAGTTATCTTGATTATGTCACTCTTCATAGTTTATTCTCCTTAGCCCCAAGGGCGTCGCATCAAAGATGCTCTGCTATACTTACGAAACCTCTTATTGTAAGCCCTTTTGATCTTCTTTACCTGTCCTGATTTCCATCTTAGGAACTTACGTGATTTACTTAGGGCATCATATTCATCACCACCCTTCATAGGTATACGCTTATTCATCTGTTATTCCTATACAGGGTAATAAGATCGACAGCTTACAGTACTTAGGGTACTCATCATAAGCCATAGCTATCAGTACTGGTGGTAAAGCTATCAGTAAAGCTACAATAGCTGACGCCTTGATTGCACCGTTAATGTTACCCCTCATAATTATCCTCCGCTAAGGATTCCCAAGATACAGGAAACAGTTCATACATCTGCCCTGCAATTAATTCTGCAACCTCTCGTGTTTCAGCTTGAGTGTCATCAGCGCAACGCAGCTTACACATATCGGCAAAGGCATCTAAGCTACCCGACCAGTACCACTCAGTCATCATGGACTGTGGCAGTATCATACGGGCTTGCTCTGGGCACACACCTGCGTGTATCAAGTCCTTATAAAGACATAAGACAGACTCATTCACAACAGAGTCATAAGCATCTGACACTTCCATACTATCTTTTAAGTAATCTGGATATTCCTTTTTCCAACCCTCAACAAGAATATCTTTTATCTTAGTATTAGAAGATCCCTGCTTCTTATCCTCACTGCGCCCACGCCACTCACTAGGCTCATAGAACTCAGGCTCACTGTCAACATATCTACGGCTAATCTCATTCCAACGTAGGAACTTATGCTTGACTAACTGCCTAGCTACGAAGACTGGTGCCTTGACATGGAAGCTGGCAAAGCAATGTCCAAAGGGGCTGATGTGATTGTGCTTAGCTAGATATTGAATTAACTTCTTATCCCTAGCTTTCATGTGTTGCTTGAAGCTGTAAGCATCTGACTCTTCATAATCCCACTCACTCTCTTTACCAAAACTTACACGGGCTGCATTAACTACAGTCAAGTCATTACCCATGCTGCCTTTGTATGTTACTTCAATGCTCATTAGAATGTTACCTCTCCATTTCCATCACGGGGATCATTATACCAATCCTTAGATAAGTGTAAAGCTCTTGTATCTTCCTCTACTTCTACTTCATCCTCAGTAGGTATCATAATACCTAACATGCGTAATTCCCTCTCTAGGTCTTGGTTCATAACTCTGCTCCTATTTTTGTGTGGGATTGAGAACCCTTAACTTTATATGTGTAAGGTATCTTACTTCCTGTTTCACTGTCATCCCTAATCCTCTTATATAAGTCCTCTAGTGAACCTAACAAGTCACCTAAACTATCAAGTGCTGTTAGGCTATCACCACCAGTAACAAAAGTAAAAGTGTGTGTTTCGTCTTCCCAGTTCATCTTACAGTTCTTTATCATTGTATAGCTCATTACACTTTCTCCCCATTGATAAGTTCTACCTTCTCAGCATAGAATGATTTCCACTTGCTCTCTTTGATTTCCCAGATTGGGATTTGACCACGGGATCTCATAGCTTCACCTTGAGCTAAACCACGATCACTACCTACGATCTTGCTGGTAGGCTTTAAGAGGCCATTGACTACACGCTCAGAGCCATTAGCCTTGATAAATGTTACAGTTACGATCTTAGTGCCTTGGGCTTCTAACAGGTCTAGTACACGTTGCTTCTTTTCCATTACTTCTCTCCTTTGATTCTTTTCTATAACCACAGTCACATTTCTTACGGCTCTGGTCAACCCTCTTTTATACTTTTCTGCTTCTGTATTATTATTAACCAGCTTCCAGCAATTCAATTTCCCATCGGGGGTATACACACTACAGCGTAACATATTCATACTTCTCTCTATAGTCTACAGTGTAGTCTTTTCTACTGTAGGGGGTACGACAGTTATGGATAAAGTCTTGGGCATCACACTCCAATAAGAATAGAGCCACTACAATACCGTCTTTGTTTACTACACAATGCATCTTACTTAGCTCCTATTCTAATATAACAATCTTTAATCTCTTCTACATCAAGAGCGCCAGTAAAGCCATTGGCCTCATAAGTTACCATAATGACATCGCCATCCCAATGCACCTTGTAGCCATTATTAGACCACCGTACATCTAATCCTTTAGCTAGTGCTTTAGTTAATTCTCTAAGCTGCATCAGTCATCACCCTCTTCACTATTGATATATTCCCACTCTTCCTGACCCTCTTGGCATACAGCACAGATCGTATCATTGTCACCATGCATTTCCTCGAAGGTCTTGTAGAACTCACAACACTCACAAAAGTATTCTCTGTTCATTCTAAATAACATATCATTTCTCCTATCGCTAGAATCACCCTACATTATTTTCACTGGGAGTGTCAACAATACTTTTTACTGGTGATCCAGTCCATGATTTAATTGTCATCCAGTCAAACTTATAATGGTTCGACACATGATCGAATGCACACCAGTATTCCGCTGCACCCCTAGACATCTCATCCCATACCCATGTGCAAGGAATGTTTGATAGTCTAAATGAATGCACTTCACCAGATGCAAACATCATCTCAATGTCAGCGTCTACTAAGATTTCAGTCTTACGGTTTTCCATTATGATTCTCCTACAGCTTTCTGTTTTAGATCTTCTGCTTCACGCATTGCATCCCATGCTAGACTGTATGCCATGATAGCATATGCACTATTGTCCAGTTCTTCTTCTGTGAAATGCTTCTTGAATACTGCGGCAATCTCAGCGTCAGCATTCTTTAGTATCTCAGAAATAATACCTAGTACGTTTACTTCTTTTTCCATCGGTACTCTCCTCTACTAGAATTTAGAATCACTCTACTAATTTCCACTGGTGGGGTCAAGCTCTATATTTCCTAGATGCGTTCCGCATTTCCACTGGAGGGGGTGACTCTTAATTTCCACTGGTGGGGGTGTTCCTGATTCGTTCCAGTGTTCCTGATTCGTTCTATCGTACCTGATTCGTTTGTGATTCGTTCTGGTTTCACGATTCGTTCCTGATTCGTTCCAAACTACCGATTCGGATATATCCAAAAATGCTGTCAATGGCACAAAAGGATAGTTGACAAGGAATTTCGGATAGTGTGGCTTAAATACAACGATTCGCAACAAAGATTCACTTGACACAAGATTCTGCTTTACGAATCGGACTCGACTCGATAACGCAACAATCGAATCACTTATACCTGAGTCTTTTGATATGGTATTTTTTCCGTCCATGATTCGTTTCTGCCAGACTCGTTTATGTGTTTGTCAAGTCATAGCTGCCATGCATTCAGCGCATAACTGGTTATAGAATAATTCTAACTATCGGTAAAAGTGTATAGTTTAACCATTAAACTAATATTGGTGTGAGTTATGCATTTATTGACTCAAGCTATGCGTTTTATGCAATAGTATCTGAGAGGCTCAAAAACGCTCGCTGAGAGGCCAAACGGTTTTAGGCTACCCTAACACGTAAAAAACGGTTTACCCCAAAAATCGACCCATTGTATAGGCTACATAACCGAAAGCATAGTTTTATATCCTGAAGCATAGGTTCGGCATTTTGTGTGTTTTTGGGGTTTACGATATGTGCGAATCAATGTTAAAAGAGTTTATCGAAACAACAACAAGCAATGGGAGTTGCAAAAATGTCACACACTACACGCAAACAAAAAACCGCTACAAACAATAAATCATTCCGTTTTGTTTTTGTTGGTCAATGCTTTGATTATGTAGACGGCCGCCGGTATGAGAAAAGCTCTAATCAATACGCTAAACCATTTGGAGGGGGCAAGGCTATCAAGCTCGCAAAAGATTTTTATTGCGTAAATGTTAGCAAGTAAACAATGGGGCTTCGGCCCCAACACAACAACAAACTGGAGTCTTAATATGGATTATCAATTGAGAATAAGAGACGTTTTAGCTTGGTTTTTGGCAATGATGCTATTACTTGCGGCAATGTATTGCTTGCCATATCTCACACTCTTAGAGCCGTTTCACGATGATTGCGGAGTCGGTATCATGACTCAAAACTCAGGCGGTTTTTATATCAATCTAGTTTGCAAAGGTTAAACAAAATGACACGTAAAACCATAATCTTATATCGTGGCCCTAGTCTTATAAACGGCCAGCCTATCGTGGCGCTTGCTCAGTCAGACTCCGGCAATGCTAAGACTGGCAACATGATCCAGACGTTTATCTTGGATGACTCTGGAGTCGATCCCGTCACGGCTTCACGTACTGGTCAAGATGAGTCTATCTGTGGTGACTGCCCCCATAGAGGAACCCCGAACAACAACACCAAAGGACAAGCTACAAATAGGACTTGTTACGTGACTCTGGCCCATGCCCCTCTAGGTAAATGGAAAGCGCTTCAACGTGGTGCCTATGGTGACTCAGTAGCTACACGCCAACAGATAGTAGCGTTTGGATCATTTCAAGGTGTACGTCTTGGCACCTATGGCGACCCATGTGCCGTGCCAAACCATGTTTGGGAGTCTCTTATATCAAGAGCCGACTATTGGACCGCATACACGCACGGCAAGGTAAACCCCATGCCACAGCATATCATGACAAGCGCTGACAATGCGACACAAGCGCAAGAAGCATGGTCTAGAGGGGAACGTACCTTTAGAGTCATTGCTTCACTCAGTGACGTCATTAAAGGCAAGGAAACTGTCTGCCCCGCAAGTGAAGAAATGGGCAAGCGTGTACAATGCGCAGCGTGTAAACTATGTGGTGGCTCTAGTGTAAAGGCTAAGTCTATTGCCATTGTGGCGCATGGTACAAGCAAGCGTAAGGCCAAAGAGCTAGTCTCCTAATACAGTTTCAACAGAACGACTCCCCAACTGGACTCTGGCTTAGGCTGGAGTCTTTTTTGTTGTTTCCCAATGGCTTAGCTATCCCGTTATTGCGAATGATTATCATTATCAGCTAGGTTATTACTTGCGAATGATTATCAATAGTGCTGCCGATTCGCTCGCCAAGCGCTAGTTTTTTCTTTTTGTCAAGTGATTCGTTGGTTGTTATCAATAGTTTAACAAAAGTCAAGCCTAGATCACGTTTTGTTTCAGTCTTGTAACATTTGATCACATTTTATACGGAGGGGGTTGACATTTGTTGGGACCCTCTGTATTATACGCAGGTGATTCGGTTGGGGGCTGTTTCCACCCACATCTACAACATAAGAATTTTACTTTGACCCTGTATGTACTGTGGTATTTATGCAACAGTATACGACATGCGCTACCCACTTAAGTCAACTACAAAGAAAAAAGAATCCTTGGTAATCAACGACTTATGAAATAGTTTAACTTATGTTGCATAAAGTGCACAAAAAAGTCCCTATACTATAGTAGGAGCTATACTTAAGTATATACTTAAGATCTCAACTTATCATATTATAATACTAGATAGATTAAGAAACTTAAGTATAAACTTAAGTATAGGTAGTACACATTATGAGCGTCCACGATAAGATCCCCTATAGTGAAGTGATAGCCAAGAAGGTTAGAGAAGGTATTCGTAGTGGAGTATCTGTTAAGGATATTCTTAGTAGTATCCAGAAGTATCAGAATGCCCCCTCAAGTACAGCTACTTTCTATAAACTATATGGTGAGGACATAGCTGAAGAGAAGGCTTCTATTGTAGGTGCTGTAGGTTCTGTAGTTGTACAGCAAGCATTAGAGGGTGACTTCAAGTCTCAGGAACTCTTTCTTCGTAGTAAGGGTGGTTGGTCGCCTACATCTACAGTTAATGAGGTGGATCAAGTTGAAGACCCCGATGTAGATGAGTCAGCTATAGACTCCTTGATGAACCTATTAGGTAAGACCCGCACTAATGATTACAGCCCAGACTCTTAGAGACTTACCAGATTCTGATGTAGCTGCACTATTAGAAGAACTAGGCCCCAAGAAGACAGAAGAGTTACAACACAACTGGGAATTTTGGGCTAGACCTGAACAGTTAGAGCCAGAGGGTATATGGAATGTTTGGGTTGCACTTGCTGGTCGTGGCTGGGGTAAGACCCGTGCAGGTTCAGAGTGGGTCAGACACAGGATCAAGAAGGGCGATAAGATCGTTCATTGTGTCGCACCTACTAAAGGTGATGTTCGCAGGGTTATGGTTGAGGGTGATTCAGGTCTACTCAATGTCTGTTGGAAGGGTGATAAGACATATAGGGGAAAGCATATTGGATTTCCTACTTGGTCGCCTACCAACAATACTCTAACATGGGAGAATGGCTCTAAGGCAGTATTCTTCTCCGCTGAAGACCCAGAGAGATTACGTGGGCCACAAGCCTACTCAGCATGGACAGACGAACTCTGTGCATGGAGGAATGCCCAAGAAACTTGGGACATGCTTCAGTTTGGTCTACGTTTAGGTAAGCGTCCTCAAGTATTCGTAACGACGACACCTAAGACAACCAAACTGATACGCACAATACTAGACGATGATAAGACTACCATTAGCAAAGGGAGTACCTATGATAATGCAGCCAATCTAGCAGATACCTTCTTAGACGCAGTAAAGAAGACTTATGAGGGAACAAGGTTAGGTAGACAAGAACTATATGCAGAAATACTTGATGAAGCATCTGGCGCATTATGGAATAGACAACAACTTGCTAAGTGTGAGATAGACAAGGATGACGTACCATCTCTTAATAGGGTGGTTATTTCTATTGATCCGGCTATTACGTCAAATGCAGAAAGTGACATGACTGGTATTGTAGTTGCTGGTGTAGATGTCAACGGAATAGCTTACGTCTTAGAAGATCACACAGGTAGATATACTCCTCAACAGTGGGCATCCAAAGCTGTAGAACTCTATAGAGAACACATGGCTGATAGGATTGTAGCTGAAAGAAACCAAGGTGGCGATATGGTTCGTCACACATTACACACAGAAGATGAAACTGTCCCAGTAAAGCTCGTACATGCATCCAGAGGGAAGATGGCAAGGGCTGAACCAGTATCCGCACTATATGAACAGGATAAGGTTAGACACGTAAGAGGGCTTAATGATTTAGAAGATCAGATGGTACAGTGGGAACCTCTAGGGTCCATAGGCTCACCAGACCGTCTTGATGCTTTAGTTTGGGCTATAAC
>Ga0208793_1001553_pt1 | contig 12981 bp, 16 predicted proteins | sample 17_taG_FD_184092 | JGI IMG/M metagenome (GOLD analysis project Ga0208793, IMG submission 184092) | Marine viral communities from the Subarctic Pacific Ocean - 17_ETSP_OMZ_AT15314 metaG (SPAdes) (version 2) | ecosystem: Environmental > Aquatic > Marine > Oceanic | place: Pacific Ocean | collected...
AATACTCAATGACGGGTCAGGAAAAGATTGATGCACTTATAGCTTCCATCAGTGATATACAAGATCGTATAACTGAATCTGCTGTTATGACTGTTGGTGCTGTAGGTTATGCTGCTATCGGTGGTGTTATTAATGATGATACATTTGACGATGGGCTTATTACATCATCTGAGTTGAATGCTTACTTAGACGCTAAAGAGCTTGTACTGAACCATGACTACGCTATAGCTGAGACAGCTGAGCAGATGTTTATGCAAGAACATGCGGCTAACATGAATAGCTTAGACACAGCAGTAGATAACTTAGCGGCGGCAACAGCTATAGTTATGACAGCAGTTGAAGTAACCAGTGTAGCGGCTGAGGCAGATACTAAACCTGAGCAAGTTGAGTTACAGGGTATGTTAGAAACAGATGCGTATAGCCTTGACACAGCAGAAGTTAACGAGTATAATGAGGCTGTAGCGGCTGTAGAATCCTTTGCTCAACAGGCTGGTGCTTATATGGCAGCTGCAAACAATGATGATCTAACAGCTACTGTAGATAGTTATGCAGCAGCTAACAACTTTATGGTAGGTAGCTATACAGCTATTACATATACTCAGAATATAGATGAGTTTGTAATTACTTGGGGTGACTCCAGCTTTGGTACAGGTTTCCAAGGATACTTAACACCAGATATGAAAACAGCTTCTGAGATATATGCTGCAGGTGAATACATAAATGAATATGGAGCAATGCCAACACAATGAGTTTTAGCATAGGTGGTTACAATATTAAAGGATGGATGATGGCAGTAGCTGTCCCTGTCCTTTCAACTATATCAGGTGGTATATACTTTGGTTATGATACACTTAACCGTTTCTATGGTGTAGAAGCTGGTGTAGGAGAATCATTAGACCGTATAGGTACACTAGATGATAAGACAGGTGCTATGGATAAACGCATAACATCTGTAGAGACTGTAGCCCAGCGCAACCTTACTGAAGTAGATAATGACTTAAGCAGTGAGATTATAACGTTAGACTCTTTAATCCTAACTAATGTACAAGAACTAGAAGGTAAACTCATAGTTCGTATACAAACATTAGAACAAGCTATAGCTGATAATGATGTGAGAGGTTTAAACCAGAAGCTTGCTCAGTTAACGACTAACATGCAGCAGATACTTGAACAGCAGAAGCTACTACTAGACTTACGCAGTCAAGTAGATAAAGCTACAACTATAACAGATGGACTAGGTAATACTCTAGATACACTACAAACTGAAGTAGATGATATTTGGAAGGCCTATGACGAATTAGCGGATAACCCTTTATAATGGCTATTGAATACAGAGGCGAGAAGTTTGAAGGTTATAACAAACCCAAACGTACACCTAAACACCCTACTAAATCTCACGTAGTATTAGCTAAAGAAGGCGATACTATTAAGATGATTCGCTTTGGTGAGCAGGGTGCGTCTACAGCAGGTAAACCTAAGGCTGGGGAATCTGATAGGATGAAGAAGAAACGTGCAAGTTTCAAGGCTAGACATGCTAAGAATATTAAGAAAGGTAAGCTATCAGCGGCTTACTGGGCAAACAAGGTGAAATGGTAATGGCAGCACCCAGACCTACGAACACGAAATTGTATAACCAGAAGAAAGCTCTGGCTAAGAAAAAGTTTAAAGTATGGCCCAGCGCTTATGCATCTGCTTGGCTTACTAAGGAGTATAAAAAAGCTGGGGGTAAATATAGTGGCACAACGAAAAACAAGGTCACGTAGTCAACACGTTCTTGTAGGGCGTAGAGGTTTTTCTAAAGGTGGTTTAGGTAAATGGTTTGGAGAGGAATGGACAGATGTTAAAACAGGTAAAAAATGTGGTAGGTCGGGTACTTCAGAAAGTGGTAGACCTTATCCTGCGTGTCGTCCCAAAAAAGTGGCGAGCAAAATAAGTAAGAAGGAAGCGGCTAAGAAGACAGGACCTGCTAAGGTTAAGTGGTCTACTACTGCTTCTGGTAGAAAAAGGACAACGTAATGGCAAAAGGTGTTCCACACTATTTCAGAGATGGTACTGAACATAAGGGCGGTATGCATAAGATGCCTAATGGTGATATGCATTCTGGCAAAACACATGGTAAGAATAGTAAGAAACTGTTTCACCTAAATGAGTTGAGTGCAACAGCAAAGAAAAAAGCAAAGAAAAGGATTGTATAATGGGTTCTGGAATTAATACGCCACCTAAAAGTTTTAAAGCTTTAAGTAGGAAAAAATTAGTATCTTTAGTTCGTGATGACATGGGTTATTCTGATGATGATTTCGATTTTAAAAATATAACAAAAGGTGAGTTGTTAGAAATCGTAGACAACCATTTTGGCGGTGACTATAACAAGGGTGGTATGACTAAAATGAATAAAGGTATGAAAGCTCTTAAGAAAAAAGCACCAGCTGTAGCTAAGAAGATGGGTTACAGCTATGGTGGATCAGTTAAGAAGCCCATGAAAATGAATAGAGGCGGTATGTGCGGTGCATCTAATCCAGCGTCTAGACCTATGAAGAGTAAGTAGATGAAGGTTTATGAAAAATATAAATCTGCTCTAGCTAAGCATGGCTACACAGTAGATGTAGATGGTTGTGTATGGGATGAGCGTGGTAACCAAGCTGCTATGGAAGATAGATTTGGCAATGCTTTTTGTAATGATCCAAACGTAACAGATATTTGTAGAGTTGCTGAGGTGTCTAAGCCTAAGAAAAAGGCTAAAGCTCCTGAGGGTAAGAAACGTGCTCGTACAGCTAAAGGTCACTACGTTAAGGATGATCCTAATACGCCAGAGAATGAAGCGTGGATTGATGAGTAATGAGCTTATTTAATCAGGGCAAATCCTCACGTATGCGTTCTGTATACGGTCACAATACTGGTACAAGCATAGAAGATGTATATGTTTGTCCAGCTAACTGTGTTTCTGAAGTAACTTTTATCCATGTAGTTAATGGTCAAAGTAGTGGAACTAACACAGTTGATATAACTTGGTACGTAGCCGCTGATAACTATACCTCAAAGTTTTTAAACGATAAGAGTATTTCTCACGATGAATCCGTTACTCATAGCAATATAGATCTAGTACTTCAAGCAGGGGATAAAATACAGGTAACCCCTTCTAGTGCTGGTCACATTGATACTATTGTTACAGTAACTGAAACCTTTATACCTGTAGGTTAACGGGTATGCATAAACAGAGGTACTAAGTTACCACTAAATAAGTATAACTATCTCCGCACACAAACAAAGGAGATAGTGATGCTAAACTTTTTACAACGTGGCTTTAGGGCTGTACAAAGAACACAACAAGCAAGAGCAGATCTTTGGTTACTTAACAATATGAGTGACAGAGACTTACACGACATAGGCATTAGCCGTGGAGAGATAAGAGAGCATATATATGGCGAGAAATCTAACCGAAAAACAAAACAAGTTTCTTGAAGTATTATTCGATGAAGCTAACGGTGATGCTGTTGCAGCTAAAAGGTTGGCAGGTTACGGGGACAACAGCAGCACTACAGCTATTGTTGAATCCCTAAAGGATGAGATAGGCGAGAAGACTCGTACCTATTTTGCTCGTACTGCCCCTAAAGCTGCAGTTGCTATGGTAGGAGCTCTTTCTGATCCTACTGAGCTAGGCATAAAAGAAAAAATGGTTGCAGCAAAAGACTTGCTAGACCGCGCTGGACTTGGTAAAGTAGATAAAGTAGATGTCACATCAAGTGGTGGCATCTTCTATCTACCACCAAAAGAAGGCACAAACGAATAAGTATTCCAACAAGAGACCTAGGATTCTGGCAATTACCAAAACCATCCAAGGGCAACGAAAAAGAATGGCACACAATAGTACGTGTAACCTCAAAGATACCATGGGGGTATGTCCTAGCTCCAGACAATGATAGGCTTCTGATACCTGTCCGTCTGGAGCTTGAAGCATTAGAGCTTGCAAAGAGACACCTCAAGCAGTATAGTTATCGTGCAGTAGCACAGTGGCTGAGCAAAGAAACTGGTCGTTACATATCACATATGGGACTAAAGAAGAGAATCGAAGTTGAGCAAAGACGTAGAAAAGCATCTGCTATTAAACGCAAGCTTGCCAAGTGGCTCGAAGAAACCCTTGAGGAAATCGAAAAACTTGAAACCCAAGGTGTTGGAGCCTACGCAGACTCAGGTACAGGTAGCTGAACAAGTAGTTACTCCTAGAGAGACTGTTCCAGCACAGGCGGTTGCTCCTGCATATGATGAGGAGTTAGCACAAGATATAGTGTTCAAGCCTAACCCTGGCCCCCAGACTTCGTTTCTGAGTTCGTCAGAGAGAGAAGTACTATATGGAGGAGCAGCTGGTGGAGGTAAAAGTTATGCCATGCTTGCAGACCCTCTACACGGACTAAACGATCCTAACTTCTCAGGATTGCTTGTACGTCATACTACGGAAGAACTTAGGGAGTTAATACAGAAGAGTCAAGAGTTATATCCACGTGCTATACCTGGTATCAAATGGTCTGAGCGTAAATCACAGTGGACTTCACCTAAGGGTGGTAGACTCTGGATGTCTTACTTGGATAAAGACACAGACGTTACAAGATACCAAGGACAGGCTTTTAACTGGATAGGCTTTGACGAACTTACACAATGGTCTAGTCCTTACGCTTGGGATTATATGAGATCACGTTTACGTAGTTCAGCCCAGCACTTAGGTTTGTACATGAGGGCTACTACCAACCCAGGTGGCAGTGGTCATCAGTGGGTTAAGAAAATGTTTATTGATCCTGCGCCATCTAACGAGCCGTTCTGGGCTACTAATGTTGAAACAGGAGATACTATTACATACCCTGAGGGACACAGTAAGTCAGGGCAACCTTTGTTCAAACGTAGGTTTATACCTGCATCCTTATTTGACAACCCATATCTTGCTGAGGCAGGTGACTATGAAGCAATGCTATTGTCACTACCAGAGCATCAAAGAAAACAACTCTTAGAAGGCAACTGGGATATTAACGATGGAGCCGCTTTCCCAGAGTTTGACAGAACCAAACATGTCATTGACGCTTTTGAAGTTCCCGAAAGCTGGGCTAAGTTTAGAGCTTGTGACTACGGCTACGGATCTTATACAGGAGTTATCTGGTTTGCTGTTGCACCAGACGAGCAACTCATTGTTTATAGAGAGTTATATTGTTCTAAGGTTACAGCTACAGATCTAGCTGATATGATTTTAGACTTAGAGAAACAAGATGGTGGTATGAGATACGGGGTGCTAGACTCTTCTTTGTGGCACAACCGTGGCGACACGGGACCATCACTAGCTGAGCAAATGATTATGAAGGGTTGTCGTTGGCGACCATCTGATCGCTCTAGGGGTTCGCGTGTCGCAGGTAAAAACGAAATACATAGGCGGTTACAGGTTGATGAGTTTACTGAGAAGCCTAGATTAGTATTTATGAACAACTGCACAAACACTATAGCGCAGATACCAAGTATTCCTTTGGATAAAAGAAATCCAGAAGATGTAGACACTCACGCAGAGGATCACTTATACGATGCTTTACGTTATGGTGTTATGACACGTCCACGCAGCAGCATTTGGGATTTCAACCCAGCAACACAACGCACAGGCTTTCAAGCTAGTGATACAACATTCGGGTATTAATAAATGGCAGAACAAGAAGAAATGTTTGAAACAGATGAAGTCGTAGCTGCAGAAGACAGTACGGATAGTATCTTTGAACAAAAGGATAGTGTAGTAGCTTTTGTACAGGAGCGATACAAACGAGCAGAGGATGCACGTTATGCTGATGAACAACGCTGGTTAAAAGCTTACCGAAACTATAGGGGCTTATACGGCAAGGATGTACAGTTTACCGACACTGAGAAGTCACGTGTATTTGTTAAGGTTACTAAGACTAAGACACTTGCTGCATATGGTCAGATTGTAGATGTACTATTTGGTAACAACAAGTTCCCACTATCTGTTAACCCTTCTGTATTACCTGATGGTGTAGCAGAAGCAGTACACGTTAATATAGATCCTAAAGCTCAAGCTGCAGGTGATGCACTTAAACCTGTTACTGAAGATAAACCTTCTAGTTCTTATCTTATCAATGGTGATACTTCTCTAAAACCTGGCGAGACCCTTATGGACTTACAGGCACGTATGGCTGGTTTGAGTGGTAAGTTAGAGTCTGTATCTGATAAGATTATTGAGGGTGATGGCACTACACCATCTACTGTATCGTTCCACCCAGCTATGATTGCAGCTAAGAAGATGGAAAAGAAAATCCATGACCAGCTACAAGAATCAGGTGCATCTACACACCTACGCTCTATGGCGTTTGAGATGGCACTACTAGGCACAGGTGTTATGAAGGGTCCTTTCGCAGTAGATAAAGAATATCCTAACTGGAATGATGAAGGTGATTATGATCCATTAGTTAAAACAGTACCTGAGTGTAGCCACGTTTCTTCTTGGGACTTCTACCCAGACCCAGAAGCTAAGTCTATGAATGATGCAGAGTATACTGTTGAACGTCATAAGATGTCACGTACGCAATTACGTTCTTTAAGAAGCCGTCCCTACTTCATGTCTGACTCAGTTCAGATGGCTGTAGACAAAGGACCTGACTACATACAGAAATACTGGGAAATGACTATGGAGGATGATGATACACAACCATCTTCTGAGCGTTGGGAAGTATTAGAGTTCTGGGGTTACGTAGACATTGAACTACTTGAAGAGCATGGTGTTAAGATACCCAGCGAACTAAAAGATTTAGATGAGGTTAACTGTAACGTTTGGGTGTGTAACGGTGAAGTACTACGCTTTGTACTAAACCCATTCAAACCTACACGTATTCCTTACTATGCTGTTCCTTACGAGCATAACCCTTACAGCTTCTTTGGTGTAGGTATTGCTGAGAACATGGATGATACACAAACATTGATGAATGGCTTTATGCGTATGGCTATTGACAATGCTGCACTATCTGGTAATCTTATCATAGAAGTAGATGAGACCAACTTAACGCCTGGACAAGACTTATCTGTATATCCTGGCAAGGTCTTCCGCAGGGCTGGGGGTGCACCAGGACAAGCCATCTTTGGTACTAAGTTCCCAAATGTTGCTCAAGAGAATATGCAACTGTTTGATAAGGCAAGAGTACTAGCAGATGAGAGTACTGGCTTCCCTAGCTTTGCTCATGGTCAAACAGGAGTATCAGGCGTTGGGCGTACAGCCTCAGGTATTAGTATGCTTATGTCAGCTGCTAACGGTTCTATTCGTACAGTAGTTAAAAACGTGGATGACTATTTACTTCGCCCACTAGGTAAAGCATTCTTCTCTTTCAACATGCAGTTTGACTTTGATGAACAAATACGTGGTGACTTAGAAGTACATGCATCTGGTACGGAAAGCTTAATGGCTAACGAAGTAAGATCCCAGCGCTTAATGCAATTCTTACAAGTAGCACAGAACCCAGTACTAGCTCCTTTTGCTAAGATGGATTATATTATACGTGAGATTGCTAAGTCTATGGATCTTGATCCTGACAAGGTTACTAACTCTATGGCAGACGCTGCTATTCAAGCTGAGATCCTCAAAGGCTTTCAGCAACCAGCACAGCCTCCAGAAGCACCTGAGGGTGTACCAACACCTGAGGGAGGCCAACAAGCGCCACAGACCCCTCAGGGAGGCGTACAGGACACATCAGGTGGTGGCGGTGGACAAATAGGTATGGGTACAGCACCAGTACCAGGAGAGCAAGGATTCAGCGGTAATGTCTCTTAAGAGTTTTGTAAATAATCAAATATCATGGGAATCGTTCCTCTCTGAGTTAGAGGAGCGTATTTCTACACAACATCGTAGTATGGAAACTGTTACAGATACTGCCGAACTATACAGGCATCAAGGTGCTATACGTGCTCTACGTCAACTTCAATACTTGAGGGAAAAAGTTAATGGATAAACAAACAAAAATGGCTTTCGCATTGGGCGGTAGCGTAGACTTAGATACAGTACCAGACAACACTAAAGGTATTGACCCTGTGTCAGGAAATGAAGTTCCGATAGGTTCTACTGCAAAAGAAGTTCGTGACGATATACCAGCACAATTAAGTGAGGGTGAATATGTCGTACCTTCTGACGTAGTACGTTTCTATGGTGTTAGGTTCTTTGAGAACTTACGAGCTAAGGCTAAGTTTGGGTATCGAGATATGGCTGATAACGGACGCATTGGTGGTGAACCAGTAGATGAACCTGATATGGATATGATGTTTGATATATCTGAACTAGAAGTAGAAGATGATGGTGAACCTATAGCAATGGCTGATGGTGGTTACGCTCTCTCACCTGGTGATGAGGGTTATGCTACTATGGGTGCGCTGGGCTTAGGTAGTGAAGGTATTAGTGCAGGGTATGAAGTAGCAGGTAGTGCACCTACTGTAGAAGTACGTACGTATGTTAATGAGGCTGGACATACTATCTATATTACATTTATTGATGGTAACCCTCAAACGTCTATACCTCCAGGATATACACTGCAAGAAGAGACTACTGCAGATACTACAACTACTGCGGCTACTACCGCACAACCAGAACCACAAGTTGTAACTCCTAGTGGACGTGACAGACGTTCTCAACCAATGCCAGCACCTAAGGCTATTAATTATAAAGAACTTACTACCGAAGAAATTGCTAAGATGTTAGAAGATCAAACGTCTGCTAAGTCTACTGCTATATCTATAGGTGCAGGTGCTATTAATCCTGTGTTAGGTCTTTTTGTTAAGGGTGCTATGATGGATAGCGCTAGAAGATTAGAGAATGAGATAGAACGAAGGATTGCATCAGAAGAGTATGCAGGAGACAAACAAGTTCTAGAAGACATGTTAAAAGCATCTAAAGAAGGCAAGCCAGGTTTGATCCAGAAAATATTTGGTGCAGTAAAAGATGCATTTGTACCAGAAACACAAGAAGAAGCAGAAGCACTAGAGATAGCTATGCAGATGGATACTGGTGATGTAACACAGTTTGAAGGCGATATAAATCTAGATGTAGACCCTATCATTAAAACTCAATCAAATATACCAACAGAAGCAGAGATAATAGCTCCTACAACAGGTAAGGTATCTACTTATGTAGACCCTGTAACTAGAGAACAAACAAAGTTTGAGTCATATGGTCAGGTCACTAGGAATGGTGTATATGCTGGTGATGGCTTTGAATGGTATGAGATGAAAGATGAAGATGGCAAACCTATAAAAAGTAGTGATGGTGCACCTGTCTTAGGTAGAAGATATACAAAAGAAGGTGAAGACAATGGCTTAGGTCAAGACACTATAGTAGCAACTGAACTTGGTTATGGAGATCCATCAGACAGAGAAGTATTTGTAAAGATAGCTGATATATCTCTGGAAGAAGGTAGTGAGTTTGCATCTAAACCTGGATCAGCAAATGATGGAGATTTCTTAGAGTTCTTAAGAACAGGAAGCTTTGGCGCTAGTGAATCTTATGCAGAGCAAGAGGGTAAAGACTTTACTCCAACGCTTACATACGGAGATGCTTTAGCGAAAGTCAAAGATACAAAACCTTATGTACCAGAGACAGTAGATGCAGGATCTTCGTCTACTTATGTACCTATAAGCCCTGAGTTAGAGACTCAGATGAGTGATGCTGTTGATAGTGCAGCTTTATCCTTCCAAGAACAGATGGAAGTTAATCGTAAGCGTATAGCAGAGATTGAAGCTAACGAAAAGAAAAGAGCAGAAGAACAAGCGGAGGCTGATAGACAAGCTCAGGCGGCTGCAATAGCGGCTGAACAAAAACGTGATAGTGAACGTACTGTAGTTACACCATCTCAAGCCGCTTCTGTAAGTGATGTTACTATAACAAATCGTAGAGATAGTAGTGGAAGATCAGCAGGACAAACAGGTTATACAAGCGCTCTGAGAGAACGTAAAAGTAACCAGCAACAAGCACAAAAAGCAGCTAGTAGTTTTACGTCTAGTAGGCTTAAAAGCTATAGCTCAGGAAGAAGACCTAGCGGTGGATTTGATAAAGGTGGATTAGTAAAGAAGCCTAATAAATCAAAGAAAAAATAAATATCTATAAGGTATCAAAATAACAATAAGGCTACCCAGCTTAGGCTGGCCCCATCATAAGGAGTACAAAATGATACAAGAGCCACAAGAAACTAAGCCGATTCAAACTACATCGGCTTCACATCAAAGAAACGATGCACGTGTTAAGCGTGATCAAGAAGAACTAGAGGCACTGCTAAAGCAAGCACGTGGCGAGACAGATGAAACAGAAGAAGCTGTTGAGGCGAAACCCAGTAGCGAAGATCCTGTCGAACCCAAGGTTCAGACAGAGAGTAGTACCAAACAAGAAGAAGAACCCCAAGGTGAAGCACAAGAAGATGATGCTGAGTTAAGTGGTGAAGAGAAGAACTTCAAGAAACGGTATGGTGATCTACGCCGACACATGCAGGACAAAGAGAAAGACTTTACTGCTAAGCTTGAGAAGCTAGAGAAACAACTAGATCTCGCAACAAAGAATGAGCTTGTACTTCCTAAGTCAGAAGAAGAGATTGAAGCATGGGCTAAGAAATTCCCAGATGTTGCAGGTATTGTAGAAGCTATTGCAGCAAAAGAAGCAGATAAGAAGTCTTCTACTTTGGATGCACGTCTTGCTGAGATAGAAGAGTTACGCTCTAGTGCTAAGCGAGAGAAGGCTGAAGCTGAGTTAATACATATGCATCCTGATTTTGTATCTATCAGAGAAGACGATGCTTTTCATACATGGGCAGACAATCAACCTAAGTGGGTACAAGATGCTCTCTATGAGAATGTAGATGATGCTAAGTCTGTATCCCGTGTTATTGACTTGTATAAGTCTGACAATGGTATTGTTACAAAGAAAGCTAATGCATCTGATAAGGGCGCAGCTAGTTCTGTAAAGAGTAAACGCTCAGCTGCACCAGAGTCAGACGACAGCTCAACTTACTTACGTGAGTCACAAATTGCTAAGATGAGCATCAAAGAATATGAGAAGCGTCAAGAAGAAATAATGGACGCTCAACGTAACGGTAAATTTATTTACGATTTATCAAAGAAATAGTTGACATCTGTTTAAAGATGAATACAACTAGGGGTATGTACAGTGTTAGATATTAACTACCTGTACATGCTTTTAACTAAGCTCTAGCCACAAAAAAGAACTACCTCAGACTAAAGGCCCAGCGCTCAAAGGATGGCGATCCCTAAAGCAAAGCTGACTACCCTATTAAGAAGAGCCTCTTTAGTTGGTATGAAGCGTAAAATGTCACGCCATATCTATAAGGAGAATTAACTATGGCTATTACTTCCGCAAGTGGTGGATTTAACGGAAACTTTTCCCCGATTATCTACTCAAAACAAGCACAGATTGCACTTCGACGTGCAGCTGTTTGTAACGCAATCACTAATAACTCTTACTTTGGTGAGATTGCAAACCAAGGCGATGTTGTTCGCATTCAAAAAGAACCAGATGTAACTGTAAACGCTCTTGAGCGTCACACAGCTATCTCTGTTGAAAAGTTGAATGATGAAGACTTCTCTTTGACTATCGACAAAGCTAACTACTTTGCTTTCAAGATGGATGACATTGAAGATCAGTTTTCAAATGTTGACTACGTTAGCCTAGCTGCTGACCGTGCAGCATTTAAAATGGCTGACTCAATGGATGCAGACTGTTTAGCATACATGTCAGGTCACACATCTGCAGGTGCTTACATTACTGGAACATCAGGTGATGCACAGCATGACACAGCTGGAGACTTAACAGGTGAGTTTTTAACTGCTAACCATTTGGACGCAACGGACTTCGGTTCTTTGGGTTCAGCTGACTCTGCTTCAACAGCATATGCCGCTGGGGATTCAATCCCATTGGCTCCACGTCTTCCAGGCGCAACAGCGTTGTCTACAGCGACTGTTTCACCTTTGACAGTGGTTGCTCGTATGGCACGTCAAATGGATCAAGCAAATGTTGACTCAAGAGGTAGATGGCTGGTCCTAGACCCAGTATTTATCGAAATGCTCAAAGACGAAGATTCACGTATGTTGAATGCTGACTTCGGTGGAGCAGGTCTACAAAACGGCTTGGTGCTAAACAACCTACACGGCTTCCGTATTTACCAATCTAACTCACTACCTGCTAAAGGTACAGGAGCTGGAACATCTGGTGCATTAGCGCAAGACGTAAACTTTGGTGTTATCGTAGCTGGACAAGACGATGCAGTTGCATCTGCTGAGCAGATCAACAAGGTAGAGAACTACCGTGACCCAGATTCATTCGCGGACATCGTGCGCGGTATGCATTTATATGGTCGCAAGATTCTACGCCCACAAGCATTAGTCACAGCACACTACAACGCTGCGTAATAAAACTTAATATTGGGGCTGGTTTTATACTAGCCCCTTTATGTACATTTAATCTGAAAGTCGCTACTAATGCCATACACATACTTAGACATAACAAATGAAGTTATAGCACGTTTTAACGAAGTGCCTTTGTCTGTTGGTGGTTTTGCTACTGCTAGGGGTTTTCAGATTCAATGTAAGAATGCAGTTAATGATGCAATAGACTATATAAATACCAGTGAGTTTAGTTGGCCTTACAACCATGCTACACAAACAGATACATTAGTTGCTGGTACTACAAGATATACACCACCTACAACTTCTAAGCATGTTGACTATGATACATTTCGTTTGGTTAAAGATGTTAGTTTAGGTGTGTCTGGAGGCAAACTAGAGTTACTAGATTACAAAGACTATCTAAGTAGGTATATAGACCAAGAGGATACTAGTGATGTAGGTTCAGTACCTCGTTATGTATTTAGAACACCTGACAACAAGTATGGTTTATACCCATACCCTAACAAAGCATACTCATTACGTTATGAATATTATGGCTATGGAACTACATTATCAGAT
>Ga0208793_1001571_pt1 | contig 12892 bp, 18 predicted proteins | sample 17_taG_FD_184092 | JGI IMG/M metagenome (GOLD analysis project Ga0208793, IMG submission 184092) | Marine viral communities from the Subarctic Pacific Ocean - 17_ETSP_OMZ_AT15314 metaG (SPAdes) (version 2) | ecosystem: Environmental > Aquatic > Marine > Oceanic | place: Pacific Ocean | collected...
AACAGACTTGGGCCATCCATTGAACTATTACTTTCTTGGATTGGTAGAGGAGTCTGGTGAAGTTGCTGGGTTACGCAAAAGATTCCTAAGAGACGAGGGAAACATAGACAATGAGAAACTCAAGAAAGAATTGGGTGACGTACTATGGTATGTGGCCATGATAGGCAAACGTTATAACATATCAATGGATGACGTTGCAGTAGCCAATATACAAAAGTTGACTGACCGTAAAGCTCGGGGAGTCATAACTGGTACTGGTGACGAGCGTTGATTGTAGAAGGCACACCTTTCGTCAACACACAAGAGACATGCATTGTATGCCATGTAGGCAGTTCTGATGATGACAATCCGATGGTAATACATCACATCAGATATTATGACCCGGAAACCATAGCATGGGTACATTCAAAATGTCACCAAAGAATCCATGACCCAGAAAATCCAATCATAGCATTGATTCAGTTTGAGCCGGCCGAGAAGGACAGGTTTGATTCTGAAAAGAAGGTACTAGATGATTAGTGACTGGGTACCAATTTTTTTCACTTTATGTATAGGTATACCTTTTATAACACTTACATTAATAATTGCATATCTGATATACAAAGTAGAAAAAATTGAAGATGTTAAAACAACTGATAACACATATGATATGTTCAAAGAATTTGGACATGACAGACTTCATTCTGGCGAACATTTAAATCATGAGGTGTAAGTTTGTTTAGTTGTAAAAAAATATGTGACAAAGACAAGAAAGTGTTTAAAGAAAGTTATTCACTTGGCAATCATGTTTACTGTTCAATATGCGAAAGAATGTTTTTAAAAAGAGACAATCCAAAACCTCATTGTAAATGCTGCGGTTGCAGAACAAGACAGAATCCAAGGACAAAGTCAAAAACAAGAAAAAGGAAGTATTCATATTGAGATGTAAGTCATGCAGTGTTACTATGAAATCAAACACGGTAAACAAAAGAATCTGCTGGAAAAAATGGCAACTTTGCGGAACATGCGCAGTGGAACAGCATCCTGATGAATACTGTAACAGAACACGGGGTATTGTTGCAGGAAAGGGATACAGTAATGCAAGACGTTGAATTTAAAATTGGAGAAATTAAAATGAATAAATGGATAGTTACAGTAGAAATAACTCATTTGGCAATGGGCGATTATGATTCATTGCCTACAATAGACTATGAAATGAATTGTGGATCTGTTGAAGAACATCTGAAACAAAATACTTGTCCAAAAAAGAATGGAAAAGTAGGAGATGATCATTACGAATTATATGTTCAATGGGATTATATAGTCGAAGCTGATAGTAAACAAGAAGCTGAAGATCAAGTAAAACCAATAGAAATTGAATTAAAAGAAAATAAAGAATTAGATGATTATTTGAAATCTATTGGTATAACTGATTTTGATCATTATGATTTTGATGGGGATATTATAAACTGCGAAGAATTATCCATTTCAAAAAGAGTAAATCATAATGATACTGCTCGTACTTATCTTGACAGATATAATAAAGATCCAAAAATGAAAATATCTACTCAATTAGCAGAAAACAAGCCATTGCCAATTTGTAGTGAAATGATAATAGTGCATGAAAAACTGTATTACAACAATCATTAACTTTATATAGAACCGATCTGAGTAATAATATTATGTATAGAAATAAACAACAAATAAACCAAACAATACTTGATACAGTATTAATGAGTGGAAGCGAAGGAATAACAATAACTCCGTTATTAAGACAATCAAACCTTCCGTTCAAAAGGGCAACAGGTTTCATTGACAAACTAACACAAAACAACTTGATAAATGAGATAGTTGTATCAGACGTAAAAAAAGTATTCATTATAACAGAAAGAGGCAGAATGTTTCTCGAAGAATATAAAAAATGGGATACCATATCTCAGTCTTTTGGATTAGATTTATAGACTTATATATGAGTAACATTATCACTAAACATGGTAAAAGTAAAGATAAGAACTGGTAGGGGTACCGGAACTATTGAAGTGGATATTGAGGACCTTAAATTTTCTGGTGAAGAATTTAAACAAGTTCAGAAACTCAGGAAAGAACAGGCCGGAAACATCAGCATGTCAACTGGTAGAGGTACCGGGAAAAGAAAGCTAAAAGACATACCTGATTCAATGAGAGATGATACTCCAGGAAGTACTTTAAACAAAGGAACCAAACGAAAATAATGAAACATCATACTTATATATAAGGTATTCATTACTTTTTTTATGGATATTTATATTCTGGCTAAACAGCAAAACTATGCTTTTAAAAACGGGGTAAGATATGGGCTGGCTTAGAACAGGGCGCGTATACAAACTGACCAAAGAGAATTTGGCCAAGGTGCCAAATGGTCCTGGAAATTATACTCTATACAACAAAGATAAAAAGCCTGTTTATGTCGGTACAACAAAAGGCAATGTTGGCGCAAAATGGGGAAAGGAAGAACACCAAAGATATCGATATGGCTTAAGACATAGACTTGGTTCATACCAGCAAAAGGATGATTATAAGGAACACCCTACAAAAAAATCACTCAATGCAAAGTACTTCAAATACAAGGGGATACCAAATGACAACACAAGGAGGGCCCAGGAAAAGAAGGACAAGCAAGGTATGTATCACAACCATGGGTGATGTCTAATGGAAATAACAAAGTCACAGTTCAAAAGTTTTAAAGGTATTAATGAGTTAATTATAACACATTCTCCCCACATAAGATCAATTGACATTGCCCAGCATATCATAGACATTCAGAACGAGGTAACCATGCTGAAGAACATAGTAGAAGACTTGAGACAGAGGGAAAAAAAGAAAGAGGCTATCATTGACAATACCGGATGAGATAAAGGCACTCAAGTTAGAGCTTGCCGAAAGGTATTATGAAGGTGTTTGTTTTGTATGCAAGAAGCCAAAGTCCAAGAAAGGCATGACATTCCATCACAAGCGATACATATCAAACGACGTGGTACATTCCAACTATCCCAAGAACTCAAGTGGTACGCTGCAATACTATAGGGACCTGGCACCATTGATTCGCAAGAACCCGAGGCGTTTTATTTATTTATGTTCACCACATCACCAGGCAGTTGAGAGACTGCTCCGTTATGGCAATATAACACTAAAACATTTATTAACATGTGTGAAGGAAAGTAAGAAATGAAAATAACAATAAGTGAGGATTGCAGAAGATGCAAACAAAAGTCTGCACTATGGACAATGTTCATGAATAAAGAAGAAAAAAATGAATCCAAGATGTCCTAGATGCAACACTGTTATGGTTGACGTACAGGTATGTCATATGATATGTCCAAATTGTGGAGCACATTTAGATTGTTCTGACAAGGGAAATTATTGGTGATTTTTTTGTCTTTTGACAAAGGCCTGAACACCCATACGTTGTCTTATTTTTTTACACATATCACAATATTTTCTGCGTTTGGTTCTGGACCCCAGGTCTATAGGCCTGCCACAGGAAACACAAGATGCTAATGCCCACATGTAAAATTAAACAAACATTGAATATATAAAGTTTATCATCTTTAAGTCAGAATGAATGGCTTTGCACCTTTCTCACCCTTGCCGTTGAGAGCATGAAATTCTGTATGACATTCGGGACATAATGCAATGCCGTTTCTCTTGTTAAACTCAAGTCCCCTGTACAATGACTTGAAGAAATAATGATGTGCTTGCAGTTCCCTTGAAGTACATTCTTTTCCACATTGTCCGCATTTCAAGTCAAAGTAATCTTTTTTAATTATTGCAGCCCAGTTTGTTCTTCTGTACTTGTACAAGTTCACAGTTATTCCGTGCAGTTTTGCATTGGCCTCATCCTGTTTTTTCAATGACTTGTAAATACCTTCCCTGCGTTTCTTAGTATCATATCTCTTTCTGTCTCTTGCCCTGTTTTTTTCAGGATTTTTTTGATGTCTTGCCCTTGCCTGTTCCCTACGTTTTTTCATTCTGACCGGGTCATTCCTACGTTTTTCCTCTGACTTTCTGCTGGACTCCCTGCCTGCTGGAGAAATATCATATGCACGTCTTTTGGCCTTGCCCTTTTTTGAACGTGAATATATTAAACTTCGTGCATGACGTTTTGGATCATGACGTCTGCTTATGTCAAAATGATGAGAACACATTAATTTGGAACATGCAGGCAAATCACATCCTGGTTCCTTGCATGTCTTTCCCTGGTTTATAAACTGTTGTCTTTCATAAGTACCTGATCTTTTTAACATGCCCCAACATGAACTGCAGTGGCCGTTTGAAAAATTAATCTTTGGTGTCTTGTTTGTTTTGTTGCATTCTGGGTTTTTACATTTTTTTAGAACACCATAATCAGAATCGATAAACTTATTATATTTTTTAAACTGTACTTTACACTTGCAACAAGTTTTTCTTTTAATGTCAAAGTACTTGGTTGTAACACTTGTACGATCACAGAATGGACTCTTGCATTTTATTTCCACTCCAGGATAATAAAAAGCATCTATATAAAGTTTATCCCAGGTGTTTGTCCAGGGCGCCTTCTTGGGAAACTTCTGGTTTGATCTTAAAGTCACACCAGTACTTGCTGACACTTGATGTGTCCTTGTCCCTCACGGTAACTTCCTCATAGTAGTTTCTAAACTCTGTACCAAATGCACCAATACGCAAAGGAACCATTTCATGGCCTCTTGCGAACTTTACGTAATCCTCATAGACCTCACGCTTTGTACAGATTGAACCGCCTGCATCCTCAAGTCTTTCCTGGATGTACATGAGTATCGGATCTGCCAGTTCGTTCCATGTGTCACGGATCTCGTTGATTGGCTTTGTGAATTTAAAGTCTCCTCGCTTGTCCATGTTCTTTGCAAGTTGTACCAAGACTTTGAATACTTTTGACACCTCAGTTTTATCCTGGACGAGCCTTTCAAGAAGACCTGTGTCCTTGATGTCGTCGGTAAACTTTCGTTTCCATTGAAGCACTACAAACCTCCTGAAGAATCCGTCTGTCTGGTCGTAGGATCGTGGGAACCTGTTTGCTGAAAATATGAACTTGGCGCGAGGGTACATTGTAAATGGATCTGAGTACTTGCGCTGTACCTCGATACCCTCGCCACCAATGATCTGTTTCAACTTGCCTGACTTGCGAAGTTCTGTGGATTCAATGTCCGCAAATATGTTTGCAAGTTTTCCATCGAGTCTTGCCAAAACGAAACCGCCCTCAGCGATTTCCTGAATAGGAATGTGTGTTATGTTTAGTTTTCCAAACATTGAGTCAATGTACTCCAACATTACAGACTTGCCGTTTGAACCTCCTCCAATATACATCACTGACTTTTGAATGGAGTTGTTTTTTAACAGTATCAGTGCCATTGACTCGAATGCAGTGAACACGTTGCGCTGTGCATCACCGTCAAATTTTCCGTCAATGGTAAAGCAGTCCTTGACATACTTTAGGAATTTTGTATCCTTTAGCAAAGTCTCCAACTGTTCATACTCTATGTCAGTGTGGCCAAGTGGCGTATCATCCCATTTAATTGGAATATAGAATGTTGCAAGGTTCTTGTGGTTGTGCTCCATAAAGTTCATTGTGTCGATGTTGAGTATTCCGTTCTCCAGTGTTACAATGTTAAACTTGCCCTTGCCTGTACAAAGTTGACACATGTTCTGGTCCTTGTCACATCCCTCACCAAGACATTCCTGGCATGGGTAATAGTTAAACAAGTCTCTCATTACATATGAACGTCTCTTGATTTTTGCAATGACTTCGGCACATTTATGTGCGGTACATTCCTCTATCTCTGTCTCGCAGCGCTCTCTGACCACGCTTTCTGCAACCAGATCATTGTAGATTTTACCGTCCCAAATTAACAGTTGATCCGTGTCCTTGTAGGTTTTAAAGTGGAACTCTTCAAGCAGTTTGTCTGCAACAGTTCCTATCTCGTCCTCGGTGTCCTGTTTCTCTTTGGACTTGCCACGTACACGGTTCTTTTTAAAGTATGGAGAATCCTTGTCTTCCTTGTTCTTTGCTGCAAGAGGTATTGCATTGTTTACCCATCTGGTTACCTCGGCCTCTCCTCTTGGGGGGTCGCAACATTTGGTGTTTAACTCTTTTGCCTCGTTGAGAACCTTGTCATAATCCCAATCATTCATAAATCTGTCAAGTGCAATTCTCCAGCCGTTCGAGTATCTTTCCCCTGCATGCCATTTTCTCATGGTCAATTCCATGATGGATTCCTTCTCCACAAATGTGCCATCTGCACCTATCTTTACTTCTGACTTTGAGAGCCATTCTTTGGCTTTGATGTTTTGTAATAATTCCAGGTGTGTCAAATCAAGTTCTTTGATATGGGTTGTATTTGAAATGACTCTGTAATGTTTACCTGTTTTATAATATTCACCTGCATCATTCTTGTCATAATGATCAGAACTTGCACCAATAACATAACTGCCATGTGCCTTTAGTTCCAGGTTTTGATTAACCAGGTTGATCATCTTATGTAGGTAAATTGTTGCAATTGGTGATTCGTCCTTATGAGTAGCAACATCCTTAACACGTAGGTATATGTGATAGCCGTTACCTGTACGAATTACCAATGTTTTGTTAATTGCGTTTGGTACCAGGTCGTTCAATACTGATATGTCGTCGCAGTGATCAAAGTCTAACACAACCAAATTACCACTTGCCTTGCCGTTCATTACTGCAAAGTCTTGGCCTTCTGGTATATCTTCAATATATTTCTCTGCGCAATATCGGTTCCATCCACTAAGTTTTAGAGACTTACCATCGCCTTTTGCGATTGGAACCAGGTTAACTCCTTGTTTCAAATACATTTCTATTGTTTTTTTATCTGTCATGATTGTGATATGTGATTTAATTTATTTAAACTTTTAAGAAAAAAAAACTAGTCGAGTGTGGTGTCTCGGCAGGTGGTGCACAATTGCACGCACCGGACGATACCTTCTCTTCCAGTGAGTTGATTTTTTGGGTCAATGAAACCATGTCCTCGTTAATCTCTCTCTTCATATCCAAGAGAGTACCAAGGATTTTTTCAACAAGAGCATTGTTGCTTGGACTTGCTGCAGCACCTGCGTTTGTGAGGTGGCTGCCTGGTGCGCCCTGTCTTGGGGCATCCCAGTTTGTCTTCTCAAGCTTCAATGATTCTTGAATCTCATTGATGCGCTTTTTGGCTTCGCCTTTGGCTACTTCGTCTGCGCCAGAATCTCTTTTGAGAATCTGCCAGGTAGCTTTAAGGTCTTTCCATAAAGCATCTTTTTCAGCCTTTGGTGTCATTAGTTTAACTTGCCTCCTTTCTTTAGGACACTTCTTACTCTACGACTATCTAGTTTATAGAAAGGTCCACGAATGGCATCTCCCTCATAGGACATGACAGTGGTATCTTTCTGTACTAGGGCGTTCTTGTAGTCTGTGCCTGCAGCGACTAGTTCTGAGACTCTTGCTGCAAAATTTAAAGGTTTAATAAAGCCAGATAATTTTTGCTTTTTAATCTCTTTCAATAGTCTTTTATGAAGCATATTTTTAGTAACATATGAATTGTAAAAATCTGACTCTACCCACATCTTAAGGAACATACATCGCTGTACGTTAAGTGAAGTCCACTTGCGTGCATATACGGCCCCTGTAGATTTGTGCTGGATCAGTCTTACTCTGTGTTTACAATGCGGACATTTGACATGTGCGTCGTGTACTTCTACTGCTTTGGTCATTCTAGTTGACCTCCTTGCATAACTGCACGAAATTTGTCATCGTCCCTTGCTGCATTGAACAAACGTTTCAATCTGCGTGAACTAACAGGTGTGGATATAAACTCCATCAACGCCATCTTACACAGTGTTGTTTTTGTTAGTTTTGCAATATCTCTCAATTCATTCATCATAGGATTACTAAGTATTAATGACTCAATTGCTAGCATACTGTCGTAACTAGTATTGATTCCTAAGACTGCTTGACTGTTTGTACTTGTGGTACTTTGCATATCTATTGATGAATTACCATCTATATAAAGTTTCCTTTAACTTAAGGTTTTAATTTAATTAATTTTAATATAATTTTATACAAAGTTCCTGTATTGTGACAAAGTATCACGCTTGGACTGTACTACCACCTTCATTTCCACTCCACGCGTAATTTTGTAACTCAACTCGGAAAAAAACTATTTCATATTACATTATATCATCTATATCCTTTTCAAATTTCCTAAATAGTTTTTTCTTTCATACGGTTACAAAAAAAATGACTTGTAATGCCTATTACATAATGTCAGCTCCATGACATTTGTTACGCCTACGTTACATGATAAATTTTAATTTTATATATAGGTTTTATTTGAAGCCTAATATGACTGACAAAAAACCTCTAACAGATAGAGAGAACTTCCTTATAGCCAGTGTTATTATGGTTGTTTCGGAAAAAATGAAGTCAGTAAGTCGTCAGACCAGGCAAAGCATATTACAATTTATTAGAGAGGAGAGGTATCCAGGAGTCACAGACAACGACTGGAAAGAAATTGCAGCAGGAATAGACGAACACAAAAAACATGTATTTGGCTTAATGGTTAAAATGTTCCACGAAACTCAAAAGAAACCGGATATGTTTGCCGAGAAAGCAGTCGCTGAACTTGATTCCTCAATGAAGGAAGAGATTGAAAGCATAGACTTTGATGAATTGAAGGAAGTCGTCGAATCATCAGATGACCCAAAACTTCGTGAATATTATTTGACTATGAAGCAATTGAAAAGGGACTTTGATGATGAGCAAGCCGAGAAAAGATACAAGTGACTACAATCGGGAATATTATAATAGACCCGATATAAAGGAATCACATTCAAAGTATATGAAAGAGTATTATAAAAAGAATAAGGAAAAACTTCTCAAAAAACAGTCAGAATATTATGAAAACAATAAAGATAAGATAAGAAACTATATGAAAAAATATATGAGGGAATACAAAAAGAATAAAAAATCAGACGTCGTCAAGTCCGGGAAAGGCAGCGTCGATAGCAAGGGCTAAGTCATCAACAAACTGCATTCCAATGAAATATGTTCCGTAACAGAAGATAATTGTAAATAATAACAACTTTCTCCTTTTAGGACTTAATTTATAATACCATCCAAACAACTTCATGGAATATTTTGATAAATTATCCAAAATAGGTGCATCTTTTTTATGTTTCTTGTAGTAATGCAATGAATACCAATTTATTAGTTTCTGGCCTTGCTGATCAATCCAATCAAATATTTTAATATGAATTTGTATTACCTGTTTACCAACCAAAATGAACAGAAGAACAATAGATACAATCCAGACGTAGGTGGTTGACTCATACATGTCTCTTGCCCAGGATACGTCAACCATTGCCTGGATGTACAGATATGTTGCAATCGTTGCAGACATCATGAAAAATTTAAGGGAAAGTAATAATGCAAAGTAAAAATGTTTTTCACTCTTCAATGCAATGATCTCTTGCAATTGATATTTAAAAAACTGATACATGTCTAACCATCAAAATACAAATATATAAACTTAAATTTAACTTTAAGAAAAAGATTTATTAAGGACCAATTATACCTATATAGAATGTCACAAATTTTAGAACAACAAACCGAATTTTTGCCAGAGAACATTCAATGGCTAGGACTTGGAAATAAATATCTAGAATGTCAATATGAGATAACTGACAATTGGGGTACAAAAGGATTGGATAAAAAAGATTCTTATGATACTAATTTTCAAAACGAATATGACTTTGTTCTGGATAACATGAAACTACGAGGATAGGAATGACAAGTATTAACATAGCACCACAAGGAACAAACATCACAGGCATGTACAGAAAATGCCAGGAACTAAGTGGTGCTTGTGAGACACTTGTCTCCTGTCCTTACACCCACTGCAAAGAGCATTGGGTGGCCAAGTCAATGGTTGAAAATACCGATATGAAACAAATCATCAGTATAAAATAACCTAAATTTTAATTTTATATATTTGTTTTCTGCCACAATACGATATGGGAAGCAGTAGGAACAGTCCTTCAAAGGCTGAGCGCAGACTTGACAGAAAACAGAGACGTGAAGCAGTAGCCAGACAGAATCACAGAGACAAAGCAAAAATACGTGAGAAGGAAATAAAGGAAGAAAAAAAATCACAGCCAAAAAAACCAAAGGAATGGAAACGAAGGGACAAGAACGGTGACATAATACTTTGGAATGCAATTAAAATTTCAAAGACAAGCAGGTATGTGCTTGGCGGTATGGCAGCAATCATAATACTTTTTGCAATATCTCCAATTTTTGAAGACCCTAACTATGTCGAACCTGACCGTTTAAGCTTTGCAGAATGTGAGGCAATAGAGTTCAACGACAAGTGGTGCATGTATGACTACAAGTGGACCAGGGAGTACAAGGACGGTGGAACCATCTCTGAATATGCAGAGTTTGATCCGTTTGTAGACCTTCCAGACTTGGGCAACAAGTACACTCCAGAGGAACAGGACTTTTTGCCCCCAGGAGAAAGCAATGCAGATTTTGAAACAGATCTTTCAGAAGAGGAATGGACTGACATACTAAAGGATTTTAAAATAGGCAATTTCATACTGCCACTGGCCTACGGAACACATGACTATCTTAGCGGTTTTGCAGAACATGACGTATATCTGGAACCAAAGGAAACAGTGTTGGATGAAATAGGTCTGGATTTTGTGGAGGACGAACTGCCATCGACACCAGAGGCATTGACTTTGCTTATTGATGAAATAAAACTGGAACTTGATATGACACAGGCTGAACTGGTTGAGGTAGAGCGAGAAATACAGCAATGGAATATTGAGGAACAAAAACTGGACAACGAAAGATTCTCAGCAGAAAGCACATACGATGATGCCGAGGAAGACCTAGAGTTTTCAAAAAAAAACTATCGACATGCACAGGACATTGTAGTAAGAACCAATGAGGACAGACTTGAACAGGATGCAGCATTCAAGGACTACAAGGTACAGGTAAGAATTTTTGAGCAGGCAGAAAAAACATATTTTCGGGCAATGTTACTCTATGACGAGGCAATAGCAGACCATCTTGAAGCAAAAAACAAGGCAAAAGAACTTGATGACAAACTGGAGGAACTGTTACAAAAACTTACAAAGGTAAAGACAAAAATGAACCTGACATTCAGGGACTATCAATTCATTAATGTGAACCTGTCAAAGACATGTCAGACACTTATCAAGTATGACTTGTCTACAAAATGCCCTACATACCGTGAAATGATTCCTTTGTTTGACAACACTTTGCCACAGGTTTCAGGAGCATTTGTGGAACTAGGTTATGACATGAAAAGACTTCCGTCACCTCTAACGGAACACTGGAATCTTTATGAGCAGATGACAATGACAAAGGTTGTCAGTGTTGATGCAGACACAGAACTGTTTGACCGTGGCATTAACATAACAATACAGGCAAAGGATTTTGTAATACTTGAGGACACTGGCAGAAAGAACAAGTCAGAATCTTATGACAGTTCAACAATGGAGAGAACAGAGTGGAGAAATATTTTTGTTGATGAAAGATGTTCAAAGGTAACAGTGGGACCAGACCTCAAGGCAATTGAGGCAGCAATACTACATGTCCTCAACAAATGTACTACAGACCTTTCAGAGTTCAAGACCGTCATTACCAATGAGCCGACCATAATTTCAAACGAGGAATCTGCACAGTGGAGATACCTTCAATGGATTGCAGACTTGGTTGCAAGCTTGCGAGATGACTCAAACACAAAATAATGGATGATTAACTTTATATATTAGAAGTTTTGGTACTACGTTATGGATAACTTAGAATCAATACAAAACAATATCCTCAATATTATGGAGGAATCACAAAGAAATTATTTATGGGGAAGTAATCATAAACGATTAAACACTTGGCACGTATCAGACTTTGTAAGTGAGTGTTTGAGAAAAACACAATACTCAAAGACACATCCGACAAAGTTCGATCCAGGCAAGGCAAAAATATTCTGGCTTGGACACGTGATACACGAGGCACTTCCGTTGGCAAAACTCAACGAGGTACAGATGTGCTACAATATCGAAACAGAGCTTGGTCTTACTGCACAGGAAGTTCAGAACAGACCGCTTGACGAGCTTGCAAACGTAATAACTGGAACACTTGACGACCTTGTTCCGTTAGGAAACGGAGAGTGGTGTATTGCTGACAAGAAGACATACAGTGGCGGAGGCTGGTTCAAGAAGACCGAGCCAGATGCAAGTTACAGACTTCAACTGGAAATCTACAGGGTTCTACTGCAAGCAACATTGGGAATTGATGCAAAGTACGGATGTCTTCTATACCTTGACAAAAAATCAGACATGGCAGCAACACCGATTGCATTTGACCTTGCACCGATTGATGAAACAAAAGCCAAGATGAGATCAATTCTCAAGGAGCTTCAGTCTGGAGATGCAAAGGCAAACCCATGCTGGCTATGCAACCAGAAAAACAAAAAGAAGGTTGTATACTGTGACTACAAGGACATCTGCATGACCGAGAAACCAGAGGCACATCCTCCACAGGAAGAAGAGGAAGAGGAACTGAAGGTACATAAAATAAAATGATTTTTCAAACAGGGATTGTACCACTCATAGACTTTATCATATTCAAGATAAGATGGTGGAGATACAGACCTGACCGTCCAGTGTAAACTCTGCGGAACAATTCTCAAAGATGAGAACCATATGAAAGAGCACAGACTTAACCATCACGGATGGTATGATGGTGAATCCATTACAAAGGAAGAACCAAAATGGTGACAAATGAAGTAAAACTTTCACTTGTTGTAATATCTATATCTGTTACACTTGTTTCGGT
>Ga0208793_1001590_pt1 | contig 12792 bp, 16 predicted proteins | sample 17_taG_FD_184092 | JGI IMG/M metagenome (GOLD analysis project Ga0208793, IMG submission 184092) | Marine viral communities from the Subarctic Pacific Ocean - 17_ETSP_OMZ_AT15314 metaG (SPAdes) (version 2) | ecosystem: Environmental > Aquatic > Marine > Oceanic | place: Pacific Ocean | collected...
TAGGTATTAAACTAATTAGTTTAGCAATCGTTTTGCAGGTTGTATTTAGTGAGGTACCTTTTTTAGGTGGCGGTAACGTCATTGGTACTATCATCGGCCTTGTAGGTCAGCTAGGAGACGCTGGCTTGGTAGGAATAATTGCTGCAGCGTTAATATGGCGTTTGTTAGATGATGACATAAAAAACGACCTAAAGAAATAGGTATTAGATGACACCTCGAGCCAGGAACAATACTATAGCAGGTTTTTTAGTTATTGCTTTCTGGCTCATTTTAGTTATACCCACAGTAGTACAAGCCGTAGACGAAAGCTCAATCACACAGAATACGACTTCTACAGTTACTACAACCGGTACAAATGAGACTACAGTTAACTCTCCACCCCCTTCTGCCATATCTCCTAATGTAGGTGGTAATAATTCAGATTTATGTACTATATCTTCTAGTGGTGCTTTAGGCACCCAAATTCTCTCTTTAAGCCTAGGTGCTACATACACCGAGGAGAACTGCCTTAGATTAAAAAAAGCCGGTAGATTGTACGATATGGGGATGAAAGTAGCCGCAGTATCAATAATGTGCCAAGACAAAGACGTGTGGCAAGCGATGATGGACGCCGGGACTCCATGCCCGATAGATGGTTTGATAGGCAATGAAGCCAAAGCTGCATGGCAAGTTAGGACTGACCTAATACCTATGCCAGAGGATGAAGATGAAATTACTGCACAAGAAAAGCGTGATAAGGTTCTCAGCATTATGGGTACTGCTGCTGCTGCCTTTATCTTCTTTTAGCTACACATTTGGCTACACACCTAACGTAGCAATTAGTGGCTTAGAGTGGACAATGACACCTACGTATCTAGGTGCTAATGGTATTGGTGGCATGGATATATCAGGAGTTACTTACAAATACACACCCATTAAAAACAAAGAAGATGACTACATTGTTACTTTAGAAAACGATAAAGTAGGTGGTGGTTATGTATTTCAAGATAAACAAGATTGGTCACAGCGTGAAGGTGGTATTGAGGTAAGAAGAACTATTGCATTGCCTTATTTACCTATTGCAGTTTTTGGTGATGGTAGACTTAAACAAGAAGGCACAGGTAGTATAGAAGGTGCAGATGTAAGATACATATATAGATTTGACCCTTGCTTTGATCCACAGAGTGACCCTAACTGTCCTGGGTACGTAAAGCCTAAACCACCTCCAGTACCTGACATACCAGATTATGACGCGTTGCAAGATGAGTCAGTCCAGCTCGCGCAAACAGAAACTGATAAGGAGTTATTAGAAGAGGAAGAAGAGGCTAAAGATGAAGATGAAGAAGAGAAGGACAAAGAAAATATGGAGTCTCTTTTAGCTACTACAGAGAATGCACTTACTATTGCAAATGAAGTATCACAAGCTGCATTACTACAAGTTATAAACCAAGCGACCAATATTAACACTTACTATGTTGCACAGATTCCGGGTAAGATATACCGGGATAGTGTTGTTTTACAAGACAAAGATATAGTGGATAATAGAAGAGCCTTAAGAAGTTTAGGGCAAGATAAATTAATGAACCAAATGGTTGAGGAGCAATACAAATGAAAAAATTATTAATAGCAATAAGCTTTATACTTGGAGCAACACCAGTTTTAGCAGCAGATATTGATGGTACAGTTGAAAGCAGATGTACTGTAGCAACTACTGTACCAGGAATATATGGTAACCCCAACGCTTATACTTTAACAACAGACCCTGCTAGTGCAGGTCAAGTACCAGTTATAAGATTTGATACTACGCTAGCTAACGCTTACTATGCACAAATAACTTACCCGACTAGTTTTAGCTCAAGCCCATCGTTATCAGATAATGTAACTTGGACTGGTGCTGTAACTCTTAAAGCTCATGGTGAAAGTGGAATGTCAGGTTATCAAGCAGCAAGTACTACAACTGGTGCAATGCGTTCTTATCCACTGAGCGTTGCAGGAAGTGCTTGGTTTCAAAGTACGTCTGTAGCTGTGTATGGCGGTAACAGAGCTTTCCCAGGTGGTGCATATAAAGCTGTAGTATTAGCTGAATGCGTGGCGCAGTAATATTATGTTTACTGCTGAGCGGAGCAGTGCTAAGCCACGAAATGACACCTACCTATCCAAAGTGGGAAATATCTGGTGTCGATGATGTAAAGAAAACAACTATGAGGCTTTGGAACTCAAGAGAAGATGTACGGTACTATGAAATAGGAATATTCTCTGACGATTGGAAACCAATTCCGTTTGTTACAGCATACCGAATAATCCCTCTTGAATATCTAAAAGAAGTTAAGTTTGATGTTTACATTACAGAAAACAATATAAAAAGAGCAAGGTATATATGTTCCTTGTCTAAATTAAGGAGTAGCAGTGAAAGTCAAACATTGCTAGCTACAAGAATATGCTCAAAATTCAAATAAGTTTTTTACTATTGATGTTGAGTTGTTCACAAGTAATAGCTAATAGTACTTCTCTTAACTTGCAACTTCCTAGTGGCGGTAGTAGTCACGGTACAGATAGAATTAAAGCAGGAGACCTGGACTGTACTAACAGCATCGGCGGAAGTACTAATTTTGAATTTGGTTTGACAGGTATTGTAAACAACGCCGTCGCTCCTATCCTTGGTAAAGAAGACCCGGACAACCCACAAACAAAAGACTTAGGTATTTATGCTAGAATAATAATACCGTTGGATGCACCGAAAGAACGAATTAACTGTAATACTCTTTACCAGCTTGAGTTACAACGTAGAAGGCTAGAGGTACAGAAGCTACGACAGGAGATAGAATTACTAAAAGCTCTACAAACGAACACGGAGTTTGATAACTAATGGATGATTTAGAAAAGAAGATTAAAGAAGTTGAAGACCTACCTAACAAACAGATAAAGGTTAAAGGGTTTAAATTTAGTTGGGCTAGTATTATGGCATTGTTTGCATTAATATCTACAATACTAGGTTCGTTGTACGGCGGGTTCTTGTTGTACCAAAAAGTAGAAGCCCTTGCCTCATTAGACTTAGGTGACATTAGTGCTTCTATGGCTAAGACTTCTGCCGAGGTGCTACGCATTGAAGAACACGCTAACGCTATCAAGATAGAACTCAAAAAAGATATGACCGATTTAAGAAATTCACAATGGAATTTGGAATCTAAGGTTGACACGAAGCTCCAATCAGTAGATACTAAGCTTACTAGCTACGATACCAAACTGGATAGGTTTGAGATAAAAGTAGATAAGACTAAAGAGGACTTAATGACAAGGATACAACAAAGCCTTGATAACCCACTAGCAAATTAGGAGAACAATATGCCAATGGTAGGAAAAAAGAAATACCCATACACTACAGCTGGAAAAGCAGCTGCAAAAAAAGCAGCGAAAGGAATAGGAAGATCCGCAGCTCAAATTAAGAAAATGAAAGGCGGAATGAAACGCGCTAGCGCTAAAAGAAAAGCCGGTAAAGGTTACAAGAAATAGTATAATAGACCTGCCCGTCTTAATTTGCTCTCCCGCAATAAATAGAGTCGGGCATCCATCTTTTTTTGCTATAATGAAATCGTGCGCTGTATTATTTTTCATTAATCTCTCCTTAAAAGTAAATGTAAAAATCAGTAGTACTAAGTAATACTTAACAGCGCACACTATTATGAGCCCTGAACTAGAAGACTTACTAAGGCAAGTTATCCTCAAACTTTATGAGCAAAATCAGGAGACTGGCGACAAATCTTATTTGGATTTAGCTGATGAGATTAATGCTATAATACTGGAAATGCGTGACGGAGACTAATAATGGCAGTTATAACAGTTAACAAATTTTCAGGGGTTTCACCAATGACTCCCCCGCGTTACCTTAGCAATGAAGCAGCACAAACCGCACTAAATTGCCCCGTATGGAAAGGGTCTTTACAGCCAATTAAAGGAGCGTTAGAGCTAACGCCTTCACCACTTACTAAGTCTGGCAACATAAAATCTATTTATCGTTTTGGTCAATCAGAGACTAACCAGCTGAATCACTGGTTTCATTGGACAACTGATGTAGATGTAGTACAAGGCTTTATTGCTGGTGACGCCACAGAAAGAACTTATTACACAGGTGATGGTAATCCCAAAGTAACGAACGCTACTATGGCTTTAAGTGGAGGTGGGTCAGATTACCCAATTGCTTCTTATGACATAGGCGTTCCAAAACCAACAGGAACATTTACCACTGCAAAAACAGGTACGCCTAATGCTAATACAACTTCCGAGACAAGAGTTTATACATTTACTTATGTTAACTCTTTTGGTGAAGAGTCAACTCCTTACTCAGAGACTGATATGTCCGCTAGTACAGAAGATGTCTTCCCTGGGGAAAGCGTAGTAGTTACTATGCCTACCGGCACCTTAAACAACGTTAACGTTACTAAGAAAAGAATATATCGCTCTGCGTTAGGTACAGCAAACACATCTTACTTTTTTGTAGCTGAGGTATCTCTTGCTACAGCAACTTACACAGACTCATTAGATGGTGACGACTTAAATGAAGAACTTCCATCACTTACATGGGTACAACCGCCCACAACGCTAAAAGGACTTGTAGGTATGCCTAACGGCGTAATGGCAGGATTCAGTGGCAACGATGTATATTTCTCAGAACCTTTTAGACCTTTCGCTTGGCCAACGCAATATGTACAGACAGTTGGTTACCCAGTTGTTGGTTTAGGTGTTATTGATACTACCGTAGTTGTTTTAACTAAAGGTAGACCGTACTTTATACAAGGCTCTCATCCAGACTCTTCTGTAATGGTAGAAGCTGATGTAAACCAAGCGTGTATATCTAAGAGAAGTATTGTTAGTATGAACAATCATGTGTTTTTTGCATCTCCCGATGGAATAGTAGCACTATCTCCGGGAGGCTCTTCCATAGTTACAGAAAGCCTTTTTGATAAAGAAACATGGCAAGCACAAAGCCCTGATGACTTAGTAGCTTGTATGTACGAGACTCAATATGTAGGGTTCTTTGACACTACTAGTGGTAACGGTGGGTTTGTGTATGATATGAAACAAAAGACGTGGAACTTCCATAATGTGTACGTGACTGGTGCTTATAACGATCTAAAAAATGATGCTCTGTACATTATTAAGAGTAACGAATTGTACAAATGGGATTCCGGTACAGATTTAAGTTACACTTGGAAGTCTAAAAAATATACGTTTCCAGAACCTAAAGCTTTTTCATGTTACCGAGTAGAGGCTGAAGCTTACCCAATTACTGTAAAAATATACAAAGATTCTTCTGCCATAGTAAATTTATCTGTAACAGACAATAGTCTTCGACGTTTACCTCCAGGATTAGGAACTACTTGGGAATTTCAGTTGGAGGGTGACAAAGAAGTTTATAACGTGCAGTTAGCACAAACTCCGCAAGAGCTTAACCAAGGATGACTATAAGAGCAAAACCTTTACCTGCTGTAACTTCTACTGTTGCGCCAGACTTAAGACGTTTTCTTGATAGGCTTAGAGAAACATTTGAAGACCCTAACGGTCTAGTTACCAAAACAGAACTCCTTGATACAGGCGCATTTAAAAATAGCAACGCTGGTAACTTACAGTATGTTGAGCCTGGCGAAGAACAGTCCTACATTGCACCCCCTGCCCCTCTAAACCTAGCTGCTACTGGCGCTATGACCTCAATAACTTTGACTTGGAGCGGTATTAACTATAACTCAGGGTACGCTTATACAGAAGTGTGGAGAGCAAGTGCTGACAATCTAGGTGCAGCTGTGCTTATAGGAACTACTACTTCTGGCATGTATGCAGATGCCGTAGGCTCTGATGCGTCACATTATTACTGGGTTAGATTTGTTAACGTTCTCGACGATAAGGGCCCATTTAACGCAACGTCGGGCGTCGCAGGTGCTACAGCTCCAGACTTAGCGTATGTTCTTTCTCAGTTATCTTCTGCTTATGGAGCTACATCTGATGCTCCTTTTTTCCAATTAGACAGTGACACGACAATCAATGGCGTAACTATTCCTGCAGGCACTTACATAAAAGAAGCTAAGATACACAATGGTCAGATAACAAATGCAAAGATAGGCGCTTTGGCAGTTGACGCAGCTAAGATAGCTAACGCAACAATAGTAAATGCTAAGATTGCAGACGGTACGATAGAGACGGCAAAAATAAAAGACGCTAATATCACAACCGCTAAGATAGCTAATGCTGCTATAACTACAGCTAAAGTAAATGATGCTGCTATAACAAACGCAAAGATAGGTAACACTATTCAGTCAGCGGCTTACTCAGCAGGTAGTGCTGGTTGGAAGATTGATAAAGCAGGTGCAATGGAAATGAACAACGCAACGTTTAGAGGTACTCTTGATGTTGGAGGAAGTGCTAGTAGCAGGATGAATATATCAAGTACTAAAATAGAAATTTATAATTCAGGAACTCTTCGAGTTAAAATTGGCGACTTGTCATGAGCTACGGGTTAGAGATTTTTGATTCGTCAGGTAACGAAACTTTTTCTACTACAGATTCTACTTGGACTTTATTAGGAGTTTACACTTCTAATGCTAACACAAGCACTACGCATACAGGGGTTCCTAGCATGCCTACACGAATAGTATCAAGGTTAATGGTAAATCAAGTAGCTGGTGACGATGAAGCCTATGTACATACTTACAGTTTATCTGGGACAACACTTACAACAACAAGACCTTCGTCGTCGGAGACAGTAAAAACAGTGTTTATGGTTTTTGGGAAGTAATTATGGCTTACGGTTTATCGGTAAAAAATAATAGCGGCGAAGTATTAGTAGATAGCGATTTTAACCACTACCATTTTGTTCAAACTCTTACGCATTCTAGTGTAACTAGGGTTCCTCCATTAGTAGATGGCCCTGGGGGCTCTTACGACCAAGCCCCTTCATCTCCTAATAGCTTAGACAGCGACCAACCTCGAGGTAATATTTATAAATTTATTTTTGGTTCTAACGGTGCAAAGCCTCCAATGTGTTTTATAAAACCTAGTGCGACAGGTGGTTCAGCTCCTTACGCTTCTATAGTTTTAACTACCCGAGTCGGCACTAACTGGGAAATTTGGGTTCTTCAAACTTATGGAGCTTCTGCACCGACTTTGTATTGTTTTTCTCCCATTGACCAAATAAGTGCTTCTACATCAGGCACAACTTATGGGTTACAAACTTTTAATTCTTCTGGGGATACAACTTTTGACTCTAGGCTAAAACCATTACGAGTTATAGATAGTATAATTACTACGTCCCCTAGTCTTGCAAACACAGGAAGCTCAAATGTAGGAGGGGAAACTAATATAAATTTAAATGTTAACGTTACTCCTAACTCTTACACTATAAATAACGCTCCTTCTAATTCTTCCGATATTATTTACTATTGCCCTTCTATTGCTCATTGTTGTCAGGATAAAAGAGCTCACAGAGAAGACGATGGTTTTCAGGCTGCAGGTAATAACTCATACTTTTATGCTTGGGCGAGAGACGATTTATGGTGGACTTTTTATAGAGGTGCTTACAGGGTGGGAGCGAGTTCGAAGTTTCAGTCGTCATATGAAGGGTATGCGTCAGGGCATGTTTGGGATACAGCAGAAGACACAAGTAGCTTATTGGCTGCAATTGCAGCAGCAGCTCTTGGTCAATGGCAACTTGCTATTGCTCTTGCTATTGGAGCATCTACATTTACAAGCGCGGGGGTTGCTAGTGGAAATTACTACCCATACGAAAATGATTCTAGGAATGAAGGGCAAAGCAATCCTGCTATAATTTCTAGAGCTTCTTTTTACACGTAGGACTATTATGTTTGAAGTACTAGAAACTAAAGACAAAGGGCACGAAAGCATTGTTATTGTTAAAGTTATTTTAGAAAGAGTCGATAAAGTAGAAGGCGTTTCAGTAGATAATATAGATAAAAGTAGTGCCTACCACCAAACATTACATGATGACCGCATAGATCATTCGCATAAAACAACTGAGTTAACAACTACGTTGCTTATAAGTAACCCAGTTACAGATGATAAAGTAGCTAAAGCAATTGAACCCTTAAATAGCACAAAAATTCCTGGGGAAGAAAATGACAGCGACACCCATGTAGAACGTTACTATGTTAATGACGGCCAAGAAGAGAGAGATTTTTACAGTATTGGGTCTGTTCCAAGCGACATCATTAACACTCTTAAAACAGATTTTCCTTCTGAAAATATTGACGACTTTTTGTGGATGTCCTCTTCTTCATATAATTCAGTTTTAAAAGAAAATGTAATAACTGCATTTCACAAAAGTAATGTAGACGGTTTAAAAAACAATTCAGAAATGCAAAGATACAAAGAAGGTGTTATATCTCACGTTCACAAATTTTTTATGAAAACTAAGCGCGTTGGGACTAGAGTTTATTCCATAGCTACTAAAAATTACAGTTGTGTTCCTGACTGGTGTGAAATTTTAGCTATAGGAGAAGACTTCGAAAAAGATCAAGTAACGCCTATGGACTTTGGGTATATAAACATTTACTTTAAAGGAGACCCTGCTAAAGTGGAAACAGAATTTGGTCTTGAAAACAGAAGAGGAGCAGAAGCTACTTTTTACGCAATAACCGCTGATAAAACTACTAATGAGGTTCTTAGAGTCAAACAATACTGCTACGATTACAGAACAATATTTTCTGGTTGGGAGTTAACAGCAGCGAGAGTAAAGAAAGACATTGCTAAATTACACGAATAAAGATACATTTAGATAATAACTATGATATATAATAAGCTTGAAGTAGGTGTACATGCCTTTAATCTTTGACGATAAAGAACGAGTAGGGGCATGGGTTGCCAAGGAAGTAGTACAAGAAGCCGAGTGGGGTTCGTACTACGCAATGGGCGCTGAAGTAGACGGTCAAATAGTAAGTGGTATTGTTTTTAATAATTTTAACGAATCCAACGCCACTGCACATATCGCTTGCAGCAAACCCAATAAACTGTTTTTGGAGCTTCTCGACCACGCATTTTTGTATGCTTTCGAGACGTGCGGATTGAGACGGCTTACTGGGTTAGTAGAAGCTGACAACTCCAAAGCATTAAAATTAGATAAGCATATTGGATTTTTGCAAGAATCTATTATGCAAGAAGCAGGGTCAGAAGGACAAGACATGGTAGTTCTAGTTCTATGGCCTCAAAACTACCGCAGAGGAAAGAAGAATGGGTAAAAAAAGTAACGACGCACCTGACTACACCCCGTTAGCCAACGCCAGTGCAGCAGCCAATGAAAAAATGACCGCACTTGGTCAAGAACAACTAGATTTCGCTAAGCTACAATACGAACAAAACAACCCAATAATGCAAGAAATCGCTCAAAAGCAAGGCTTAGCGATGGATCAGCAGTTGGCACAAGGTAAAGATTATTACGATTATCTTAAAAACACCTACCGGCCAGTGGAGCAAGGTATTGTTGCTGACGCTATGGCATTTGATACAGATGCCTACAGAAACCAGTTAGCTACAAAAGCCGCAGCTGACTCGGGAATTGCATTTAATCGAACAAGACAAGCCAACGAAAGAGCTATGGCGAGTATGGGAGTGAATCCTAACTCAGGTAGGTTTCAAGGTATGGCACAACAATCAGGACTTATGCAGGCAGCAAACAGAGCTGGTGCAATGACCGGTGCTAGAGAGCGAGCACAACAGACAGGATACGCTAGAAAACTTGACGCAGCTGGACTTGGTAGAGGATTATCGGGTGCATCAACTGCAGCATACGGTAGTGCTGTTGGCGCAGGTAACTCAGCGGTAGGTAATTATGGCGCAGCAGGGCAACAGTATTTAGGTGGTATGGCACAAGGAGCAAGTACTGTAGGTTCTGGTCTTAATATGCAGCTATCAGGTCTTGGTAATGTACTTAACTCGCAAACTCAGATGGCAGTGAATGCAGCAGACAATAGTTTCTTAGGTAACGCTGGTGGACTTATGGGTGGTGTTGCTGGTCTGGCTACTGCTTTCCCTAATTCTCCGATGCTCGCTGCTTTTGGCGCTTCTGATAGAAGACTTAAAGACAACATTGAGTTTGCTGGTATTGATGATGTTACAGGGCTAAACCTTTATGACTTTAATTATAAATGGAACTCTAAACGCTTTAGAGGTGTGATGGCACAAGAGGTTAAAGAGATGTACCCAGAAGCAGTGTATGACTCTGGTGCAGGTTGGATGGGAGTTTACTACGACATGTTAGGCATTGAAATGAAGGAGGTGCACTAATGGCACGTAAATCACCATGGCAACAATTTTCTGATAACTTTAGTTCTGTATATGGTTCTTTTAAGGAACTAGGTCAGGGTATTGAATCAGCCAGAATCATGGCAGAGAAGCCAGAAGTAATAACTCTAGGAGGAATTAAGCAACCTCACCAAGACTACCAAGCTACGTACGGGGGTCAAACGTACGATAAAGAAATTACTCCTGAAATGCTTACAGGTCTTAGAAACCAAAGACTAGCTGATGTTAAGCGTAAATACGGTGATGTTCAAGGCGCTATGGACATGGAGTTAAAAGGAGCTCAGTTAATAGAATCTCAAAATAAAGCAAAATTAGATGAGGCTACTAGAGATTCTATAATCAGACAAGAAGCAAATAAAGCTGAAATGGGTGATGTTCAGATCAATACAGCACAATTTACTTTACAAAAACTGATTGACGAAGCACCCGTTGATATGAAAATAAAACTAGCTACTGCTGCAGGGGTTAATTTAGACAACGAAAATAAGATTATTGGTAACTACGTTGCCGAAGCTACTAAAGATGACCTTATCCAAGCGTCTAAATTAGGTATAAGAGCTTTAGAACTACAAAATATAAACGCAGATTTAGCAAACATAGGTTTAAAACTAACCAATGATGGGAAAATTGTTAGTAATGAAATTGCTGAAGCAACGAAAGGTTTAAAAATTGGTAGAGAAGCTCTAGAAAATGCAAGAATGATATTAGCAAATAAAAGTTTATATGTTACTTACCAAGGTCAAGTACTAGACTTAGAAAAATCTCAAGCAGCGCACGCAAAAGAAATGGAAAGAGATTCCATAAAATTACAAAATGAAATTGATGAAGCTAAGAAAACAGCGGATTACAATAACGTTTACAAAGCTTACGCTAAAAGAGCAGCTCTTGAGGTTGGTACTCCAGGTGCTTTTGCCACTGCAGAAGAAGCTAATCAATTTATATTAGATGGTTTATTCCAAATAGACCCTGCATTATCTAAAGAGCTTGCTAACAAGTACGCAACATCTGAAATACAACATATAACAAACCAAAGTACACTACTTAAGAAAAGAGCTTTTGCTGCGTTAGCTGAAAAAGGTCTAGATGGTTTAAGAGCTGAAGTAGACAAGATTAACGGTATCAACGGTGTTGAAGTTGTAAAAGGCAAAGATGGTTCTATAACCCTAAATGAAATAAACCAAGAAGGAAGAAAAATAAGAACTATTGCTACTGGTAAGGATGAAACTGAATTTAACATGAATCTAAATATAGCGTTAGACCCCGCTAGTATGATGGAAATATCAAAAACTTACCAAGACACTTTAAAAACAGAAGCTGAAACTGAATATTATAAAGAAATGGCTAAAGCCAAAGGACTTAAACCTGCTTTGACTAAAGACCAATGGGCCATCCAACGTATATCAAATAATCCCAATGACCCTTTAGCAGTGGCTATTTTATTAGGTGAAGGGGTTGACTTGGAAATGATACAAGAGATGTCTCTAGAAGCTGACATTGACAATACAGCTGAGGACGAAACTCCTTCTTCTAGCACTGAAACTGAAACTGAAACTGAAACTGAAACTGAGCCACTTTCTCAAGATGATATAGACAGACAAACACTAGCGTCTTTAAACAAAGGAGTTAAGAAGAACACAGTGCAAAAACAAACTAAAAAGAAAGAAACAGAAAAACGTTTGGCTTCTAACACAACAAATCAAGGTATAAAAGACCAAATAAAAGCTACCCAAGATGAAATAAAAAGAATTCAAGATAAAACGAAAAAAGGTAAAACAGACGACCGAGACATAGCACGCGCAGAGAAAAAAATAAAAGAGCTTCAAGCAAAATTACAAGGTCTAGCAGCTAACAGTAAATAAGGATAAACCATGGCGACTTCGCTCCAGACTTACAAAGAACGCTATCCTAACGTTTACGGAAACCTATCTGACGTAGACGCTATCTACAAAATGGCAGAACGGACAGGTAGAGACCCTCAATCACTAGCTGAACATTTTGGTTTATACGACCCTGACCAGGGTGACTTTGCTCGTGGTATGTCTAGTGGAGTTGACTCTCTCCAAGGCGGTTTATACGGTTTAGTGGGTTATGTAGGTGACGCTATAGGCTCAGACACAATTCGTGACTTCGGTTATGAAGGTTATGAGCAGAACATGAAACAAGTTGGTTTACGTTCCAAACCAACCGACAATATTGAAAACGCTGAAAGTATAGGTGATTATGTAGACGCTGCTCAATATTGGCTTGGGTACGCTATACCGCAAATTGTAGAAGCTGTTGTTGTAAGTAAAGGCGCAGGTTCTGTAACCAAAAAAGCAGCAGAAAAACAAATAAGAAGTCAGCTACAAAAAGAATACGGCGGTAAATTAAATAAAGGTGCTCTAAATGCAGTAATGAATTCCAAAAGCACTCAAGCTAAACTTGCAGAAGTGCTGCCAAAAGCAACAAGAAGAGGTGAATACACAGGTCTTGCGGGGCAAGCGATAGGAACAGAGCTAGGATACACATACG
>Ga0208793_1001593_pt1 | contig 12771 bp, 2 predicted proteins | sample 17_taG_FD_184092 | JGI IMG/M metagenome (GOLD analysis project Ga0208793, IMG submission 184092) | Marine viral communities from the Subarctic Pacific Ocean - 17_ETSP_OMZ_AT15314 metaG (SPAdes) (version 2) | ecosystem: Environmental > Aquatic > Marine > Oceanic | place: Pacific Ocean | collected...
TCGTCTAATGTGTTATATTCATCTATCTCTTCTATTAATTGGGCTTTATAAACTAACAAGTCTTTGATTAGTTTTTTATCAGCATCAGTTAACTCAACATATCTAGAATCATTTTCTATTTGAGTCAAACTATCAATATCTATAAAACTAGTATCTTCTGCCTCTTTGTTCTCTTTTTCTTTTCTTTTAGCATCTGCTACTATTTCATCAACTTTTATTTCATCAATCTTATCTTCATTATTAAACAAATCGCCTTGGCTTCTTTGGTCATCTTCTTTAAGTGCTTCGATACCTTCTATGCTTATACTTAAAGCTTCATCTAATAATGAATCATCTTTTATCCCTAACAAATCTCTTACAGTTTCTACTAATCTTGTCCAAACAGATTTGTTTGTAATTGTTTTACGTTTTAAATATTGTTGTACATGAGGGTCAGTTAGAGTTTGAGTTAAAAATTCAGCTAATGCTTCACTATCTCTTAAACCTTCAGGGTTACCAAATGCTTTATTCATATTTTTACGAGCATTTATTTGAGATATATCCCAGTTTTCAATACCACCATACAATAAATACTTTATGCCATCTTCTTCTCTTCCTGGGCTTATATCTCCTCTAGGAGGTTTACCATCTAAACCTAAATCACGTTCGTATTCTTTTTTAATTGCTTCTCGAACTTTCCACATTTTTTTAACAGCATTGTTTTGTCGTAAAGTTCTATCTTTAGCTTTTGTTTGTAAAATTCTTTGACTTGCTGAATGTATAAGTTCATGTAATAAAACTGCTGAACCTGCTTCAGGTTCTATTAGAATTAAATTTGGTCGCATAGGCTCACCACTTGTGTGATGATATGATCTTTCTAAATCGTTTACTACTTCAGAAGTTCTGCCATATCTCTCAAAATCATAGCTAATTACAGTTGTATCAGATAGTAGCGGTATTAATAATTTAGCTATTTTTCTTACATAAGCTGTTTGACGTTTAGATTTAGATAATTGAATAGCAGCATCTTTTGCTCCCTTAAATCCGTCAATAACTTCTTTAGTAAGTTTAGTGCTTCTAAGTCCAACTCTTACAGGCGGTCTAGTACGTTTTATTTCACGTTTAGGTTTAGCTTTAGAATCAAGCAATGACTCAGGTAGATACATTTGCGATATAACCCATGTATCTATATCTCCGTATCTTTCTATTAAAGCTTCTAAATTGGTTTGTCTTTGTAAAATTTTATCTTCTAATGTTTCTTGTAAACCTTTTATAGTTAGAGTAGCTTGTTCATCTTCTAATTCTGTTTTATTTTCTAATAACTTTCCTAACTTTAATCTTTGTATTCTTAAAAAGTTTTCTTGTTTTTGTGTAAGTTTCTTTTTCTTTTCTAATTTATTTACAGAAATTTCAAGTTTTTCAATTTCTTCATTTAATTTTGCAACTTGTTTAACAATTTGTTTTCCTCTAAAAGATTCTGTTTTTAACTGCTTATCAATGTCTTTTAAGTTAATTCCATATTTAGATGCATTGGCTACTACTTTTCTATATTGAGCTAACGTTTCTTCTAACATTACATGCTCAATGTTTTGTTTTATAAAACTTTCATTATATTTTTGAGCATTACCAATAGCATCTTTAATTGGAGATATAACAGCATCATAAATAGGCAATACTTGTTGTTTTTGATCAAGTAAATCTCCTAATACTACCGAATCCATATTTTGAATCATGTTTATTACTGCTGATACACCAGGTTCAGCAAGGTCAGTAGTTCCAGTATTACTACCAATACGAGCTTCTGGTTCACTTTTAATAAATTTAAATTCACCAGAACTTTTATCCCAAATAACATTGTCAAACTCTTTAGTTTGAACTTCTACACGCGTTCCAATAGTATCAACTTGTTTAATTAACTGTAATAGTTCTCCTTTATTTTCACTCCAAGGACTATTCATTCTTGGCATAAGGTCATCTGCAAGTTCTGCAGCAATATGCATTCTTATAGCTGAATTAGTTAAACTTCCTTTTGGAAATTCAGAAGTACGCTTTTTAAATTCAGAATAGAATATAAAAAATTCTGCTTCTACTATTTTTACAAGAATCTCTCTTGATTCTTTGATAGGTTTTAATAAAGTTTCTAAAGCATTTTTAAATAACTTAGTTTCTTCATTTGCATATATTGATTCAAAATAGTTTTGTATCTTAACTTTTTCATTTGTACTAAACTTAAAGTCATATAATTCGTTATTCTTAAGTTTGTCTGTAAGTTCAATTTTTATACCTAAACTATTTTCTAAAGCATATTTAATTCCTGCAACTTCACGTCTAGCAGCTTTACGTTCTGCTTTATTAATTGCTTTGTTATACGCAGTTTGGTGTTTAGCTAAAGTATCGTATAAATCAGGAACAATTTTTCCTATTACTGCATTAATAACTTTTTCTACACTTGCACCATAATTACTAATCATTACTGGATTTTTAGCTAAATCTCTTGCAAATTTGCTAAGCCTTCCGTCTTTTTCTAACAACGTACCATGTAGTACATTTACAGCATTTGCTTCATTAACTGATAATCCTTGTATAGCTTCTACAATTTTTCTAGAAAATGCTTGATAAACATCATCTTTACCACTTGCAATAAACTTTTCATATGTATTAGTAGCATCTTTTTGATCAACAAATACACCAATTCTTTCTAAAGCTTCTTTTAGTTCTTCAGGTGTTCCATCTAAAAATTGTAATAATCCAATTGCATAGCCGTTTGTAATACCGTCAGTTTCAACACCTAATGTAGTTGTAAATGCTTTTTTATCATCATAATTTTTTAAAGCAACAACTGCCTCAATTAAATGAGTACTTGCTCCATCAACAATGTCTTCTTTCATTAACTCAGTTAAAGCATTAGAAAAGTTTTCAGGAGTTGCGTTTATAGCATTTTGAACAGCTGCATTCTGGTTAATAGTATTAAATAAATTAACACCTTCTTCTAATGTCTTAATGTTGTAACCAAATGCTTGCACAACACCTAACTTAAACATTGCTCTATCAGAATCTGTTTTTATTTTAGATTCAGAACCTACTGGGTTAAACAAAGCTCGCATTATCTTACTACGTTGTGGATTAATAGTATTACTATCTATGCGTAGTCTATGTTGAGTTTGTGCTTTATATCTAAAGTAAAAGCCTCTTAAGCCGTCTTTTTCTCTATTGTTATAGTAATCAAAGATATATTCAATATCTTTTAGTTTTTCCCTATTAGCAGATTCAACAGCTTCTCTATTTTCTGAATGTTGCTCACTAAGTTCTTTATAGCCTATTAACTCTTTTAAAGCATTGTTAATAACTAAATTACCTTCTTTATCTTTAATTAATTTGCCATTTTTGTCTAGATTCATTAGACTAATAAATAAATCTAATTCAGATTCTTTTCCTATCCATTCAACATTTTGTAACTTTTTAATAAGATTTTTTACTTTTCTACCAAGCTTATAAAAGCTATTATCTGTTCTTTCTTGTACATTTTTAGGAGCTGTAAATGATATATCTCTTGTAGCACTGTCAGCACCTTTAATCTTTTTTAGTTCTTCAGTGTTGTCTTTAAATAACTTTAATAAATCAGAATCGTTAATCTGTATTGTATTCCACTTTATAAATTCGACACCGTTTTCTTTTAACTCGTTTATATAAGCAAGGTTTGGATTATCAAAATGTTTAAGTGGGTAACTGCCCCGTTTCAATCTAAATAAACCTTTGTCTTTTTTACCTTTAGAATTTACTTTCCTGGCAGTTTGGATTGCTAATAACCCTAAAGATGCACCAGCTACATTTCTAAAGTTAGAGTCTCTAATTACTACACCTCTAAAAGATGAATCTTCTTCAATTTTGGCAATGTTCTTTAAAAACTCTTTTTCAGAGTCTTTTTCAAATTTAATATTTAACAAATCAAACATTTCTAAACCTATATCTTTACTAGCATTTCTAGTAAAAATACCTGCATTACCCCAAATAGCAACTTCTTCATTACCTAATCTATCTGTTTGTTTAGCATCTCCATATAATAAATCAGATATTTCAAACATAGCCCTAAAATTACTATGTCCTACATTTGCTGCTGCGTAATGCATAGTGCTAAGCATCATTGCAAAAATTACTTCATCTGGTAAATTTCCATCTTTATCTGAAAACAGTTTAAAAGTTTCTTTTACTAACAAACCGCCTTCATCTGTTTTTAAAAGGTTCTTTTTAGTTAGACCTAAATTAATTGAATTAAACGCTTCTTTAAACTCAATAAATTGACTTACTAATGCTTTTCCATAATCACTTTCTGGGTCTACTTTAACTTTATCAAGCAATAATTTGATAGATGCTTCATCTAAATTTTTATTTTGATTGAATGAAAAGAAAGAATCACGCTCTATATCTTTGACTCTAAATAGATCAGTAACAGTTAATAATGTATTTTTTAATTTTATAAACGTATTAGCAAATTTAGTTAAAAAATGATTTGCTGTTTTTTGTCTAAGCTCTACAGCTATAAAGTTTTTAAGTTCTAATTTATGATTTGCAATTTTGTAATTTAATGCATCTACTTTATCTTGTATTTCGACTCTATTAAAAGGGTTTTCATTTTTTAATATATCTTTAAGAGTATCTCTTTCAGCACTTAATTTTTTTATAAGATTTATAACTCTAGTCTGATAAGCTTTTAAACGTTTATTACGATTAGCTCTAGTCTGTTCTTTAGGATTTGCTAGTTCATCAGTAGATACATCTTCATCTATAACTTCTTCTGCTTCTAAAATAATATTTTCAATTTCTTCAGCAGTTGCACTATCTACATTGTTTGCTTCTTGTTTAGCTGCTTCTTTTTTAGTTGTTTTTTTAATTTCAGCTATTATTTTTCTAGCTGTATTCTGGTCTGCTTCAAGTTTTGCTTGGAGCTTTAACCACTTTTCAAATTCAGCTTTACTTTCAAAATCTTTTTCAGTTGCGCGTTTACCATTTATAAAATATGGTGTAGCGTCTGAAATTCTAACTTTCATTGATTGTATAACACCGTCAACTTTTTGAACTTGTATGTTTGCAAGCATTCCACCGAATTTTCTTAATTTTTTCTCAAATTTCCACATGAACTCTGGAAGAACAAATTCATCTGGATTGCTATAATCTATTGTTGTATCTTCAGGTTTTTTAGGTTTAGCTTTAGGTTTACTTTTAGGCTTAGCTTTAGGTTTACCTACATCATCAAGACTTCCTTTATCTTCTTGATTCTTAGCAATAATTTCATCAATCTTCTTTTGATTAGCAATGATAGTATCATTTAATTCTTTGTTTTTAACTTTACTATCTACATTATTGAGTACATCAGCTATAACTGCTTTTATATTTTTTGCATACGCAATTTCTAATTCAAGTAATTCAATTAATGGATCACTTTTAGCATTAATATACCAATAGTTATTTAAATCAGAATCAGGTAGTTTCTTACGGTTTGAATAGACTTCATATGTATTTTTATCTACGTATACATCAGTTTTATTCTTTTTTCTATTAAATATAGCTTTAGCTTTTTGCCAGGCTTTATATTTAAGTTCTAATCCTAATACAAAATCATCAAACTGAGTTTCTTCAAATACATTATTTTTAGCATTTTCTAAATATGTTTCTAGACCTTTAAACTTACCTTTACGACCATTAATAATTTCTTCATGTACTTCTAATAAACTCTTTTTAGCATTTTTAAGTACTTTCTTTATTGCTTTAAAACTATCTCTAACTTTATTTTTTCTTTTAGCTTGTTCTTTTTGAGCTCCTTGTAAACTACCTAATGTAGCGTTATCAACTCCTTCGTTTAATATATCTATATCGAGAGAATCAGTATCTTGTTCAGTAGCTGTTTCTTGTTTAGTTTCTTTTTGTAATTTATTAATCTCAGTTACAACTTCATTTCTTAATTCTATAAAACCTGCAAGTTGTAAATCAATTTCTTTTATAGCATCTTTATCATTACTTTCTTTTTTATCTTTTTCTAAAGCTTTTATTGCTTGATTAAGCTCACTATATGCACCAAGTAAATTAGATTTTTTCTCTTCACGTTCTTCAACAGTTAACTCATTATCTTTAGTTGCTACGTAATCGTTATAAGCTTCTCTTGCTATAAAAGCTAAATCACTAAGTTCTTTGTTAGTTTTAGTTACAGTTTTTTTATTTTTAAATTCAAAACTTTCTAATGCTTTATCAATTTTTGCTAACTGTCCTTTAGGTAACGCTAGACGTTGTCCTGAATTATTTTTAGATAATGTATCTACTTGTATTCCTAATTGATTACGTGTACGTTCTAATTGTTTACGTTGTCTTTCACTAAGATTAGGGTTTTCAAGTCTTTTATTAATATTATTAATTCTATTAATAGATTCATTGATAGTTTTTCTAAGTACTTTAGTTCCTTCTTTAGAAACTCGTCTTCCTTTACTATCAATTCTAGCTTGTTTATTAGCTGCTACTTTATTAGCTTTAGCAATTTGTTTAGCTTGCTCTGCTTCATAACGCTTTGTTCTTTGAGGAAACTTTTTCTTTAATCTTTCAAAACGAGAATTGATTTTATTTACTTTTGCTAAACGTTCTTTTTCAATAACAGTGCTTTTAATTTGAGTTTCTGTAACAGCATTACCTGTATTTACATTATCTAAAGCTTTATTTATTGTTTCTCTAGCTGTTTTTACATTAGCATTACGTTGAGCTGCAGGTAAATCTTTTTGTTCAAGTTCTAACTTATTTAAAGCATCTGATAAAAAAATAGCTTTATCGATATTAGCACTTCCCTGGTAAGTATCATCTAAGTCTATTCCTAATTCTGCAGCTTGAGCTTCAATATCTTTAACTCTATTGTTTAAAACTTGTTCACTTTGAGCACTTCCTTCTCCTACAGCTGCTTCATCTCTTGCATCAATAGCTTCATTACGCACTTGTTGTATATTTCTTTGTACAGCACCTTGGTCTCCTTGTAACCTATTCATTGTTTCAGTTACTGTAGAGATGCTTCCGCTAAACGTAGCACCAGGCACTAAGCCTGCTACAATAGAATTAAGTAATCCAGATCTAAATTCTGCACTTTTAAAATCTGGTAAATGACCTTCTTTAATTAAATCTTGTGTAACTTCTTCTACAATAAATTGTAATCCTTCAGTAGCACCTTCAGTTAAACCTCCTGATAACAGTTCTTTACCAATATTTTTAAGATTTTGTCCTGCACTATTTTTAAGTAAAGATTCTCTAACAACTTTAGTTCCACCTTTACCCATTCCTAATTTACGTAATAGTTTAAGAGGATAAAACGCTTCTAGAGCTCCTGCTACAGTACCACCTGCTAATGAGCCTAATTGCCCTTTTATACCTCTTTCGCCAGCTTCAGCTACATCTCCATAGATACTACCTGTTTCCATACCCATAGCAGCACCATATGCACCTATACCTCTACCTTTATTAGCAGCTGCATTAATAATTTTTTGAGCAGGTCTACTAAGTACTCTATCCGCAGCAAATTTGCTTACACCTCTTTTAGCTGCACTTTTAGCAACTAAACCACCAATACCACCAGTTCCCATCATTAAAGCAATAGATGGCATAGCTTCACCAATTAAAGCTCCTAATTTAGATAATACTGCTGTTGGGTTATCCCAATCTATATCTTCAATTTTTGGTAGATTAGCACCATTAGCCTGTGCTTCGTCTAGATTACGTAAATATTGATCTAAAAACCATGTTCCTAACTCTTCATTTCCTGAAAAATCAGCAATTAATGCAGCAAACCCATAACCAGTAGCTTGTAGATTATCAACACCAGTGCTGATACCTTTACCCATACTGTTCCAAAAACCTTGTCCAATACTTTCGTTGTAAGAACGTTGTGCTAAATCTAAAGCAACAACTCCTTCTCTAAAAGATTCTTGGTTATACCTACTATAAAACATTGCATTGTTTTCAGGAGTATTCATTACTTCATTAATGATTTCACCTGTTGCAGGATTACGTACTGTAATAAGAGGTCTGTCATAATAACCTACGCCATCCTGACGGATGTCTGCGGTTATATTACTATTAGGGTCTTGTCCTTTAAGTAAAGCTGCTTTAAAAGCTTCTGCTTGTTCAGCACCTGCTTCATTAAGCATTCTTTGAGATACCATATGTGCTGGTATTCCATGAAGTTTTCCAAAAGCTATTCTATGTAAATTAAACTTTTTACTTTGTTTACTGCCGTCTTTAGGGTCTACACTTCCAAGATAAGGAATTAATGCACCATCTCCGTCATACTTAGCTGTTTCAAAAGTATCAAAACTAGAGCTTTTACTATTAGGATCAGCTGAGCTTAAACGACCAAACTCATATAAAGTATCACCGTCAAAACTTTCACCTAAGTTAACTGTTCGAGATGCAAAATCTGAATTAACGAAATCATTTTGTTTTTCAGCAGATTTAAGCCCTAATTCAACTTTCTTTTGTTCTACTAACTCTAGTATGTTAGAGTTTTGTTTAAGTTGGTTTATTTCTTTTGTAAGGTCTGCTTTATCTGTGTTCTCTTCGTCTAAGAACTGATTGAAGTAATTATTTTCAATTGCCATTTACTTAGCATTTTTATTTAAGATAGATTGTAAATGATCTGTTAAAGCCCAGTTAAAGTCACTTTTACTATCACCATATTCAACCATTTCTTTTACAAAATTTTCTAACTCTTCTTGTGACATTTTTTTAGCTATTCTTTCTGCTTGAGGTTTTGCTTGATTAAATACTTCAGCACTATATTTATCACCTACATTCATACTACTACTTTTTTCTGTATTTGTTAAAGTTTTAAATATTTTGTTTGTAGCTTCTGTATTTAATCGATTAGAATCAAATTTTATATTTTTGTTATATATCTTTGTAAATATATCATTAGCACCAGCATAACCAACTTCTTCGACTAATTTTGGATTATTTTTTGTAAAAGCGTCAAGATATACTTGTTTATCTATTTGACGTTGAGATAGCATCATTCCACCATCACTAGCTTTAAAATATGTATTCATAATAAGCTCAGAAATAGCAGCTTGACTTTCTTTAGAACCATCTAACTCATGTTTAATACCATCTTTAGTAGTGAATACAAACATGTCTCCACCACCACCTAAAAATCCTGGTAAACCTGTAAATCTATCTTCAAAGGTAATAAGCTCATCATTAGCTAATTGATTAAAATAACCGTCCATATCTCTTATACCTAAAGTATTACTTAAATCAGTAGCGTAAGAACTATTTAAAAAATTACCTCTTTCTCTAACAAAGTGAGCATCATCGTCTGCATCATACCCACCACCTCTTCCTGTAAAGTTATCATTAGTAGGATAATTTGTAGAAAATATTCCTTTGCTTCCTATAGGAGTTTTTCCCCAACCTGAACTTCCTGGACCACTTTTAGGTGTACCACTACTTGTTGATTTATATTTATTTGTTTCTTGTATTTGTAATATTTTATCATCATGCAATTTTTGAGCAACTTCTTCAGCAACAACAGCTTCAGCTGCTAATTGTTGATTAAACATGTCCATTTCTCTATCAGGAGCACCTAATTCATAATTAGTTTTATTAACTTGGTCTAAGTTTAACCAAGACTGATTAGCTGCACCAATCATAGCATCACGCTCTTCTTGACTACCAGCTGCCATTAAATCTGCTACAAAAGCATTTGTTTCTGATGTTTCTTTATCTGTTGCAAATTGGTTAATGTTTTCACCAATAGTACCTAAACCTTCACTCATACCTTGAGCAGCTTGATTAGCTGCATTTAAAATACCTGAAGGGTTAGAAGGTGCTATATTCTTCCAAGTTACTGCAGCCATAGTGTTCTCCTATTAACCTACGTAGTTTGTGCCAGAAGGTTTACCGCCTACATAAGACCCGTAGTCTTGTCTACCTTGTGCTTGTTTCCACGCATTTTGATTAGCTATCTGATTATTGACAGCAGTTCTTTGAGATTCGTAATTTTGTTGCCATTGGTCTTTTTGAGTATCATAAGCATCTCTAGCTAGTCTAGCATTCTTTAAAGAAGCCCATCCTTGTGCTAAACCTCCTAAACCGCCAATAAGACTACCTACACCTTTCATACCATCACCTGTCCAATCTGCCATAAAATCAGGAGTCCAATCACCAAATATACCTTTAGATTGATCAGGTAAATTAGTATAAGTATTTTGCATTTGTACATCAGGATTAATTCTTCCGTTATATAAATCTGTAAATTTAAGGTCTGCATAACTACCTGAATTAAAATCTGAACCTGTATTGTTATACTTTTTAAAATTAGGACTTGTGTAAGTATCTTCCCAAGGATTTAAAGCCATTCTTATCTCCGATTAGAGTCTACAAAATAAAGTTACTATTATCATACATCATAATTACTGTGTTGTATATAAGTTTCTGTTAAGTTATTAGTAATTCTGGTTCATATATACTTGTTATTTTATCTTCAACATCAAAATCAGCAAATCCTATTACATGGTAATCTTCAATTGTAGTTGAATAGTATTGTGTAGGGCTCATAGGATTAATCCTATGTACTCTTGATATTGATGCTAAATTCATTGGACTACCATCATTATTTTGAAACAATTCTTGTTGTACTTCATATAAAGCATTCATTTGTTTATCTTGTAAAACTTTGTCTTGTCTTTCTTCTTCACTTAAATCTTCTAAGTCTTCATCTGCATATAATTCAAGAGATTTACTAACAATATTACTTAAATCAGTTAAGAATTTACTTAAGTCTTTAAATGTAGTAAGGTCTAATTCATCAAACCCACCTGTAACATATACATAAGCTGCTGCAGCTATAAGAGCAATTTTAGGATCTAATTTAACTAATGCTTGCATTACGGCTTTCATTAGATAATTAGTAAGTACTTGTTTTATAATTATGTTCAGTATCTCTCTAATACCTGCTGCACCTAATAACGCCATTACAAACAATACTACTTGTACAATCTTTAATAACTTAACCCAAGTAGGTGTTTCAATAACTTGTACATCTGCAACATAAATAGATATATGTGCAGCTGCTACAAATAAACTTGATACATGAGAGTTAGGTAAATCTTTAACCATGTCATAAGACATAGGTAACATTAAGTTATCTCTCTCAGCAAGATTAAAGTTAACCATTTTAAATTTGCTAGTTTGAGCATCAACTACTCGTAGCATAGATTTAGGGGCTTTTAACGTGTACGCATTCAAACCGTTTTGAACAATTTGATAGTAAATCATTTCTTGAGTTACGGTAGTTTCTTCAGCTGCTCTATTAACTAACTGTAATCCATTAGTAACTACAGAAGGAGTTAGTACACATCGTCCTTGGCTACCACTACCTCCATTATGATAACCTCCACCTTGACCGCCTCCACCTAATGTAATTACAACATAATCAGTGTAATTAGCAACTGTATGATTTACAGTATAGTAAGCACCTCTGTCTCCGTTCTTTCCATATCGATCAGTATCAAAATCCCAGAATGAAGCATTATCACCTCCTCCTCCTCCACCAGCTGAATATCCTGAAGCACTACTTCCACCACTATCATTTCCACCAGCACCTCCACTACCTTGAAATGAAGAGTGAGCTCCTGAAGGTACGCCATTACTACCAGGACCACCAAAAGATTCTCCTGTTTCTCCTGTTGATGATCCACCTTGGTCTCTATCACCTCCAGCACCCCCACTAGCAGAGTAAGTATTAAGTAATGTACCACCAGCATTATAAACTCTAGCATATGTTGTGCCACCACTACCACCATTTTCCCCATCACCAGAACCAGCTCTTGCTCCACCTCCAGCTCCACCTCCTCCAGATATTTCAATTTTTAATGTTGATGTACCAGCAGTAATTTGATATGTTGTACTATTAGTAAATTGTCTAATACTAGCATTAGGTACTAATTCATAAATTAAAGAGGGTTTTAATACACCATCAGTATTTATACTTTCATTTGCATTTATTAATATCCCTGTAAAAGTAATTTTTTGAGTAGGCTGCATCCAATTAGCTGCTTCAGCTGCGTAACTAGATTGTTGTGTAAGAGTGCCTCCTAAAAAAGCATTTACATCAGATGTGCTATTAGCTAAATATCCTACGCTATATGTTGCATAACCTGATGAAGCATAGTAAGTACTGATTAAATCACTATTACCTGCTTGACCTGATGTAAATTTACTTAAATCAGAATAGTAAGCTGCAAAAATAGTACTGCTTGAGTCTGCATTAACTTGCGTTAAAGTGTAGTTATTATATTTAATGTAAGCAAATGTAAAAGCATACTTATAGTCAGTACCTTCAACAAGTAGATTGTTGTAAGGTTTTTCATCTGGAGCAGAATTATAATCACCTTCTGTTATTGCTTGTCCTGGATACATTGTTGAAACAAATCTAAAACAATAATTTAATCCTATTTGTGATGTCTCCCATAAACGAACACCAAAATTTAGATATACGTGATCAACTTTATTTTGATAATTAGATATACCTGCTGTAGCAACATCATCCATAACGTTATCAATTAACTCATCAGCATCTAATCCAACTTTATCTACAAGAGTTCTTATCTGATTAGTTTTAGTAGTAACAGATGAATTAAAATTTGTATTATTAATACGTAATGGAATAGCAGGTAATATATCTAAAGCATCACTACCTGATTCACCAAAGTCTTGTGATGGGTCATCTAAATCTGTATAAGTTCCTGTACCTACTTTATAAATCCAAGT
>Ga0208793_1001597_pt1 | contig 12752 bp, 27 predicted proteins | sample 17_taG_FD_184092 | JGI IMG/M metagenome (GOLD analysis project Ga0208793, IMG submission 184092) | Marine viral communities from the Subarctic Pacific Ocean - 17_ETSP_OMZ_AT15314 metaG (SPAdes) (version 2) | ecosystem: Environmental > Aquatic > Marine > Oceanic | place: Pacific Ocean | collected...
AGTTTAAATAATCAACAACTTCATTATAAACCCATCTCGATGTATTGTCCGTAATCTTAACAGATCTTGGAAACTTTCCTTGCTTCTGTAATCGATAAATGGATGATTCAGCTAATGATGTCATTTCAGCAACTTGCTTGATCTTAATAAACTTATGTGAATAGATATTCATAAACACTCCGGGTTAAATTGTTTGTGATCATTGACTTCTCCGGAGCACACTGCTTCGATATAGAACTCATGTTCGGTTATCATATCCTGGTAATCCATTTCACCAGCGATCGCCAGGATAACAATAAAGTAAGTACAAACTGCGATATGTTTAAAAACCAATGTCATCTTCATCTGGCGGTGTGGCTCTTTGTTGTTGTTGTGGTGCAGTTTGCTGTTGATCTTTAACTTCAAACAAACTAACTGCAATAGAATCTCGTGGATTCCCATTACCATCTACAGTAACTGGAAGGCCAGCGGGATTAAATGTTCGTTCAATTAAAAGATATTTACTGCCATCTTTGCCAGGCATAACCGCACCAATGTTTTTCCATCGGTTTTTTTCTTTGCCTGTATTGTCAATATACTTTCCTGTTGATACTGATAAATCATATAACTTTGCCATCTTATTCTCCTATACGGTTTTTAGTATTAGCCTCAATGTACGCTAGTACATCTGACTCTCTATAACGGACTGCTCCGTTTATTCCAAACTTCACGAATGGAATTGAACCAATTCCAACTCCTGAACTTCTCGAATTTGCCAAAGTCTTTGACTCAATGCCAAACATCTCAGCTACTTGGTGTGTATTGAACAACTTTTGTAGTGTTGCCATCTTATTCTCCGTTGTAATTAATTAATTTATATCGCGCATGCCAACCTTTTATTCCTTCAACATTTGTATGAGGTTCTTCAATAGTTTCAATATCGAACCCATCTTTATGTTTTAGATCAGCAATTCTTTGAGTTAGTGAAGTTCCTGGTGGAAAATCAAACGCGGTAATACCGCCATTCGGCCAGGCTTCAACTAGCTTTTTTAATATTCTTTTCTTTAGGGACATCTTGATCTCCTTTATTGATTAACTTTTGCTTCATTGCTTCAGCACCTTTTACTTCTTGATCAACCACAACAGCGTCAACTACTTTTTCATCATAAGTAAATTCATCTGGTAAATAAATACCAGCAAAACCAAACGCTGTTCTAATTGCCTGGGCCTTGGCTCTATGCTTCATCATTCGATTAGGCATACGCTTCCAAAGATCAGTATTCTTTCTGCATTCTGAAAGGAACTCAGTTTCAACTACTGGATGAGATCTATCTTTTCTCCAAACAGTTGCTGTCATACCAATCATGTTTCCATCTTTATCATTAACAACTTCTGTTTGAATACCATCAAACTCTGGATGTCTATTAGCTAACTTGATCCAGCCATCAATTCCAACTAAAGGCTGCAATCCATTTCGTGAAGGAAACGCATAGATCTCCTTGGTCACTGGATTTAAGTTATATTCATTTGCAACAAGTAGTAGCTGGGCAAGAGATAACATATCCATATTCTTACCACCTCCAACTGCTGCTGCCATAATTGTGGCTTTAAATGTTTTCGGATCTAAGTTGTATTGTTTAGCCATTGTTGCGATCAAACCAGTATCTTTTTTTGCTTTCTCTTTGGCTTTGTGTTCGTCAAACTTTTTCATAGCCTTACTTGGCTCTGGTATTTTTTCCATATATTTCTCCTATACTTTTAAACGAAAGGTGCGACTCGAAGATTCAGTAGCGTATTTGTCATACATCCCATCGTCTTTGAGTCGCTTGGTGTCAACGCGACGCGTGGTGCTCTCTTTCCAGGTCGCGAGAAGTTGGCCTTTATCATCTGTGAGTAATGAATAATCAGCCATCTCTTTTTGGATCCCCACTTGAAGATCACTTTTAATCTTTGTGAGATCTCGAATTTTTAAAGTAACTCCACTTAGCTTGGAGCATTTAGCTGCAAGTGAATAGTTAGAGATAAGTGTTTCTCCATTGTCACTTGGCCATTTGTTTTTAATATCTGCAGTGTTGATCGGATCCGGTTGAACTTTAGCCAGGACATTATCATTCCAAAACTCAATTTCCCTTTTAACCAGGTGATCTATAATTTCTTGATCTCTTGGTATGTGATAGATCCTAAAGTCATTGCCATTGATCAGAACTGCAACATCAGCAAACTCAGCATCAGTAACAGCCATGTAGTGATAAACCTGGGCCAAGTAATATTCTGGAATATCAGTTGATCCAAGCTCCCCCCAATCTGGAGAATAGCCAGAGGTTTTACATTCCAGGATTCCATTCTTGCCGACGATCTCTCTGTCTAGGTTAGCAAGTATGAAGTCATGATCTTTGTGGGCAATGATCCTGTTGTTACGTCGGACTTTATTGCCAGATCTTTTCTCATACTCAGCTGCGACTATATCCTCCAGGGTTCTTCCCCAATACATACGTTCGCTATCTGGTGTATCTTCTGAGCTACCAATCTTATCCAGGTAAACATCAAGAGGAGATCTCCATTTACTTAATCCAAGGATCGCACCAGCGTCCGATCCGCCTATACCACGCTTCCTAGCTGCAAGCCATTCGTCGTGAGTCATATCTTTTGTGTTAGTATTTTTATTCATAGTAGTAGTATTATATGCTATTTTTAGTATCATGCGCTATTATTTGTATCACTTAAAGACGTTAAAAAAAGCAATATGTGATTGTGCATCCTGGACCACAAGATCTCTTTCCTTCAGCCATTTCTCTCCCTGGTCAATTGCTTCAGATCTTGACATACCTCCAATAACTAAATCTCGAACTGCATTCCATATTGACTTTGGAAAATGAGCACACTCATCTTTAAAGTCACAATACTCATCTTTCTCTTCAATTAGATCCATTGATCACCTCCGGTAATTTTTCTATTAAATGATTAAATTCTGAATTAGCACTTTTTGTCCGATCAAGCGCTTCTACACACTTGTTCAGATCTTTTGCTAACTCTGGCTCGATGTTACGATCATCAGCGATTATTCGTATATGAGCCATTAGGTTATGTATTAAGATATTAATCTGTGAAACTTTAAAACGTAATACGCTGTATTTTTCTTTACTCACACCTCCTCCTTTTTCCAATATAAAAGACTCTTGCCAATAACTTTAGATTTGAAGTTTCGATTAAATAAATTACAAAACCAAAATGCTTCAAGCTTGTCTAAGCTATCAAACTTTTTCTTATAAACAATCACATTGTGATCAGTTGATCCGAGCACACTGTCAAAATATTTATTTGGGAATTCTGCATGCTTTCCATACTCAACCCAATCATCAAAACCTTTTATCATTTCACCTCCTTAATTGTAATTTCTTTTAAACCCTCTTTTGAAATAGTAAAACTGCTATACATTCTTGGTCCAGTTAATGTGTACCAAGTCATATTTGGTTTTGGTTCTGGATCTGGTTTATATGGATGAGGGTATTTCTCAATTTTTAAAACCTCTGCAATATATGGTTCGTAAAAATCATGTGACGTTTTAATTTTATCTCCAACTTTTATCATTTCACCTCCTTAACGTGATAAATAATCATAAGCTTCCCAACTATCAAACCGATCGTGAATTGGTATCGCTCCATAAAACCTATGTCCGAGCATCTCTTCGATAGCTGTATTAAATCGACTATCGCAAGTTGCAGCATAGTTTCCATCAAAAACTGGACCCATCATATTGTCTGGCTCATTTACTGGTTTTAAAACAACAGTATTTAAAGCGTTAGCAACTAAGGCAAACGCTGGCCTGTGATCATCTGGCTCAAATGGCCCTGGCACATTTATAACGCATATTTCTGAAACTCCACCATCAGTAGAGTTTCGTTTATTTTTATAAACATCTACATGTAATCCCATTATTTTTTTCTCCTAGTTGACAAAATAATGCCCCTGGCAAATGCCAGGAGCTCCGCTTTACGTTTCTTATTAATGGCCCCACCCCGCAGCTGTTTCATATTTTGGATTTCCATCCCAAAGAGATGCCCAGGCAAATTCATAGATTTTGAAATCTCCATTCTTAGTCAAGCGCTTTTTAAATGGCTCTTTGTATTTGTATGTCAGATCTGGGACAACATAATCACAACCTCGACCAGATTCTTCATCCACTCGTTTGTTACCAACCTCTTGTAAAGTGAATGTCGCTTTTCCAGACTTATCAATCAGCTCATAAAAATTGATGTTGGTCTGATCGTAACCCCAACTTATATAAACAATATCTCCTATTTTCATTACACTTTCTCCTTTTTAAATAACTTCGCAAATCGCTTGTATTCATGATCTGGCATACCAACAACTTCTGCAAGATAAAACTCATAAAGCTCTTTGGCATCAATAGCATGATCAGCAAGAATTTCTGCTGCACATCCTGGCTTGTAGAAATCATTGACAATGCCATAAGCAATGGCGAATTTCTCGCCATCACTCATACCCTTAAAATATGCTTCGTGACTCATTACACCTCCTCTGGTAAAGCACAACGTGGAACAAAGCCATTCATGACTTTGAATTTATATCGATCAATGTTTCGACTCAATCCATAGAGATCGTGCATAAAGTCACTCAATCCAAAATTAAGCAGCTTCTCAAAGTCCAGGCCAATATCAACATGGGCATTAAGAAGATCACATCGGTAAGATATTTCGTCGTTGTAGAGATCGCACTCATTGACAGCTCGATCCACAACTTTATTGAACAATTTAACATTCGGAACTTTTATCATTTTTTCTCCCTTTCTTATTAAATCACCACCTAGTATAGTTACAAATTGTATCCTTGTCAACAATTAATTACACACAGTATCTTAAAAAAGATAAGAAAAGTAGGCCACTAAAGGCCTACAGAGATAAAAATTATTTTTAATTAATGGATAAAGAGATTATCCAGTGATGTATTTAGCGTGAATTCCTACAATATACAAACAACTAAAAAATATAGTAATTTTAATAATTCGTTCTTTAATCTTAGATCGATATGAATCAATGATCATTTTTTGCGCTAAGTGCTTTCTTGCTTTTTTACGCTTATCTAAATTTACAAATGTGTCGCTATCTAAAATATACTTATTTTCCATTCCAACTCCTACGCTTTTTTGACTGGTCGTTGCGATGCCCCTCCAGTTTTGTTAGCCCTCACTTTTTATTGTGGTCTTGGGATTTCCACAACACTGAACATTTTTTAGTTCAGTATGAACTATAATACTATAGTTATCTTTTAAGATGTAACTAATACAATCAATTCTGTAGCTTTTTTTGCATCAATTTTTTGACCATCTTTAGCAGATCTATACAAATACGTTGTCATCTTTGCAGCTTGGCTTGCTGATAAAACTAAATCCGCGTGTTCTTCAGCTTCTTCAACCAAGCGTAAACATTCTTCCAAAGTATCATCATCAACTGCAGTATTTTCACCATTGTCAGAAACCAGCCAACTCAGCGACACACCGAGGAATTTTGACAATCCTTCTAATTGATCTAGTGTTGGTTTTGATCTTCCAGTGAAATAATGACCAATAGCACCACGAGTATTTTTACCCATAGATGGTGCAATATCAGTTTGCGTTAATTTTTTTTCTGCCATCTTACTTTTTGCTCTAGAAATCCAGCTCGACATAGACTTTCCCCTGTAAAAATTTGTAGCTTTCCAATGATATATTCTACCAGAATTGTAGCTATTTTAGAATAATGTTTGTATCTTTCAGAGCAATATGATACAATTTGTCACAATTTATTGGGAGATTATGAAAAAATGACATTAATTGAGTACGGAAGAAAAGAGAAAGCACTCGGCAACTTCAGGTCCCTTAATGAGATCTGGGGAAGTATAGCACAAGAGCTTGGAGTATCGACTCCTTTAGTAAAGCTTTGGGCCAACAAGCAAAGAAGAGTAGCTGATTTACATGTGATTAACCTGGAGAAAGCTACAGGCGGAGAAGTTGCTCGCCACCACACCAGGCCAGATATATATCCACCGGAGGAAGTTCGATGAAAACTAAACGAGATTCAATCGTTGTTTATCGTTCTTTTTATGAAGCTGCTAAAGCTTTAGGAGATCAAGAGGAATTACAGCTTTATAGAGCGATCTTTGAGTTTGGCCTGGATCATAAGAATTCTGAAATGGGACCAATGGCTGCAGCAATGTTTAAGCTGATCCAACCACAGCTGGAAGCCAATTATAAGAAATGGCAGAACGGAAATAAAGGTGGACGACCAAAGCAAGAAGAAAGCGAGAAAGAACCTAAAGATAACCAAAAGGAAACCAAGAACGAACCTAATGTAAATGTTAATGTTAATGACAATGTAAATGATAATGCTAATGTCTTTATTGGGTTGCAGCTCAATGATAAATCCCTTTTTCCAATCTATGAGGATGATCTCGTAAAGTATAGAGATCTGTATCCGGCTGTGAATGTTGAGCAAGAGCTTCGCAATATGGTGGGTTGGATTGATGGTAATCCTAAAAGACGTAAAACAAAATCTGGAATCAAGAAGTTTGTCAATGCTTGGTTATCGAAAGAACAAGATCAAGGCGGTAGGAGATCTCAAGGACCAGCTAAAAGATCTGGACTTAACTTATTGAAGGAGGTCGCAAGATGATTGCAGCTGAAGAGAAAAAAATAGCGGGAAGGGTGATTGCCAGGTTCAAAGTAATGTTTCCTTCATTTGGTGCCAGGTTGGATGATGATGAAGATTGGATGAACCTAACGCTTGATGAATGGTCGAAAGGTTTATCTGGAATACCTAATGTTGATATTTTGCATGCGATCGAATTGGTTAGAAGATCTGGATCTGATTTTGCGCCATCGCTTCCTAAGTTTATTGAATATTGTGGTGGTCGACCAAAGCTTAACAAGGCTTTAGAACAAAAAAAAGAACCGGTAAGAGATTATGCTCAGATGTGGATGAATGCTGATGACAAAGGGAAGTATCGATTCTTTGTTGATCATCCCTTTCATGAAGTCCCTGGTTATGTCCAGGTCTGGTTTAAGAATTACAACAAGCAGCATAGAGGTTGGACCAATCACGAGTCAGAAAAGATGATCCGATTCTGGGCCCAGCCACAATGGTTGGACGTGTCTGATGATGAACAAGATACTAGAAGGGATCGCATTAATCAAATGATCGACGAGCACCAGAAAAACATTATTAATTATTTTATGAATAGGAGAAGCGCATGAGCGAAGAGCTTAAAAAAGCAATACTTGAATTGAGAGAAAGAGTTGAAGGAGCTGAGAAGCATTCTGGTAAATGGCCGGATCCTTGGACAGTCGATCTCAATAAAGCAATAAAGAAAACAATAGTTCCTAAGAAAAAATAATGGCAGACGTTGAGCACCAGGTCCAAAAAGCAATATGTGATTTACTAGATCTTCACAACATTTGTTATTGGGCAGTTCCAAATGGTGGCAGCAGAAATCTAAAAACCGGATCTAAATTGAAAAGAGAAGGAGTTAAACCTGGTGTCCCAGATCTCACGATCGTTCATTCTGGAAGATATATTGGTTTGGAAGTTAAAAAGCCTAAGACTACTTCTCCGAAGGGAAGGTTAAGTAAAGTCCAGGTCGAGTTCCATAAAAAGATCGAAGCTGCGGGTGGACATGTTGAAGTTGTTTACTCTTTGGAAGATGTAATAGAAGTCATTGATCGGTTGATGATCAGTGTTGATAAAGAATATAAATTTATAGAGGATCAATGGTGGGCCAAAGTATGAATAAGTTAACAACAAAGCAAGAGAAGTTTTGCAAATCTTTCATTGAAACAGGGAATGCGAGTGAAGCATATCGGCAGAGTTATGACTGTCAAAAAATGAAAGGACCAACAATAAATCGAAATGCAGTAGCACTTCTTGATAACAGCAAGATTGCAACAAGAGTCGGTGAGCTGCAATTAAACCTACAAAAAAAGTTTGAGGTGACTGTTGAATCACTTTCCAAAGAACTTGACGAGGATCGCCAATTAGCTAGATCCCTGGGACAACCTGGGGCAGCTATCTCAGCTCTCAACGTCAAAGCGAGGATCCATGGACTAGATAAGCAAGTGATGTCCAACGATCCAGAGAATCCAATGCCAGCAACTATACAAGTGGAGATATTAAGAAATGAAAATAATTAAACAACCAGTGGATTATCCGATTGAAGTCGAAGTTCATAAGCAAAAGATAAACAAACTATACCTGGGGATCTTCCTTGGGTTTTGGCTTGGTTATGCTCCTTATATCATCCATCAAATGCAATGGCTCCGATAGAGCATACATGCAATGTTTGTGCCAGTGAATATGACGAAGATGAGGGTGGAATTGAAGGTTACTTCGGCATCATTGAAGTAGCTTTTTGTCCCTGGTGTTATTCATCTATAGTTGATATGGTCCATTATCACGACATCTCTTATGACGACGACGAAACTTCGCATACAAATCACTGAAAAGTTTGAACCCTTTCTAGAACCACATCGCTATAAGGTGGCCCATGGCGGACGAGGTTCTGGCAAATCCTGGACAATCGCGCAGCTGCTGGTACTTAGAGCTTACCGAGAAAAGACAAGGATCTTATGCGCCAGGGAGATTCAGAAGTCAATCAATGACTCAGTGTTGTTGCTGCTTGCTGATACCATCGAGCGAATGGGCCTGGAGGATTTCTTTGAGATACAAAAGACACAGATCATTGGTCGCAATGGCTCACGCTTTAGCTTTGAAGGACTCAGATCAAACATCACCAAGATCAAATCAATGGAAGGAATCCAGGTGGTATGGTTGGAAGAAGCTGAAAAAATAACCGCTTCCAGTTATGACACACTCATTCCGACCATAAGAGCTCCAGGCAGTGAGATCTGGATCTCGTTTAATGCCCAGGATCTACTGGATCCAACTTACCAAAGATTCGTAGTCAATCCGCCAGAGGACTCATACGTTATTAAAGTCAACTATGTTGATAATCCTTGGTTTCCGAAAGAATTAGAGAAGGAAAGATTACACCTGGAGAAAGTCGATAAAGCTTTATACAAGCATATTTGGCTCGGAGAACCACTAGAAAATAGGAAGGGTGCTTACTATGCCAGGCAGATCGAAGCAGCCAGAGAGGATAACAGGATTACTAAAGTTCCAATTGATCCAGTGCTGCCAGTAAATTCATTCTGGGATCTTGGAATCGCAGACGCAACTTCGATATGGCTAATTCAGAGAGCTGGCACTGAGCTCAGAGTTGTTGGTTATTATGAGAATAGCGGAGAAGGCCTTCAACATTACATTAATTGGCTGCATGACTTTCGAGATACGCATGGCATCACCTTCGGAGATCACTGGGCCCCACATGATATTCAAGTTCGAGAGCTGACTACTGGTAAATCAAGAAAGGATCAAGCGCGCCAAATGGGGATTGTGTTCCGAGTGACACCAAATCTACCAATCATGGATGGCATTGAAGCTGCCAGGAGAATATTGCCCAGGTGTTATTTCGATGAAAAGCGCTGCGCTGATGGAATTAGAGCTTTAAGTTATTACCGCTGCGAGTATGACGAGGACAAAAGAGTTTACAAGGATCGACCGCTGCACGATTGGAGCTCACATGGCGCTGATGCCTTCCGATATTTTGCTGTTGCCTGGATTGATAAACGCTATGAAGGTATGACCGGTCCAGCTGTACTCAAGCAAGATTGGAAGATCTTTTGACTTGGCTTAAACACTCACTCATTGAAGAGTGGAAGTATGATTATGCTGAATGGTATGTTTGTTTTGAGCATGGCGATATGCCCTGGAAACTTGCTAAATTACTTAAACCAGGCTTTCGTCATGTCTGGGCAGTACGTTGGGATGGCTTCAATTGGATCTCTTTTAATCCTAGGCTTGGCGGGACTGACATCGAGGTTTTACCCTTTGGTCCACAACATAAGATACAAAATGTTGTCAATGATACTAATTGTAGTGTTATAATCCACGTTAATATTCGTCGAGATAATACCAGGATCCGAAATCCCTGGCCTACACTTTGCACCTGTGTAGAGCAAACAAAGGCTTTATTAGGGATTGGAGGGATTAAGACTTGGTGGATTTATAGGCCTTATCAATTGTATAAATATTTAATAAAGGAGTGTCATGGGAAGCCGGAAAGATTCTTGGAGTTACGTTAAAGGTGGAGATCCTAACGCTAAAAAAGCAAACAAAACGGCTAACACAGCAGCTTTCAATAAGTCAGTTGACAAAATGAACGCAGATAAAAGACGCTTCCAAGAAATAGATCGTAGTGTTTCAAAAGGTACTTACACTCAAAAGAAAACAACAAGCAATCAGCGTAATTCGTTATTAGGCGGATTGTAATGGGACATTTAATTAATTAAGGAGCATCATGGGAAGCAGGAAACCAACACCACCACCGCCACCTCCAGCACAAACTAAAGCTGAAGTAAGGCAAGAGAAAGAAGAAGCCAAAGTTGACAAGCAAATTGAAGCTAGAGAAGAAGCTCGTAAACGCGCTAAGAAAGGTCGTCGAAGCTTAATTTCTGGCACGAAAGATGAAAGAGGTATTTACAGCAACACGTTAGGTTAATATGTCTAAATTTAAAATCCCTAAAGAGCTAGGGACAGTCAAAGAACTGATAGCTCGATATGAAGCAGCGAAAAGCAGAAAGGATCCTTGGATCAATCATCTAAGAGAATGCTATGATTTTGCACTGCCCCAGCGTGAAAACTTTTCCCTTCATACACCAGGACAAAAAAAGAATGTCGACATCTATGACTCGACCGCAGTCATGGGAGTTCAGAAGTTTGCATCAAGATTACAAGCTACTCTCATTCCGCCCTGGCGACAATGGACCAAACTCGTTGTTGGATCAGAAGTTGTTGAAGATGAAGATGAAGTCCAGGAGTATTTAGACGAAGCCAACGACATTCTATTTGATCACATTAATCATTCAAACTTTGCTACCCAGGCACATGAAGCTTTACTAGATCTCAGTGTTTCAACTGGCGCTTTAATGCTGGAAGAAGCCGAGCCAGGTGGCGATTCATTATTACATTTCACAGCAGTTCCGCTTGCAGATCTTTATCCAGAAGAAGGACCAAAAGGATCTATTGAAACGATCTGGAGAAATCACAGTGTACCAGCTAGGCATATTGAAAGGATCTGGCCAGGCGCTGAGTTATCAGATGAAGCTGCAAGAAAAGTTAAAGATAAGCCAGATGCTAAGATCGATCTGATCGAAGGCACTGTATTTGCTCCAAAAGAAAACGCTTATTATCAATGCGTGATCGAGAGAGAGCATCAAAAAGTGATATTTACAAGGTATTACGAAGTTTCTCCTTGGATCGTGTTCCGGGAAATGGTTGTACCAGGTGAGATCCTTGGTCGAGGTAGAGTGATGCAAGTGCTACCAGCGATCAAAACAGTTAATAAAGTTAGTGAATTTGCACTTCGCAATGCAGCTCTCGCTATTTCTGGGATCTACACAGTAACTGATGATGGAGTTATCAATCCATATAACATCAATCTGGAGCCAGGCACAGCCATCCCGGTCGGATCTAACGATAGTTCTAATCCTACACTTCGCCCTTTGGAAAGAGCTGGTGACTTTAATGTGTCTGAATTAGTCATGGAGGATCTTAGAGAAAGCATTAACAAATGTTTGTTTGCAGATCCTTATGGCGGTATGGACTCTCCAACTAAGACAGCGACTGAAATGTCAATGCGTGGTCAAGAATTGGTTATGGATGCCGGATCAGCTTTCTCCAGGCTGCAGACTGAGTTCATTGAAAAGATTATTAAGCGATCTGTCTATATCTTAAAGAAGAATGGCAAGCTTGGTGAGTTCAAAGTGGATGGTCGTGAAGTTACGATTAAGCACACTTCACCTTTAGCCAGGGCACAAGATCAAGAAGATATGTTAGCAGTACAGCAATACATGGAAATGACAATGGCACTTGGGCCAGAAGTCTTTGCGTTGGGAACAAAGATGGAAGATATGCCGAGCTATATAGGTAAGAAGCTGGGTATCGATCAAGAGTTGTTAAGATCACAAGAAGAGAGAACAGAAATGCAAGCGCAAGCAGCAGAAGCAATGCAAGCGCAGCAAGAACAGGAGATGCAAGATGGCGGAGAGCAGTTGGGATAAGTTAGATCTTGATGGTAAAGAGATACAAAAAACTAAGGAAGAGAACCAAGCTAAGTCGAATGAAATAGCTGGTCAATTCCAAGAGTGTTTTAGTACAGATGCGGGCAAATATGTTCTGGATCGGTTGAAATCTATTACGGTTGATAAACCAGTGCTAAACCCAAACTCGACACAATTCGGTGCCGGGATTAGAGAAGGACAAAACAACATAGTCAGACAGATTATCGACCAGTTGTCTTTGTCAGATAAAAAATAACTTTGGAGATAAATATGAGCGAAGAAGAAACTTTGATAGAAGAAAACCCAGTAGGAGAAGCTGCAACAGAAGAAGTAGTTCAATCTACTGAGGTCGAAGCAGCAGCACCAGAAGAAGGTGAAAAGCCTGAATGGTTAAAAGATAAATACAAATCAGTGGAGGACCAGGCAAAAGCCTATGCTGAACTAGAAAAAAAGTTCGGAGGTTTCACTGGATCGCCCGAAGGCGAATACGAAATCAAAGCACCAGAAGATCTGCCAGGCGAATTCGATATGGAAGATCCTAGGTTAGAGTGGTTTCAAAATGTAGCTAAAGAAACAAACATGAGCCAGGCTACATTTGATCAGA
>Ga0208793_1001599_pt1 | contig 12747 bp, 20 predicted proteins | sample 17_taG_FD_184092 | JGI IMG/M metagenome (GOLD analysis project Ga0208793, IMG submission 184092) | Marine viral communities from the Subarctic Pacific Ocean - 17_ETSP_OMZ_AT15314 metaG (SPAdes) (version 2) | ecosystem: Environmental > Aquatic > Marine > Oceanic | place: Pacific Ocean | collected...
AACTGGTTTGCCACTGGATTAGTATCACCGATGGGCATTCCATCAAACGGATCGTTAGCGATAAACAGCAGTGGACCGTCCATTTCTTTAACGGCGAGCATACCAATGCGCGGACTACGCACCAGTATGTAAAGAGCTGCACGCTCGACCCAATTTAAAAAGATGACTTTCATGGATTAAGTGTAGGAAAAACGGCCTGGTACACCGTTGGAAAGCACTTCTTAAATACAGTCGCGCAGCCAAAAGCAACCTGCCGGTGTTCTAGCTGCGTGTCATTATCGGCCCGCAACTGGATGTAATGCACCCAAGACCTTAGTGTTCCCTGCATGTAAAGGGTAGTAGGAGTGCAGAGTGGCAGGATACGTCTAGCCGTCTCCTTGGCAACGCCCCGCTCCAATAGGGTGTCATAAAACAGAAAGGCATCAGCAATGATGCGACTAGCACCTGCTTGATAGTCCTCTTGGTGTTTTGGGTGTAAGTCACTAATACTATTCTGACGATTTTCAAAATCCTGCCGCCGAAAGTAAGGTACTTCGGCTGGTTCGGTTTTGCTGTATCGCGTAGAAAATTCTTGGAACGAAAAGGACCGATGCCGCAATATCTGGGCCGCTATATCCCTTTCGGTACTTATCTGCACGCACATATTGGCCATCTCAAAGGGTGACCAGTGCTTGTGCTTAACAAGGTACCTTAGCAGCCCTGGTCCGGTTTCCCAGTTGTCTGCGTTGGACGGATTACTAACACGTGCCATACGCACGATCAATTTTTCAGCGTCTGGGGTTGCCCAGACCAATTCAACGTTGCTCATGAATAAAGTGCAGAAATAAGACGTTGCACCACGCTTTTTTTAGTGTGGTAGTGGGTTTGACAATAAACGTGTTTCTTGTCCACAGGAATTTCTACAGAATAAGAAAGTGCGGAACATGTGCTGCACTTTCTAAGCCGTGTAACAGCGACTTCATGCGAAACACGTGTGCTGATGACTTTGACCACACCTTTACCTGAGGCGCCACATACAAGACAATCCATTAGAGAGGCCCACAACTACCTAATTTTGCAAGCACATTAAGTTTCCTTAAGGCTTTATGGCACCTTTGCCTTACACGTTCTCTAGACATACCCAAGTCTTTTGAAATTTTTATGTAAGTCTGTGGTTCACCGCCATCAAAAGCAAATACACGTTCCACGATGGTACGGTCCACAGGACTTAACGACATCAATAGTCTGTCCACGGTGTCACTACAAAAAAGGTTGTCAAGCTTTTCCATAGGGTGTTCGCCATCAGTAATAAGTTCAAGCAGGGTGTGCTCAGAATCCAGACCAGTCGCAACTTTATCCAAGCTAAGACAGTCTTCACTGCGCTCCAGGTACTCACGCAACCGCTTAGGGGGTGTAGCACAGTATTCCGCGCTTTCCTCTAAGGTAGGCGGTCTGCCATGCGACAACTCAAACTGTGGGGCCCACTGACGCAACTTTGCCAGTATTTCCCCCGCATGGGACGGGATACGAATCATCCGGTCGTGGTAGCTCAAATAACGGCTAATAGACTGCCTGATCCACCAGTACACATAGGTGGACAAGGCATAACCACGCTCAGGATCAAACTTTTTAATGCCATGAGCAAGACCTATGTTTCCTTCTTGCACAATGTCAAACATTTCTGTGCGCCTGGAACGCAATGTGTAACGTTTTGCAATAGAAACAACAAGCCTTAGGTTGCAGTTGATGAGTTTTTTGTAGGCCCGCTTGCCTGTTTTTACTTCTCTTTCGGTGGGGTTTTCAGATGTAACCCAAACCTGCACCTGCCGCGCCAGTAGTATTTCTTGCTCTTTACTTAAAAGCGGGTAGCGGACAATGTCCTTTAGGTACTGACTAAAACCGTCCATCAGTAAGAAACTTCCACAATGCTTGGTACGCAACCCATGCTGTCTTCGAGGCTACGTGCCACCTGGCAGGCTTTTTCAATAGTCACATAGGAGCAAGCGTCTTCTGCTATGAGCGTCAAATAAATACCATTGTTTGCAGGAAGTTTTTCATAGTAGGCCGCAAGGTAAAAGGCATGGCCTTCGTGCATTGTTTTAAGTGCGTAGCGAGTCATTAACTGGTAAGTAGTGGACTCAGGAAGAGTAGCACAATACAAATGCTTTTACTCGGAATCCTCAGGAGCTTTACGTGACTTAATACGGCCTTCAACACGCTTACGGACAGAAGCACGCCAAGCAGCTTCATCCTTAGCAACTGCCTCGTTATAAATTGCAGAAGGGTACTCACGTTCCAATGCTTTATAGACCGCGTTACGGATCCAAGCGGTGGGACGTATGCTAGCCTTTTCAGCTAGGTCAAACAGCAATCTTGCCCTATGCGGATCAAGAAGGATCTGCATATATGTTTTATTTCCGTGCCGAATCGCCATCAAGTAGTAGCCCAGTAGATTTTAGTCTAGCATTGTGCTACCAAAGAATAGAGCTGTCGACATGCTTACGCCAGCCAGTTTGCTGATCCTTTCTAGCTTTTGTGCGCTGTTTACGGCAGCCTCGCCTTACTTCCCTAGCGCCTTCAAGGAAGTTGGCTGCGCGAAGCAAATCTGCAGTGGTGGCACGTGTGATCTCGTACCGCAAGAACTTCATAATTACTTGCCGCCCTGTTTCCGGTGGCATAGGCAGCATCCATCACTTCCGCAAGACTACGGTAGCAACCCGTTTCCGCAAGGCTACGGAAGGACCATCCGTTGACTGTTCGATAGATGCTGACCATGCTGCGCTACTTATTAATGGATCTCGGACCAACGCTTTCCCACAGAAGGTTCAGCCAGAGGCGGAATATCTCCCAACCACTTAGCTTCGGCGCTTTCCATTACTTGTTTTAGCTGGAGCGCCCACTGTTGCGCCTTATCTTCACGAACTAATAAGAGAATTTCATCGTGAATACAGCCCGCAATTTTTACTTCCTGTTCACCAGCTTCCAGAAGCTTTGACCACAGGTTGCCTAAGGCGCATTTAAGGATGGCTGCACCGGCACCTTGGATTGGAGTGTTGCACCTTACCGTAAGGCGGTTCATGTCACCTGGCAGAAAGCGCCGCATATCAGAGCCTGGAATACGAATTTCGGCCCACCTGTTACTTGCTGTTTTTGATGCGTCTGCGGCATTCTGGTTTTGCCACTGCTTCACACCTGCATAAGTACCCAACCATTGATTACGAATTGTTGCAGCGGCCTCAACTGTCATGGTGACACCAGAGCTAGCAGCGTAATTCCGCAAACCCTTAGCGCCCGACCCGTACAGCAAACCAAAATTCGCGCTTTTTGCGATTTGACGAGTGCAACCAATTGCCTCAGCGGTAACCGTGTGAAGGTCTTCACCAGCCTGGAACGCCTTGGTCATTTTTTCATCCTGCGCCACTGCTGCAGCGAGTCGAAGTTCCATTTGGCCAAAATCCGCATCCACAAGCAGCCAACCATCAGGAGCTTCAACACACTGCCGAAACTCTGTATCACGAGGAATCTGCTGGTTGTTGGGCTTGATGCAGGACATACGGCCTGACTCCGCCCCAAGCTGCAGGTAGCTGGCACGTACAAAGCCATCCGGGTCCATTTTTTCAAGGATCCCTTCAGCCATTTGACGGCGCTTTTCACTTTTCTTCCACGCCAAATAGGTCTGTACGACATGGTGGTCCGCAGCGTAATCCTGAAGTGCTGCCCTACTAGCACTAGGTTTGCCGGTTTTATTGTCCTTAGGCACCGTCCCTAGAAGTGCTGTGAACTTTTCTAACAATTGCTTAGGGCTATTTAAATTAAAGCCTGCTTCTAGTTTGGTCCCACGGCGAGCATCACCCGTAGCTTTTGGCCTGAGGTTAAACGCTTTCGGCGCCGTTTCAATCTGTTCAATTTCCGCATACCACTTTTCGTAGTCTGAGTCTTCGTGCCCCATTTGCGTGACAAGGTCTCGAAGCTTTGAAAGTCTTTGAGTATTTGCTGCTTCTCTGGGTAGCTTGTGTTCCGCCGGAAGCGCATTATCAAGTTCCCGTAGAAAGTCTCTGCCGAGCGCAGTAATGTCGTGCTGGTAATCATTACAAAGCTGCTCAAGACTGGTGCGGTTCCAAGGAAGCCCGGTACGCCACATCTGGGCCATAGCGGGAAGTGCTCTGCACTCTAGAGTGTAAGCTTCAGAAAGCCTTGCATTTTGTAACGCTGCTGTAAGTGGATAATCAAGCTGCAGCAACACTTCAACATCTTTAGCGGCATAGACCAATTGGTCTCGACTTAAGACTGGAACGCTCCAATCAGACCGCTGCTGTTCCTTATCGAGTTCAATTTTTAAGACACGTTTAGCAACATGTGCCAGTCCGTGCCTGAGGTTTGGCGTTCCATTGTGGTGGAGCTTACTGGCAAGCATGGTGCAGCCAATCCGGCCACGCACATAGATGCCATGTTCTTGAAGCCAACCAAGATCAAAAACTGCGTTATGGGCTAACCAGTAGCGGTCGCCATTAGTAAAAAACAGACGGAGCTTTTGCCAGCCATCTGCATCCAGTTCAAAACAGTCAATAATGACAATGGTTTTACTGACTTCGCAGCCCAGCTGGATCAAACGAAGTTTGCCTATTTCAGGCTGTAGCTGGAGCGTTTCAGTATCGAAAGCGATAGAAATGGATGTCGAGATCCTGTGTAGATGCTCGACACCAAAAAACAAGTTGTAGTCAGACATGGGTGGTCTTCAAAGAAGTGTGTACTCAGGAAGTGGGCCTGTCCATTCGGACTCATGTTGGCCGTCAGGACTGTACCAGCCGGTGTCATCAATACGCCAGCCAGCAGTGCAACGCTTTAATGCCTTGTAATTTTCCCAGACGGGCTCTTCAGGAAAAGGATTTCCGTAGTCGTGTTCCCAGTCGTGTTCACTAATGCCGGTGGGTGTGTACCAGCCACCTTCGTCAGCTTCCCAGCCTTCTGCGGTACGCATTTTCCAAAGCTTATCTTGATTAGCCATAGCAGCATCAAACTGAGCAGCGTTCACAGCGTAGTTATCAAACCAAGCGGCAACCCGAAGATTGTAATCTGCCGCTTCATTTTCTAAGTAGCTTGGAACGTTTTTGAGTTTTACGCTTGCAAAGCTGCTGGTGTCAAATGGGTGTGTAGACATAATTAAAGAGGAAAGGTTTCGTAAGAAGCTTTAATAAGACTTTTTACAATGGTTTGTAAGTCTGTAATGCGGTCAGTCGACTGCATGTCACAAACAATTGGAACTTCAGCTGTGAACCACTTGTGACCACAGCCTGGGCACTTGCGGCATCTTACGATGCTGACTTCAAACCGAGGCTTGGTTTGAGTAATCCACCGATCCCCACGTTGTGGCTTGCGGTTGCAGTAGGGGCAATTCATGCGAGAGGATCGTCATAAGGGTCAAGTTCAAACTCTGAAATCAAGCGGCATAAGTACCACTGGGCTTTGCGGAGGTCTTCGAGACCATTTTTTTGGCGGTATCTCCAGGTGTATTTGATGCAGTTGCCGCGCAGATAACCAAAAAATTCTTCGGTTGTCATTGCGGCCTTAATTGCTTCAATGCACTCCACGCCGTTAGCGCTTTGGTAGTGCGCTGGAGAATTGACAGGATCAGTCATCAAATTCAATCGGAGGAATAACGCACCAGTCGGTAATCCAGGGCAGCATTCGTTGCACCTGCTCTTGTGTTGGTGCGTTTGTATGGTCTAGTGGTTCGTCCCAAAGAATGACTGCCTGACAGTGTGCGGAGTCAAACTCAGGTGGGTCTAGGTGTGTTGCAGGTAATACCTGAACAGCGTCATCAACGATGGCCTGGACATGCAGGAGATCGGATCCTCTGTTGTAGCTGTAGCTGATTAGTTGAGCGTGGGCCATGGTGGGGCTCCTAACGACTTGCTTACAGTAGCACACTATGTGAGATGTGCCGTAATGCCGGGGAAGAATTCATGCGCGTAGGTGCTCAGGACGCTGGCATCAATACCAGAATTAAGCGCGATGTCTATGTCACGCTCTAGGCGGCAGAAGTCTTCAGGGGTGTCGTAGTACAAATCTTCACAAAGGCTGATCGGCAGTAAGTCCATTCCATACGCCGTATATCGCACAATGGCTAAATACGGCTTTGGCCCTTCTAGCTCGTAATACGTTATGGTGGCCCACTCTTCCATTGGACCGCAGCACTTGACACCAGTCTGGCTCAGGATCCAATCGTCGAATTGGCTGGAATAAGCATGAATCATAATGTAGCAGTAATGATGAACAATTTAAGATGGACCCTAATCGCGAATTTGTCTACGAACGGTACTCCCGTCAAATTTCTAGCTGTGAAAACACGAAAGAATTGCAAGAGCTGGCCTGCAAATTCCTCCGCCTTTACTTAACGCAACAAGATGTAGTTGAAGGTCTAATCAAAAAGGGCTGGCTACCTGATGACCCGGTGTTGCGTTGACAGCCGTTGGGCCGTCCCAACGCGAGCCACTCTGTTTTTTCTTACTTGTTCAGCTGTCTCTCTAAAACACGCCCGCTTTGTTTCCGTAGGAATGCAATTAAGGATTTTTGCAATCTTGAACTGTAAGAATGCGTCATCTTCGGTGGGGTCTTCGCATTCATGTCGGGCACTCTGCGTAGCGTTACACAAAGAACTAATTGCCCAGTGACAGAAAGCTGGTGAATCTAGTAGGTCTCGAAGCACAATGTTTTCGGAAGCCTTGAGCACTTTTTCTGGCATATCAAATTTAGGCATGATCTTGAGTAGTAGTAGTAGGGTAGTGAGCCCCCAAAATCCTACACGAAATCTTCGTCAAAGTCACCAGCCAAGAATTTATTGATCAATTTCTTCAAAAAGTACGTCCTTTTTACATCTATACTGTCCAACTTTGCATCCATACGCTCCACCAAATCCGAGGGCATGTTGCTGACGGTAAAGGTCTGTTTTACCCCTGGTGCGGATGAAAATGATTGTACTTTTTTGCTTTCCGATTTAAAGGTATTGAAAGAACTAATAAGCGTACCAAAAGCTTTGTTGTCATATTTTGTAGATGGCTGCTGGGCAAGCACCCTAATCGTAGTGCCAGGCTCAATGCTGGCAATCATTTCTTGTTGCTGTTGCAGAGGCATATCGCTATGGCAGTAACAACGCATACTGGTAGCAGGGTTATTTAAACGGTCGTATATTTCTTGTGAGGGGTGGATAATTGCACCTTCTATGAATGGGCGTTTATTGCTATCAGCAGCGGCAAAAGTTACACAAACTTCAACAGGAAAACTTTCTGCGTATCTAGCGACTTTAAAACTAAGTTCAGTTTCTTGTGACAGCATGTGAAGGCTGGTAACGCCCTCACATACTACACAGACAAACCTAGATCAGTCGGACCACTTGTCCCAGGCTGCATTCATCAGAGCGTCTGATTCCTCCTTGGTACGGTCCATCTGCCTCGCGCGGGGATATTGCCCTGAGCGTCCAGTCTGGGCAGAACCCGCACCATCACTGGGCTCTGAGGCTGGACACCCCCCTACATCAGGTTCAATGTGTCCAGGCTCGGTATCCGTACTTAGATCAAGGCTGGACACTTGGTCTTTTTTTGGGGTGCTGTCCACCCTGACATCCGTTCCACTGGAAGGGTTTTTCCTAGGTGGACACACATACGCAACCTCTCCACACGCGAGTACAGCCTGGTACGTCTTTTTTCCGTACCTACCAACCCCTGGAATCTCAGAAATAAGCCCGCGCTTTACCAACCGTTGGAGCGACTTCTGGATAGCAGCCGTTTTTCCGCCCACTACTGGATCGGAATTGAGGTCTGTATTAGAAAATGCACGAGGGTGACCAACACGAAGCCTCTGGAGCACCTTGTCAGTGACGCTGGAAGGCGATGTATTGCTGTCATCGACCTCTGGGGTGAAATCAGCCACGGAGAAACTCAGGTCTTCCTCCTGGCGCATGATGAGCGCCGTACCGGAACGACCAGACCGCGACTTTTCAATCGTGATGATCCGGCTGTGCACTGGAGCGGAACCTTTTTCCACGTCCTCCTTGCTGGGCTTACGGAGTGACCATGTTTCATCCACAGCATCCCGAATGGCAGAGGTGCCACGAAATCCGCCCTGCTTGTTGGCGTGGTGAATGATCAGGATGGTTGTTGCAGGAAACAGCACACCGTTGTTTCTGGTCAGCCAATACAGCGGCGTCGCAAAGTCAGATTTGTTTTCATCGAATGCCCTACCACCAGAGCAACCGATCAACGAGTCAATAACAACAAGCTTTGGCTGGACCTTTTCCATCAGCTTGATGAATTGGGCATAACGCTGGAGCGACCAATCGGTAAGCAGCTTTGTATTGGAGTCCAGCGGGTATTCAACTTCTTCCAGCTGCTCTTTGAGCTGGATAAGTGGCTGGTCACCATTCAGTAGCAACACAGAGCCTTGCTGCACTGGAACGTGCTTACCACGGACCACAAAGGGTGTTCCAGTAGCGATGTGCTTTGCCAGGGTCCAGGCAGACATGGACTTGCCATCACCACCAGCGCCATAAATCAGGACAACGGACGGATGTGGAAGCACATCAGGAATCAGGTATTCACGCTGACCCTCTAAATCCTGGAGCGCAGCCACATCCATAAGCCCCTTAGCGCCTTCAAATTGGATCTGGTCAACAATCAGCTTTTCAAGTGCAAACTGGTCCCGGTAACCAGCATCAAGGGCCAAGCTATTGAGCTTGAAGTTCATTTCAGCAGGATTATCCAGCTCCAGATAGGAACGAGCCTTTTCAATTACTTCCTCAAAGGACAGCGAAACACGCTGGTAGAAAACAGGCTTGGCCTCGACTTCATCAACAACTGAGCCGCAACCATCACGTGTGAAGCGTTGCCGTTCTGGGTCGTAATGATCGGCCAGCCGGATAAGGCTTCCAAAGCCAAGACCACCTTGGGACTTGAAACCATTTTCCCAGCGGCTTAAACAGGGGTCTTTGCCGTTAGCCCAGTCATCTTCGTATTCAGAATCCTGGAGCGACCATTCACGCCACAGGTTGAGACCTTCATCACCAGGCAGGTCGGACTGGAGCATGGCACCGATCTGCCACCAAAGCTGTTCAGAGCCCCTGCCTTGTGGCTGGATAACAGACAGACAGGACTGAGCAATAGCAATCCGTTCTTCAGTGGAACGCATTGACCAGCGGCCATCACGGACCGATTTAGTGACCTTTTTGTCGTTCTTGGCCTTGAACGACTGCTTCATGCGCTCTAGAAGCCACCCAGGAGCCTCTGGAACAGCGTTTAGGTCACCTTCAAGCGTATACGTACCACCAGCGGGGTAGGCACCATTTAGAAGTCCTTGACGGCCCCAAAGAACTTCCCAGCCTTCACCACTACCGGCAAGGCTGATGTCTGAAACTTCAGTCCAAAGTTCGGATGGAACGGTAAACAGAAACTTTGCAGCCGCTTTCTTGGGCGACGTAATGCGTGGAGCCTTGGCTAAATCTTTGCCCCATTTGGCCTCAACAGCGCCAAGGTTGGCATCAACGTCAAGAATGACCAACCCTTCAGAGCGTGGTCCTGTAAAAACACCAACAGCCTGAAACTTTTCAGGCTCACGCTCAATGACCATCGCCGTGGCTTCGGGCGACATCTTGTCGTGGTGTGCCCTACCAAGCGGATTCTTGCCACAGGCTTCGCCACCTTTCGGCATTGGAACGCCTTTTTTGTAGATAGGCGCTGTTGCCCAATGGTTCGGCAAAGACCGAACAAACGACAGCAGATTCATTTGCTAAACTCCTACAGGGAAACGCGGACACGCGCCCTAGAGTCTGACCAACTCTGGGGCGCTTTTCATTGTAGCGAGGCTGTCCACCCTCGTCAGTGTGCTATGTTGGCCAAGCACCGGGCAGTTCTAGCCCACAGCTAAAGCCATTAAATGGGATTTCTAAAGAACAAAGAGGCCGTTGCAGGTGGCGCAGGCGGCGGTTATTTGAACCCCAGCAAAATCCAGGCAGGAAGCCAGGTTCGTTTTGCGTTGCTCGCCGAAGAGCCACTGGAGTTTTATGAGTGCTGGGGCGAAGCTTCTGACGGCACCGTAAGGCCATTCCGTTTTCTTGACGATCCATCACCTGCTGATGTTGAGCAGGAAATGGGCCCAGGCTATTCACGCCGGATGAACCGTGAAGGCACTGGACCGGAAGCAGTCAAGTTTGCGATTGCTGTGCCCTGCTACAGCCACGAATCAAGAACCATTCAGGTTCTGAGCATCACCCAGAAGTCGATCATCAAGGAATTTGACAGTCTTTCCCAGATGGAGGACTACGAAAACCTGATGGAATGGGACTTTGTGTTGAGCAAGGAAGGCTCAGGACTAAACACTGAGTACACGCTTCGGCCTGTACCCCGTAAGTCCAGCCAAGCGGTACTGGATAAGGCATGGGACGCAGCATTAAAGGCTGGCTTCGACATCACCAGGCTTATCTCCGGTGGTAATCCATTCAAGGAAGCTGCCTAGCACTTAACAACGCCCCGTGTTCCTATGGCACGGGGTTTTTTAGTGGGTATAGTAGATATGGGAAAGAGTATTTTATGACCACTAGGGAACAGGTACAAGAACAACGAGAACGGCAGAATAGGCTGGAACGTATGTACAAGGACGATGGCCGAGACGACCCCAAGCACCCATACCACAGATTGTTCACCGGACTCAAGCAAGGTACCGGAAACAAAGATTGAAACAGAACCCGACTCGATGGTGCGTATTACGGTCGGCGATAAAGTGGGCTGGGTTAGTTCATATCACTTAATAGTCCCGAAGGAAAATCAGCTTATAAAAGCATGGCTAGCCAAACACAGGAAAGGCTGAATACCCTAAGTAGAAATACCCTGGTACGTGATGATTCTGGCCCTTTCCGCGTGTATCGGGATGACGCTGGCAGCGTTTTTCACAGTGTTACGCACATCCTCAAAGAAACGGCACCCGAATGGCAACAACAGGCCCTGGAACGGTGGCTCACTAGACCGACTGCTACAGAAGACCGAGATGTGGCTGCAAAGCGTGGAACGCTTGCCCATGATCACGCGGAACGTCTACTACGAGTCACCAGAAAACTCGCCATCCAAACCGCCACAAAACGAAAAAGCCTAAAAGAGAACAAGGAGGGCCTGGAACGTTGTCCACCAGCCATTACCAGCTGGGCCCTCGATAAAGCCATTCAAAGCGCACCTAGGGTTGCCTGGAGCGCATCAGGCTATGCCCGCGGCCTACGCGGCTGGATCGAGGAAAACCTTGCCGCCATTCATGCGATTGAATTCAGCGTCCGCCACCCACTTGGCTTTGCTGGAACGGCAGACGCCCTGCTTGAGGTAAAGGACCGCAAAGGACTCTATGTCGTGGACTGGAAAACCAGCGTTCGCGAAAGAAACGAGGACATGTTGCAAAACTACATAGACCAGTGTGGTGCGTATTCGCTGGGCCTACGCGAGATGACCGGCATTCAAGCAGCCGGGGCTTTGATTGTGGTGGCACGTCGTACCGGAGCGCCACAGGTCCGCGAGCTATCCGCATTGGAGTTAATCGGCGCTGAAACGCGATTTAAGGGAAGGGTGGAGCGCTATTTCTCGGGCCTTGCGGACCTCGAAAAATCGCATTCATAGCGAGCGCAGCTCGCATTACGAATAGCAGGATGTCAAAAATTCGCCTTTGCCTAGGTCGCCGCATTCAAGGGGCCATGGCCTAATCTGCCATTCAAGCAGCTGGAACGTGTCACCACATGCCGCTAGGGCGCAGCGGGTCGCATGATGCACTGACGTGGACATTACGAAGTATTTCGAGGTGGTACGTCCGTCACCCATGGTGAGCAGCACAAGACGTGGGCACGCGAAAAAGCCGTGCGTTCTGGTGCTGTGCATAGCAGCAAAAAATTTAGGGTGCCAACCCCTAGGTTAGGGCTGGCACGTTTTCAAGCATGTGGCGACTGCAGCGGAGATGCTTTCTCCTGCTTAAGGCCACGCCATGCTCTGGCCTTATCCATTGATTGGACCAGCTTGGCCATGGCTGGAACGTCACCACTAGCGGCCGCGATGTTGAAATGGTGCTGAAGTGTTGCGAGAATTGACAGCGGTTCTAGGTCCTGTTCTGATTCTGCTGGCCCGTCATCGCTGGAATCGATTATTTGCTGTGCTTGACGGATGGCGTCATAACTAACGCTTCGGCTGATTCCGAAACGTACTGATGCCATGGTTGCAGCGCTGGAATGCGTGATGCCAGATTCCAGCCATCCACGAATGACTGATTGGCGCTGTTCTATTTCGGCGTGAGTTGCCATGGTTTGGCGATTGACTACGAAAGCACAATAACAGGAAAAACAGGAAAAACAAGACGAGTGGCAAATGTTGGCACGTTTCGGGTTTCGGGGTTGCGGTTTCTTCTAAAGTATGGGACGATTAACGGGAACCCCACTACAGGTCACCCATGCAGACGTTTATTTCACGTTCGGTCTTAGTTCCTGCCCTAGCTACTGATGAACAGATCGTTGATGCTGTTAGGAACTGCCCTGCTTGTCACACCGTAGAAACTGATACGATCGCGGCAACTGATACAGAGGGAACACGTATCCGCGCAACGCTTAAGTTTCCTTTGTCGTTCAAAACTTGCGGATACAATTACGCGCTGAATGGAACCGAGAACCACCTTGCGGCTGCTTTGCAGTTGCTCGCTTATCAGCAGTTTGATGCTGTGGCGTTATTGGACGTTGAAAGCACCAAGGAAGGATATCGG
>Ga0208793_1001600_pt1 | contig 12745 bp, 21 predicted proteins | sample 17_taG_FD_184092 | JGI IMG/M metagenome (GOLD analysis project Ga0208793, IMG submission 184092) | Marine viral communities from the Subarctic Pacific Ocean - 17_ETSP_OMZ_AT15314 metaG (SPAdes) (version 2) | ecosystem: Environmental > Aquatic > Marine > Oceanic | place: Pacific Ocean | collected...
TTAAACGGTTGTAGAACTTCACGTGGGTCTCCATTGGTTAGAATCATCTTGCCCGGACGTACTTCCGGTTTAGCACCACGTGGTAACCTAGTAGCGTCTACAGCAAGCATGGGGTGTATCGTGAGGCTTAGAGCGTCAATCCTAGCACGTAACTCAGTGTCAAGTGCTTTCTGGGAGTTGTAACCTTTTTCACATACGCCACGACCCCAGAACCTTCCGGGTACTACGTCCCAAGGGAAAGCTACTACAGGTCTGTCCTGCATCATGTAAGGGTTAGCCTCTGCTTTCAACAGGACTCCACCATTGGCAATCACTACTACCGCTTCTACGTACTTAGACTTAGATTTAGACTCTATAAGCTCTACTTCTTCTTCGAACTCGTCCGTTGTAGCATTCTCTAGTAGTTCTCTAGGGACTAGACCGTAGTACTTCGTAAGACGCACTTTGTCGTCACTGTAGACCGTGATGTCTTGGTCAGGCTCTAGCTCAGAGTCAGGAGGAGCAGTACCTACGTATACGTCTCTGTACACGCCCTGTTCCTGCAACAGTTCTACTTGGTGTAGGCTTACGAACTCGTCTATAGCTACACCCATAGCTTCTTCAATACTTGTAGCCACAGGGTCAATTAGGAAGTTCTGAGGCATCACAGGCTTGAGTTTAACCTTGACACGCTCTGTGATATTGACTCCTACTGCCTGCAGGTCACCACCCATGATGGGCTGTGTAGCCGGGACCATCTCTTTCATTTCTTCAATAACAACTTCACCAATACCCACGCCAAACACGGCTGAGTTGATGAGACACTCTGCTACTGCTTTACGAACCTTACAGTCCTCAAAGTCTTCCGTAAGTTTGTTTCTTAGGAACAACACGTCCTGCTTCTGGGTATCACCCATGTTGTCACTGATGTCGAACCACTTGCCACGTCCAAAGGTAGCTTCTTCCATCTCAGCGACATTGGACTCTACTGCCTGCTGCAACGCAGGGGAGATAATCCTAGAACGTTCTGAGGCTCTAGCAGAGTCTGCAGGGTCCCAGATACCACGCCAGAGTCTGTAGTACTCCTCAAAGCGTGATTCATAGTTTGCTTCGTAGTGGTCACGCCAGTCGTCACACTTGGTTATCACCCAGTCTTCAATAGATTCCTCTATCATCAGCGGGTCTTGTTCAAAAAGTTCACTCATATTAGTATCCTACTTCAAACCTAAATCTTTTTTTAGACTTTCTACTTCTGCTTTAAATTTAGTACCGTAAGGTAATCGCTCTGTAGGCCACGATTGCATAGTAGGTACTGATGAGTTTTTACCGCCTAATAAATAACCGCCAATAATTTGGTCTAATCTAGAGTGCTTTACCCACTGTTCAAAAGGACGTTCTTCCCCTCTGTTTTGTTCATAACGGTATGATTCTTTCAACCAACCTAAAACATCAGGGTCGTTAACTGCGGTCGTATAAAGTCTTTCTGCTCTTTCTGGGTCTATCTCTTTTATCAGATGTAACCCTTCACCTATCAGCATTTCTTGAACATAGTTTTCTCTAGTATCAGGATTGTCTTTAAATTTTTGATGGTTTATGTAAATTTTAGGTGTCCCTGTAGGGGAGTCACCACCCATCTTTGTTTCTGCCCATCTAAAGTCATTGCCTTCAAATTCAGCAGCAGACTCTTCTTCCGTAGCTTGATATTGCTGTAAAGCACCATAAAACTTATCTTTAAAAGGTTTCTCTGCCATATTAGTATCCTGCTACTACGTCTAAAATTTCATGGTCGTCAATTTCGTAGTCATAGTCATAGGCTACGTTTGCTAGTTGGTCTACGTAAGCTAAAGCGTCAACCAAGTCGTCGTGAGTTAGTGGGTCTGGGAATTGAAACAGTTGGTCCAAGAACCTAGTGTTCCACTCTCCTCTACTGAGTGTCACAAAGCCGTTCTCAAACCTGCCCTGTAACGCCCACATCACCCTGTCAGTCTTCTTCTTGTTACCGTGGGTCAACTCCTCAACTCTGAAGAACGTCCCGTAGCGTCTCTGTAGGTCCAGTAGGGGAGACATCACTGCCTGCTTCGCTATACCCTTCTCAATACCTACGCTAACTGGTTTGTAGTCTCTGACAGCCTGAAAGATTTTAGCTGCAGTTTCGTCTAAGGTCCAACGTCCGTGTATGATGTTTTCCACGTACCAGCCATTGGGGTTTACTTTGACTACTGCTATTGCTGTCTCGTCAAGTTTAGCATTTTTAGTACGCTTCTTGTTGACTTCTTCAAAACCTGCTAAGTCAATAGCTATGTAGTAGTCACCTTCGTCACAAGCTTCTTCGTCAAACTTTACCCAGTCCTCTTTAAACATTTCTGACCCACGAGCTTCAAACGAAGCCATAAACTCTTGACGAAACGCATAGCTCGACATAGACTTCTTTGCAGTGTCAATTTCATTTGGGTCCAGTATTGGGTTATCATAGGAAGTAAAGTGCCAAGCTTTATAAGTTTCATCGTCACCTAAGTCTGCATATTTGTAGAGTTCATAGAAGTGGTTGCGACCCATAGGCGTACCTATGAACATTGCACAACCCTTTTGGTCAGCCAAAGCAGGTCTAAGTATCTGCTCAAATACGTCAGGCTTCATGTCTGCGTACTCGTCCAACACCAAGAACTTCAGTGACACACCACGCATAGTCTCTGGCCTGTCGGCACCTTTGAGACTGATGGTTGCACCGTTGACTAACTTAATCTGTAGATTATTAATGTGGCTACCTGTAATCACAGGGTTGCCTAGTTCCAACAACGTCTGCCACATGATGTCTCTGGCCTGACCCTGTGTAGGGGCTACGTAGAACACCTGTCCACGTTCAGTCTGCAGAGCGTTCACAATGAGCAGCCAAGCAGCAAGTCTGGATTTACCTGTACGTCTGCCTGCTGCGACTATCTTGAATCTAGTGTCGTCAGCCCAGACCTCTTGCTGCCACGGCAGTAACTGGATGTCTAAATCCACGTCTTAGTACAACCACATCACAGGGGCTGTACCTCTTGTGTCCACATGGACGAATGTTTTGGCAATGCCTATGCCCCTGAAGCCTAGCTTTAGAGCTTCAGACACAATGGTATGCCTTTGGGAAGCACTGATTATCTGGATGTCTGCAGCTATGCCTTGGGCATGGGTCCCCGGAACTTCCTTGGATGCTTCAATAGGATGTTCTATGGGGTGTCTATAACCACTCGTTATGACAAACGGGAACCCACACCCGGCACGTAAACGGTCAAGCTTCTGTAGGAACTCTGGTTCCATCTTGTTCTCACCAGTGACTTGGCAGTTGAACTCGTCTAAGGTAAAAAACTCAAGAACCATCAACCACTTCTCCTTCAATTATGGAAGCTTCGTCACTATCAGCACCACTATGGGCTGCATCGTTTACATCTACAGTACCAACACCAGTGATGTTAATTTGTATAGCACTTTTGCCACCGGACGCAGCAACTTCTCTTTCAAATGCACCTACTGGTAACATACGGTCCATAATTAGCTTCCATGCAGAAGCCTGATTCTTATGGTCGTGGTCCAAAGCTGCATCAAAAATAGTCTCTAGGACCTTTCTTGACTTAGGAGAAGCCAGCATACGAGCTTTGTACTCGTTTATAATAGCAGCGTCACCCTTGGGTCTACCCACCTTTCCCTTGTTACCGGGTTTTACAGCGGCTACTTCTGACTTCCGGGGTCTGCCACGGCCCCTCTTTTTAATTTCTGGAGGCCCAACCTTTGATTCAGTTGTCATAACACAAATTGTCCCTAAATACAACTATAGTATAACACAAGTATTCACAGAAGTCAAGCTATTTATGGCTAGGGGCAAGCAGTCGTAGTAATACAAGGTAAAACAAGTAGTTACTGTCGTTAATACACGTGGTAATATTCCTAATTTTCACCTATTTTGTGCCTGAGTAGCTACTACAATTAACAACAGAAGGCAACCCCCTCCCCCCGTCCAACATTTGTCCAACAATTGGCATGCTTCTTGCGTTGCAACAAGTGTGCCAACTTTGTCTGCCCCTGGAGTTGGCACGGGTTTTGCATGGGTAGCAACAAGTGTGCCATGTCTAGGTTGGCATGGGTTTTGCATGGGTAGAAACTAGGGTTGACAAGTGTGAGGACTTATGTTGGACCCTTTAGAGCGACAAACACAACACAAGTATAAACACAAGACCATCACAAGTTATTATGATTGTCCATCACTATAAAAAATAAGTAAATAAATGCTTGCAATAGCTGCACAGTCTGCTATCTTTACTACATCAACCAACGCAATAGAGGAAACACAAGATGTCATACGCACCCACTAACGCTATCAAAAGAGTCATTGGTACGTTCAAGAATAAAGCACACGGCACATCATTCGACTATGAGGCTAACATACCTGACGATAGCTGGTTACCTGTTGTTGACTATCCTCACCGTGTATGGGTATCGTCTTTCTTCGAGGATTCAGGTTGGCGCTATGCTAACGTCAAGAAAACCGTTGCATACATTGTACTGGACGAGGACGAATACGGGCAACCAGTGATTGAGAAGTGGTCTATCAAGAATCACATTACCTACAGATAAGTAAAATAGTGCTTGCAATAGCTGCACAGTCTGCTATTGTAAGCACCTCTATTAATTATAGGTGAATAAAGTGATCAAAAAGCATAGGGTAACACTCAGCCACGCAGGCTATTCTCCGTGCGTGCTTGATATAACAACCACAGAAACAGCGCGCGGGTTCACAGCCCATGCTGCCTATCTAGGCCTTTCGACTGCCTACGATACCCGGCAGGCAGCTATTGAGCAACTATGTAAAGCACATGGCTGCACCTTATTAGAAACTTCAGAGGAGTAATACAATATGACAATCAAGCTATCAAAAGCAGGCAAAATGCCTTGTCGCTCGTGGTCACTTCAAGCACTGACTACATGCGCCGGAAGCGTAGGCAAAGACGGCACACTAGTGCCAGCGTGTATCGGATGCTACGCGACCACAGGAAACTATAGGTTTCCTAATGTAAAACAGCCGCGTGAACACAATCAGCGGGACTGGAAGCGTGATGCATGGGTTGATGATATGGTTGCAGAATTAGACAACGACAGATACTTTCGTTGGTTTGATTCTGGCGATGTCTATAGCGTCAAACTGGCACGTAAGATTCTACAGGTAATGAAGAGAACACCATGGACAAAACACTGGCTACCCACTCGCATGCACAAGTTTATTAAGTTTCATGGTGTATTCGCTGAAATGGAAGCTCTGCAGAACGTAGTAGTTCGCTACTCTAGCGACAGCGTAACAGGTGAGACAGTAGCAGGACGCAACACAAGTACCATAATAGCTTCTTTAGACTCTAGCAATGGTAACCTAACGGTCTGTGAATCAAGCATCAGAGAAGGCAAGTGCGGCCCTTGTCGCGCTTGTTGGAATCAAGAAGTTTCTGTGGTAGCATATCCAGCGCATGGCAAGAAAATGTTAAAACTAATCAAACTTCAGGAAGTAGCATAATGTTAATACACAAAGTATCACCAGTAACAAACAAGCTCAACGCAATGGACATTGACGTGACATGCTCTCAAATTTACGATTGGGAGGTAGAAGGTGTGTTAATTCAATATGCCATGCCTAATCTAACTGCAGGCGAACGCGAGTTTATCAAGACAGGCATCACGCCACAGGAGTGGGATGATATGTTCGGAGGTGAAGAGTAATGAATGATATTAATGTAGAAGATTTTTCAAAAGAGGGTGTACAGCATGAAATATAAAAACATTAATAGCGGCACTCACCCAATACACCAAGATATATTACCTGTGTTGTCGGCGCTAAAGCTAGGCAATAGGCGAGCAGCAAAATACAGAATAGATGCGCTTATTGCTAGGCTCGATTTGGTTTATTGGGAGCAGTTGGTGGTGGCTAATATGATCAACGAGAAGCGAGAGAGGGTCAGGAGGATGGTACAGTCAAACGATGAAACACTTTAGAACCGTTCCACAGGAATCTCTAAAGTATATTATATGGGATTGTCAACAGGCTTTAGAAGCAATGCCAGACAACCCTAAAGCAGAACAGTACAAGCTAGACGTTTGCACAGGCAGCCTACCAGACTTTAAAAACATCAAACCAAATTGTGAGGAGTAGAATAAATGAAAAAGCTATTGACACTAATCGAGTTCAAGATATTATGTGATTGTCACGACTGGTACTACGAGAGGTCGGAAGACCCGCGAGAGTACGACAAAGGCACTAAAGATAGGGAGTATCTAGAGAGTATCATGCGCGAAGGCGGCGAAGAATATAGGAAGATATATTTTAGCTATCAGAGATGAGAAGGAGAGTAAAAAATGGGACACTATCATATCCAGTGTGACGACCTAGAGACATTTTTAAAAGTAGTTGTAAGTCTAATGAAAGATGGTGTATGCTTCGAGTCAGACACTAGCAGATTAACTATAGATTTAACCGGAGGCTACTAATGAATCTATTCTATACACACGAGGACCCACAGATAGCAGCACAGATGCAATGCGATAAACATGTAGTCAAGATGATACTTGAGACGAGTCAGATGCTAAGTACTACGCACAGGCTCTTAGAGACCCCACAAGCGCCTTTTGTCTACAAGGTGACCCATCAGAACCACCCAAGCACAAAGTGGCTCAGGTCGTCTCAGATTGCGTATCAGTGGGGCTTAGACCATCTACAAGCGCTGTTTGCAGAGTATACGTATCGCTACGGCAGGGTTCACAAGACACAGCGAGAGAAGTTGCGGTATCTTAAGGTTATCCCAAAGGACCTACCAGAGCTGCCTTTTGAAGCACCACCACAGTGCATGTATGATGACTGCAGAGGGCTTGACACTGTAGAAGCATATCGTGCATACTACAAAGTCAGAAGAAACGAAATACAAATGCAATGGACAAAAAGGAGTGCACCACAATGGCTATAATGAAGAGAGAAGTAGCGGATATTATTCTAGAGGCTTATTACTGGGACTATAAACTAGTGGGCAACGTGGCGACAAAGGACAAGAGAGTGACAATAGCGTACATCGCTCTGTACAAAGACTATGAATACGGCAGCACACAATTAGCTGAGGTAATGACTCTACGCGCTAACCTGATAGAAGCCTACAGCAACCACCCAGATAACGAAGTAGTAGTTAAACTCACGATAAAAGAGGAGCATGTCAACATATGAACAAGCAAGAAAGGAGGAGGAAGAAGAATGAAAGCAACTAGGAAAGACCATGTGATCATAAAGTGTGCGAGAAGACTTATAAATAAGCTCCACTTGCATCGTTCATACATGTGGAATGACGAGTTCGCAAAGGATGTGCAGCAGGAACTAAAGCGACTAAAGGACCACTGTGAACAAGCAAGAAAGGAAGAGAGAGGTGAGTAGCAAACGTAGGGGTAAAACAAACCCCGTGGCTAAAAACATGGAGAAGTTCAACCGACCCGCAACTTATGTTGACCGCAAGAAACGTGAGAAAAAGGGATACAAGAAACATAAAGAAGAGGAGACAGAAAGATGAGTAAACTTACTTTTCATATTCATTTTGATCACCATGAGTCTGACGAAATACTGTTAGATTCTGGAAGGGTGTTTTACGAGAGTCTTGATATGGAGGATACTAGGAGGTCTACAATGCTGACAGAGTCTATAAGACTAGTCGTTGCAGAGAAGATGGGTCTAAAAGAGGAGGATATTTTTAACCTCAAGTTTCATATATCTGCGAGTGGTCAAACAGAGGAGAAAGAAGAATGAACGTGGAATTGTTAGAAGTAATGGGTAGTGACCTGACGGTAGCCAATGCTGCCAGAGTATCATTTGCTGCAGAGTCACAGGAGTTCTCTGGACGCGACAAAAAGCTCATAAAGTACCTAGCAAAGCACAATCACTGGACTCCATTTGGGCACGTTCAGTTACAATTTAGACTGAAGGCACCTATATTTGTCGCTAGGCAACTGGCTAAAAGTCAGGTAGGTCTGGTGTGGAATGAGGTCTCCAGACGCTATGTGGACCTTAGACCTGAGTTCCACGAGCCTGAAGGCTGGAGGTTAAAAGCAAACAATAAGAAACAAGGCTCATCTTTAGAAACATTTACAGGTGCACGAGGTGAACATTGGGACGTAGGGTACTGGGACCTTATGCAACACGCAGAGACGCTCTATCAGAACATGGTTGCGTCTGGAGTGGCACCAGAGCAGGCACGCATGGTTCTACCTCAATCGATGATGACTGAGTGGTACTGGACGGGTTCGCTGGCAGCCTTTGCACGAGTAGTTAAACAAAGGATTTCCAGCGACGCACAGCTAGAATGTCAAATAGTTGCACAAAAGATTGATCAACTAGTTGCAAACACTGACCAAATAAGTTATTCTTGGGCATGTCTAACACAGCAGGAGTAAACAATGATTGATACAGAAGACATGGACATCACCAGTCCAGAAGAAGGCGTAATTAGCAGTAAAGCAGTTGAGCAGATGGCTGAAAGTCTAGCACTAGACGAGATATACAGCCTCAATTTCACGGAGGTACACTTCGTACTTAAAGACCTCTTGAGAGACAAGTACAAACGAATGGCACCAACAGAATTGTACAAGTTACACAAAGAGAGATACTATTATTCATATTCAGAACCAGTGGAGTCCATTTGAAAATGAAACTAAAGAAAGCAGTAGCAGTGCTAATTACGATGCCTCTGTGGTTACCTATACTAACATACTTACTTTTTCAAGCTTTAATAGCGAACACAAAAAACATAAAGGAGATTTAACAATGGAGTCGGTTTTTGACCACATAATGACAATACTTGCAATACCACTGGGGATATTCATATTCCTGATACTACTTTCTTGGATTATTGCACTAGCAGCAGACCCATACGCTGGTCTACCAAACGAGAAAGACAGGAAATCTATGTTGAAAAACAGAAAAAACATGAGGAGAAACAAAGATGCGTTGTAAAGCCTGTAACAAAATCTTGGAAGAATACGAACTAACACGTAAGGACGCTAGAGGTGAATTCTACGACCTCTGCGGCACCTGCTTGAGCAGTGTTCATGCTTGTGAGCTAGAAGATGATAATTTCTTTGAAGAAATCAAAGGAACCCTCTTGACACCGGACACAGATTATGATACCCTCTACTAAAGTAGTACTTAGGTTACTACTTAAGAAGTAAACTAAAGAAGTAAACAGTAGTAGTACTTCTGTAGTTACAACTGTAGTTACTACAGAAGTTACTACTAGGGGGCGGCAGTATATACAGACCACTGCTCCTGTTTACTAAAAAGAGGTGACAAGGTAAAGAAAACTGTGATATACTATTAGCATGACGAGTGAGAAACACTAGTCAAAACAAACGCAAACAACGGAGATTATTCCTATGGCAGCAGCAGCCACCACTATCGAAGGCATTGTAAACTTTAGCAAACTGACTGAGCATGATGTGTACAACGGTCAGGACACTGGGGCTTTCTCAATGACTATCACGATGTCTGAAGACGATGCTTCAACACTGGCAGCACAGGGTGTGAAGATTAAGGACTACCAAGGCAACAAGCAGAGGAAGTTCAAGTCTAAGTACGACATCAAACGCTTTGACATCGAAGGCAACCGCTACAACGGTGAAGTCCCTTACAACTCTAAGGTGCGCCTGAAGTTCAAGCTAGGGCAGGAACATCCTGTGCATGGAGTCGCTACTTACCTCGAAGCTGTGAAGGTCTTGGAGGAAGCAGAGATGACCGAAGGTGACGCTTCGGACTTCTAGGGCAATGGCTAAATTCATTAGACATGAGGGTTGTCCGAAGTGTGGTTCTTCGGACTCCCTAGCCATCTACGACGACGCTGGGGCACACTGCTTCAGCGCCAGTTGTAACTATCATAAACACGGCGATGACGACGACATGGAACTAACAACAGAAGCAACAACAAAGCCTAGCCGTCTGAGCATGGGTGGAGTAGTGGCAGCGATACCTCAGAGGAGACTGTCGCAGGACACTTGTCAACGCTACGGTGTCACTGTGGAGTACTCGACTACGGGTGAAATCATAAGACACCACTACCCTTACTACAACCTCAGCACAAATGAAGTTGCGTCTGCAAAAGTACGCGAGGTGAAGACAAAGAACTTCCACACTAGCGGTGACACAACCGGAGTTGGTTTCTTTGGGCAGCACCAGTGCAAAACAAATAAGTACATCACTGTTTGTGAAGGTGAGCTAGACGCAATGTCAGTCTACGAGATGTCAGGCAAACAGTGGGACGTAGTGTCCCTACGCTCCGGTGCTTCCAGTGCAGCCAAGGAAGTCAAGCAACAGCTAGAGTGGCTTGAGTCCTACGGTACTGTGGTCCTGTGCTTCGACAACGACAAAGCAGGAGAAGCAGCAGTAGACGCAGTCAAGGACCTCTTCAGCCCAAACAAGCTCAAAATCGTTAAGCTACCTGTGAAGGACGCTAGTGACATGCTTGTGGCTAACAGAGTCAAGGACTTTACGCAAGCATGGTGGAATGCTAAGACGTACAGACCTGACGGTATCGTCGCAGGTACTGACACTTGGGAAAACTTGGTTGAGAAGAGGAACGTTAAGTCAGTGCCCTATCCTTGGGACGGACTCAACACCATCACTAGAGGACACAGGCCCTATGAACTTGTGACCATCACCAGTGGTTCCGGCATGGGTAAGTCTCAGTTCATACGTGAGATTGAGTACGACCTACTCAAACGCTGCGAAGGCAACATTGGTGTCCTAGCGTTGGAAGAGGACCTCTCGCGTACTACACTGGGCATCATGTCAGTGGCCGCGAACAGACCTCTGCACCTAGAGGAAGACACCTCAGTCGAAGACCTGAGACCCTTCTGGGAGTCAACACTGGGCACTGGACGTTACTACCTGTTCGACCACTGGGGTTCTACTTCCGCTGACAACCTACTAGCACGTGTACGTTACATGGCGAAGGCTCTGGACTGCAAGTTCGTAATCCTAGACCACCTCAGTATCGTTGTGTCAAGTCAGGAAAACGGTGACGAGCGTAAAGCCATTGATGAAATCATGACTAAGCTCAGGGCACTCGTGGCTGAGACAGGTATCTGCTTGTTCCTCGTGTCACACCTACGTCGGTCACAGGGCAAAGCACATGAAGACGGTGCCCAGATATCCTTGGGTGAACTCAGAGGGTCACAGGCAATAGCACAGTTGTCGGACATTGTCATAGGTATGGAACGAGACCAACAACATGAAAATGAAGAAATCAGGAACACAACGACCGTTAGGGTACTTAAGAACCGCTACACTGGTGAAACTGGTCCTGCTTGTTTCCTTGCTTATGACCGCACAACAGGTAGGCTGAGTGAAGTCTCTAACCCACATGTAGGAGATGACTTTTGATTTATCTTGACCTAGAAGCCAATGGCCTGACTCCCGACACCATCTGGTGCGTTGTTACCAAGGAGAATGATGTAACTCTGGTACACAAGGACCCAGAAAGCCTCTCAGAAGCCCTCAGAGGCTCTCAGAGCGTCGTTGGTCACAACCTAATAGGTTACGATGTCCCTGTCCTAGAACGTCTCTGGGGCATCACAGTGGCTCCAGGGAGGGTCCTAGACACTTTGGTTTTATCACGTCTGTGTGAGCCAAGTAAGTCAGGTGGACACTCCCTCAGAAACTGGGGCAATGACTTAGGCTTCCCAAAAGGTGACCACAGTGACTGGTCTCAGTTGTCACAGGAGATGATTGACTACTGCATACAGGACGTGAACGTAACAGAAGCAGTACACCAGAAGTTGGTACAGGAGATGGCTTGTTTCTCACCTGTCAGCATTGAGCTAGAGCATAAAGTGCAAGTAGCAGTGCAGCAGCAAGAGGAAAACGGTTGGGTTCTGGACCAGTCTTTGGCTAGAGACCTGTGTTCCACATTTAAGGAGAGAATGAATGACATTGAAGAAGAGTTGCAGAAGAAGTTCCCACCCATTGTCCATGAAAGATGGTCAGAGAAGACAGGGAAGAAACTTAAGGACAAGGTTGAAGTCTTTAATGTGGGTTCTAGGCAGCAGATTGCGAAGAGACTTGCGGGACTTGGGGTACGCTTTGACAAAGTCACGGAGAAGGGTAACCCAATAGTCGATGAAGCAGTTCTTGACACCATCAATCTACCGGAAGCAAAGGTCGTCAGTGAGTACTTGATGCTACAAAAAAGATACGCACAGGTCAACTCATGGCTACAGCACGTGAAGGAAGACGGTAGGGTACATGGACGTGTTATCAGCAACGGTGCAGTCACAGGACGCATGACGCATCAGTCACCTAACATGGCTCAAGTACCTGCAAGCCACAGCCCGTATGGACACGAGTGTCGTTCCTGTTGGACTGTGCCTGAAGGTAAGAAGCTAGTAGGTTTTGATGCCAGTGGTCTTGAGTTGCGTATGTTGGCTCACTACATGAAGGACGAGGACTATACCAATGAGATTATCAACGGAGACGTACACACGGCTAATCAGAAACTTGCAGGACTTGAATCAAGAAATCAGGCAAAGACTTTTATCTATGCCCTACTATACGGCGCAGGAGATGCTAAACTTGGAACAGTGGCTGGAGGAGGTAGAAGAACAGGCAAAAACCTTAGAGAATCTTTCCTCAGTAATCTACCAGCATTCGCAGCTCTTAAGGACAGAGTTTCAAATGCAGCAGCAAGAGGTTACCTCACAGGACTCGACGGAAGGAGACTCCTAGTTA
>Ga0208793_1001602_pt1 | contig 12728 bp, 19 predicted proteins | sample 17_taG_FD_184092 | JGI IMG/M metagenome (GOLD analysis project Ga0208793, IMG submission 184092) | Marine viral communities from the Subarctic Pacific Ocean - 17_ETSP_OMZ_AT15314 metaG (SPAdes) (version 2) | ecosystem: Environmental > Aquatic > Marine > Oceanic | place: Pacific Ocean | collected...
CGGAGCGTTCGCCAAGAGTATTCAGGAGCGCGGCGACCGGATACCGCTGCTGGAAGCCCACCGCCGCGACGCAATGCCGCTAGGCAAAGCAACCCGGCTGGAAGAAACCAGCCACGGCCTCTACGCAGAATTCCTGATGTCACGCACAGGGCGCGGCGACGAGGCGCTCCAGTTGGCCCGTGATGGCGTCATGCATTCGTTCAGCGTCGGGTTCGTCCCGGTGCGGGACACACGCCGCGAAACCGCCGACGGCCGACCGCTCGTCCAGAGGGACGAGGTCAAACTGCACCACGTTGGCCTCATCTCAGAGGTACCGGCCTACGCCGACGCCCGCGTTCTAGCGGTCCGCGAGTTCGACCCCGACGACGAAACGTCGGCGCCAAAACTCGCCGTCTGGCGCGCCCGCCTACTCACCCTGTAACCATCCTTCCCAATGTCACACCCGTATGCCATAATCCCCGTATCGCGCCGCTCCTGCGCCGCCGGTCGTGCCGGCACCTGGGAACACCCGGTACCACGACCCACGACCCACCAGGAGTAACCCCAATGAAACTGCTCGACCAGTTGGTCGACGAGCGCGCAGAAATCGGCACCGCAATGGCCGCCGTCTGCGACGCCGCCGCCGAAGAAACCCGCGATCTCAGCGAGACAGAGGAACAGAACCTGTCCGACCTGCACGCCCGCGCTGACAGCCTCGACGCCCGCATCAGCGAACTCCGCGACATCCAGTTGGCGAACGCTGAGGCCGCGAAGATGCGCGCCGAGGTCACCCCAACGCAGGACGACGCCGAGAAGGCCACCGAAGTGCGCGTCGGCGACGAGCCGTTGACGTACTCGGAGACTTCGGGCCGGTCGTTCTTCCGCGACCTGTACGCCTCCCAGTTCCATCATGACCCGTCCGCGCAGGGCCGCATCGCCCGCCACTCGGCGGAGATGGACGTCGAACACCGCGACGGTGGGGTCGCTAATTATGCGGGATTGGTGGTCCCAAATTACTTGGTCCAATTGGCCGCCGAACTGGCTCGCGCCGGTCGGCCGTTCGCCAACCTGTGCACCCCGATGCCCCTTCCAGGCTCAGGCATGACGCTGAACATCTCGCGCGTTACGACGGGTTCGACGGCTGCCGTTCAGGCCACCGAGAACAGCGCCGTGAGCGAGCAGGACATCGACGACACACTGTTGACGATCGACGTTCGCACCATCGCCGGCCAGCAGGACATCAGCCGGCAGGCGTTGGACCGCGGCGAAGGCATCGACGCCCTCATCATGGCTGACCTGTCGTCGGCTATCGCTACGGCGCTTGACGAGGGCTGCTTGTACGGCGACGGCACCTCGGGCGCGCTGCTCGGGTTGAACAACATCACCGGCAAGAACGACGTCGTCTACACAGACGCGTCGCCGACGGTCGCCGAGTTCTACCCGAAACTGCTCGACGCCATCCAGCAGATAAATTCCAATAGGTACGCCGGCCCCGACCTGATCATCATGCACCCGCGCCGCGCCGCTTGGCTCGCCGCGGCGGTAGATGGCCAGTCTCGCCCGCTGGTACTCCCACAGACCAACGTCCCGCAGAACGCGATGGGTCACGGCCCGATCGCCGGCTACGGCCTCAACGGCCTACAGATCGCCGGCATCCCGGTGGTCGCCGACGCGAACGTCAAGACCAACACCGGCGCCGGATCGAACCAGGACTCGGTGTTCGTCGTACGGCGCGCCGACATGCTGCTGTTCGAGTCGGCTGGCGCGCCGCAGATGGTCCGCATGGATCAGACCCTCGGCGGTCAACTCACCGTCAAAATGGTCGCGTTCCAGTACGCGGCGGCGGTGTTCGGGCGCTACCCGGCAGCGATCAGCCAGGTCATGGGCACCGGTTTGGTCACACCGACCTTCTAGTCCTTCCCACCCCAGGCTCCGCGTCTAGCCCCTCTAGCGCGAGCAAGGGCGACCCCCTGGCGGCCCATCCCGCGGCCGCCAGGGGGGAACCCGCCACCAGAAGGGAAAACTCATGTCAACACTCTGGGAAAAGCAGGCGCCGTCCCGCATCCAAAAGCCGGAACCGGCACCAGCAAAGAAACCAGCCGCGAAAGCACCGGCGAAGAAGCCCGCCGCGAAGAAATAGCCAATGGGCAACTACGTCGCCCTGTCCGAACTGAAATCGGCGCTGGGGATCACCGGGTCGACCGACGACGACTTCCTGAATTTGGCGATCAACGCCGCGGAGGAAGCGATCGACGACCTGTGCGGCCGCGTCTTCACCGCTGCGGGCGCCGCGTCGGCTCGGACGTACCGGGCGCAGCCGTACCTCGCGGTAACCGACGACATAAGCACCCTCACCGGGCTGGTCGTCAAAACCGACACCAGCGGCGACGGCGCGTTCGACACCACCTGGAGCAGTTCCGATTATCAGGTCGAACCGTTGAACAGCCTCGCTAAGGGCCGCGCCGCGTTCAATCTGCGGGCGGTCGGCAACTACCTGTTTCCGGTGTACGGCGACGGCCTCGTTTCGGTTGAAATCACCGCAAAATGGGGATGGCCGTCGGTACCGAACGCCGTCAAACAAGCCGCCCTCATGTATTCGAGCCGCCTCTATGGTCGCAAGGCCAGCGTTATGGGCGTAATCGGCGTGGGCGACTTCGGGCCGGTGCGGATCTCGCGGTCCGACCCGGACATCGCGCACCTGCTGATGGACTACCGGCGCCCCGGCATCGCCTAATGGCCGACTATGCGGCCATACGGTCCGGCCTGAAAACCCGGTTGGCGACCAGTTCGACGTTTATTCAGGTGTCGGCGACGGTGCCGGACACCGTGTCGGTGCCGGCTGCGATAGTGCAGCCCGGTTCCCCGGTCGCCGAATACCACCAGGCGTTCGGCAACGGTCTGGAGCGGTTCCTGTTCAAGGTTCTGGTATTGGCGCAGCGTTTCGACGAGGAAGCCAACCAGACGCTCCTTGACGGGTTCCTGTCGGGTTCCGGTTCGATCCAGACGCTCATCGAGGGCGACGTAACGCTCGGCGGCGCCTGTTCCACATGCCAGGTCGTGTCCGCTGACACCTACGGCCTGGTCGACATCAACGACACCCCTTTTCTGGGGTGCGAGTACAGCGTGGAGGTTTACGCGTAATGGCTAAGAAGAAGCACGAATACACCGTCGTCGGCAATCACGCCGTCGCCGGTCACGAACCGGGAGAAACATTTTCGTCGGACATGTCTGACGAGCAGGCCCAGCAACTTATCGACGGTGGTCACCTGACCGCCGGCAAGCGCCCAGAGGAGGGCTAAACAATGGCTGAACTAATCGGGGGCGCTGCGGCGGTTCTCACTTTAAACAGCGTCGACCTTTCCGACCACATGACAAGCGCGTCATTGGAAATTAACTACGACGACGTCGAGACCACAGCGTTCGGCGACACAGTCAGGACGAGAATAGCGGGCCTCGGCGACGCAACTTTGAACGTCAGTTTTAACCAGGACTACGCCGCCTCAGAGGTCGACGCCACGCTCAACGGCCTCGTCGGGACCACGACCGCGTTCGTGTTCAAGGCGACCGGCGCCTCAGTCAGCGCCACCAACCCCTCCTACGCCGGCACCGTGCTGGTTACCCAATACACGCCCATGAACGCCGAGGTCGGAGCGCTAGCGACGCTGAGTTGCTCATGGCCCGTTACCGGCGCCATCACCCGCGCAACGTCATAACCCGAACAGAGGGGCATCATGAAAAACAGCATGAAAATCAGTTTGCGGATCGTCCACGACGGCGCCGAACGGCTTTTGGTTGCCGGCCCTGCCGCCATCGTCGCTTTTGAGCGGCACTGGTCGCTCGGGATCGGCAAAGCCATGTCGGAGGTCCGCGTCGAGCATCTCGCGTGGTTGGCGCATCGTGCCGCATGGCAGGAAGCGCAAGCCGGCAACGGGCCAGCCGTCAAGCCGTTCGATACGTGGCTCGATTTGCTGGACGATATAGAAGCGGTCGGCGACGAGGCCGACGCGGTCCCTTTGGATGGGACGCCCTAACCGTCCAGGTTGCCGCGTTGGCGATCCGAACGGGTATCGGCCCCATGCAGTTGATCGAGTGTCCGCCGGAGGTGTTGAGCGCCCTTTACCGGGTGCTGGAGTTTCAGGCTGACGAGCAGGAGAAAGCGAGCAAGCGGCGCTGATGGCTAGACGGACCTCAGGAAACCGGACAATGGTCGCTGTCGAGATGTACGGCCTCGACGATTTTCTGCGGCAACTTAGGTTCGCTCCCAGCGAAACAAAAAAGGAAATCGGGAAGGGCAATAAGGCGATCGCCGAAAAGGTCGCTGTGGAGATGAAGCAGCGAGCGCGGATCATCTGGTCGGCGCAGCAGTACGAAACGATCGTGCCGTCGTTACGGGCCGTCCAGGGCACCGTCCCGAAAGTGAAGATAGGTGGCGCGAAGAAAGCGGCGGTGTCGAGGCGTAAAAACCGACCGTCGGCCGGCGATTTCGTCATGGGCGCCGAGTTCGGCGGCCGCAACCAGAAAACGACGTTGCAGTTTCCGATTCATCGCGGCCGTAAGGGCTATGTGTTGTTTCCGACGATTAGGCGCCTCCACGGGTTCATCAAGAAGGAATACACCGACAACATCGAAAAGGCACTCAGGAAGGTGGCGAGGTAATGGCATCCCCAACCAGAACGCTCACCGTCAACTTCGTCGGCCGCACCTCGAACCTCGACAAGTCGTTTAAGCGGGTTGCCAAGGGTTCGTCGCTGATGAGCGACAAACTGATGAAGGCGACCCGTATGGCCGGCATCGGGTTCGGCACCCTCGCCGGTGTCGCTGTCGGCGCGGCTGCGGCCCTGAAACCCATGATCGACAAAGCCGCCGACGTTCAAGAATCCATTTCTAAAAGTCGGCTTATGTTCGGTGAGGCGTCGAAAGCGGTCGAGGCGTTCGCTGAAACGTCGCTCGAATCGTTCGGCGTCACACGCCGCGAAGCCCTCGAAGCGACGGGCACTTTCGGCAGCCTTGGAAAAGCCATGGGGATGACCGAAGCCGATTCGGCCGAAATGGCCACCACGCTTACCGGCCTCGCCGGCGATCTGTCGTCGCTTGAAAACGTACGCGTGGAGGAAGCCCTTACGGCGCTACGCGCCGGCATTATTGGCGAGGCCGAACCGCTGCGCCGGCTCGGCATCCTGTTGGACGCCGCCACGATCAAACAAAAGGCGCTCGAAATTGGCCTCATAAAGTCCACGAAAGAGGCGCTAACGCCCGCGATCAAATCGCAAGCCGCTTACGCGTTGATCCTCGAAAAAGGCGAAGTCGCTATGGGCGACTTTGCCAGGACGTCGGACAGCGCCGTAAACACGCAGAAACAACTCGCGGGGCAATGGGACGACATCCAGACCGAGATCGGTACGGCGCTCCTCCCGGCGTTTACGTCAATAGTGACGCACCTAAACGAATCCGTATTGCCAGCGGTCAAGCAGTTTTGGTCAGACCCTTCATGGTATGAGGGGGGCGTGCTGACCGGCAAGGTAGTCGGCTCGGGTTTTGTCCAGGGAGTGCTGGACGCGGTCGGCGGCGTGCCTGACGAGGAGATTAACGACCTCGGGTTTTGGGATTCGTGGAAGGCGTCAGCCGAACTTAACTTTGCGGCTTCGGCTATTGGCGCCGCATGGAGATTTATTAACGGCGTCGAAGACACGCTGGAAAACAACGACCCGTTCGAAATGGGCACTGGGCACGGTGCGCGACACGTAGTCGTAGCTGACGGCACCGGTGCCGGCGGTTCGGCCATCAACCAGCACCCGGCCGCCGCCGCTGCCGCAGCAGCAGCAGCGGCAGCCGTCGAAGCCGTCACGACGCCCGCTAGGCAACATCCAGCCTCCGCAGCCGCCGCAGCCGCGGCGGCTGCGAACGCCGCCGAGCCGTTCGCCCCTGGGCCGTTCCCACGCGGCGGCGGGATGCCAGGATCGGGGGTGACAGGCTTTACCGCCATAAATCCGAACACTGGCTTGAACACCGAACAGGCGCTCAGGATGCTGTCCGACCCGACCATCGACTTTTCGAGGTTTCTGGCGCCGCGCCAAACAGGGCCGCCGGGGACACCACAGACCGTAAACAATACTTTCAACATCACCGGCGTGTCACCTACCGAAGTCATGGACGCGATAGGCCAGGACGTCGCTCTGAACGGCCCGCTACCGCCCCACTGGCAGCAGGGCGCTAACTAGCCGATGGCCACGCCCACCTTTTCGGTCCAAATCATCCTCGGAGCGTCGCTGCGAGATGTGACTTCCGACGTTCGCGCCATCAAAATCGACGTCGGCCGCTCCAGAGTCCTGGACACGTTCACGGCGGGGACATGCCGCATCGCCCTGAACAACGACGACGCGAAATATACGCCGCTGGGCGGCGGCACCTACTCGGACGCCCAGTGGATAAACGCCGAAGTGCGCGTCGCCGTGAACTTCAACTCGGCGAGCAACTCGACGCCGCTGTTTCGCGGCCTCTGCGACGACGTAGACGTCCATTTCCCCGACAAAACCCAGTCGACCCTCGTCGTGAAAGCGTCCGACGGCCTGTCGAAACTGGCCCGCACCGAACTGGTCGACAACATCAACGGCGTAACCGGCAACGCGACGTTCGCTGAGCAGGTCGGTTCGGCCCGCTTCACCGCCGTGCTCGACAACGCCCAGGTCGCCTATCCGAACGAATCGTCGCCGCTGGACAGGGCGGTCGACACCTCGTCGATCACGATGGCCGCCGAAACGGTCGCGCGCCTCCAAACGTCGACGTACCTGGCGCGCCTCGCACAGTCCGAAGACGGCGCCATCTACTGCCGCCACGGGATACCTGCTGCGGCTGCGGCAACGGCCGCGAACCGCGGAAACGTCCTCACCTACAAGAAGCGGTACGCGTCGTCATCTGCGACCGGTTTGACGTTCGGCGGGTCGTCGACCACGACCGACACGCCGCCTTTTACTTCAATTGTCACCCAGTTCGGTGCCGAGTTGCTCTACACGCGCGGCATCTATGCCGGGTCGACCGGCAACGACCAGACATATCTGGAGAACGTCGTCGGGTCGCCCGCCTACGGGATACGAACCATTGTGCGCCGCAACCTTTTGAACCTGAACGACGCCGACGTCCTCGAAGCCTGCACGAATTTCGTCGCTCTCCATTCGACGCCGGCGCTCAGAATCTCGGCGATGGAATGCAAGCCGCGCGCCATGACCGAAGCCCAAGCCGAAAAGGTCGTCAAAATGGGCGTGTGGGACGGCTTCTCGGTGAGGTTCCGACCAGCCGGCGCAAGCACAGACCTGTTGGAAGTCGTCCGCTGTGAAGGCGTGAGGCATGACATCACCCCGGCAGATTGGACGATGCGCGTCACGACGAGCGGCAGCGGCGCATCCCAGTTCTTTATATTGGATTCTGAAATCGACGGCCTGCTCGACGCGAACAAACTCGCCCCATAGGAGAAACGATGGCACCCAGTGGTTGGAAAACATTCAGCGCCGGCGCGGTTCTAACCGCCACCGCCGACGTCCAAAATTATCTCATGGATCAGGTGGTGACGGTCCACAACGACGCGTCGGCGCGCTCGTCGGCGATCAGTTCGCCCGCTGAAGGCCAGGTGTCGTACCTGAAGGACACAAACAAGGTCTACCTCTACAACGGGTCAGCGTGGGCAGAAGTGGGCGGGATCGCATGGTCAGGGTCGACAGCGAACGGCCTCGGCACATTTTCGTCGTCGTCGGAAATCTCCGCTGAATCGACCGCCACGTACGCGTCGAACACCCTGACCCTGACCGGCGCCGGCGGCGGCGTCAAAATCGACGACCTCGATTCCAGCGACGCCAACACCCTTGATTTCTACGAGGAGGGCCTTTGGACTGCGACCCTCACGGCGACCACGTCAGGGTCCATCACCATAAACACCGGTTTCGATTCGATGGCTTACATACGGATCGGCCGAATGGTTTTCATACAGGGAACGATCGAACTGTCGTCGGTGTCCAGCCCTGCCGGGACGCTACGCCTCGGCGGTCTGCCGTTCGCTCAGGCCGCGGACCTGACCGACCGCGCCGACCGCGGCGGCGGCGCGATCGTCACCGCTACGGAACTGTCCAGCGCAACCACCGACGGCGTCTACTCGTGGGGCCAGGTCGGCGTCAGTTACTTCGATGTAAACGGCGGCGACGGCGGCACCGCCAACCAGGCCATCGCCGGGCTGGTCGACGCCTCGACGAAGTTCATCGTGTCCGGCAGTTACTACGCAGCAGCATAAAAGGAACGTAAAATGGCACTCGCTAAAACGACGACAGTCGACAAAATCGAGGTTCTGGAGATGGGCCAACTACAGGTCAGACGCGCGACCATCGTTTCGGAGGACGGCGTCGAACTGTCGCGTACGTTCCACCGGCACGTTCTCGAACCGGGCGCCGACACGACCGGCGAGGCGCAACGCGTGCAGGATGTCGCCGCCGCTACATGGACCGCCGAGGTCGTCGCCGACTGGGAAGCGTTCATAGCGCAGCCGTGACGTACACCGGCTACCAGCACGACCTCGACTATCTCGAACAGTTCAAGGACGACGGCGACGAGAACGTCCAACTGATCGAACCGCTGCTCGCGTTTCGTCTGAGCCGCGCGTACAGGCGTTCTGACGTCCTCCGCGCCCATCTGCGCATCGAGTCCGCAGGACGGCCCCGAAGCGAACAGGAACGCCTCTACGCCGGTTACAAGGCCGGCGAGCCGGGTTTCAACCTCGCGGCCAACCCTGACCGGATCATAGGGACCAGGGGCGGCAAGACTTTCAGGGGATCGTGGCACATGGCGCAGGGCGACGCCCCGGACGGCGTCGGCTACGTCTATGCCGTCGACCTGACGCACCACTGGAAACTCGACTGGGACGACGTCCACGACCTGCTACGCGCCAACGGCCTACACCAAACCGTCCCCAAAGAACCCTGGCACCACCAGGCAACGACGATTAGAGGACCATTACCCGGCCCGTTCCCCGACGGCACCACAACGGAGGATGACTTGACACCTGAACTAGAAGAAAAACTTGAGGGCCTCGCAACGTGGTTCCTCAACGGCGTACAGATGATCCTGAAACGCATCGACGAACTAGAAGCACAGATACAGGAAAAGGACTAGGTGATTTCTCATGGCTGAATACCTCGACCTCCTCGAACGCACCGTGATGACCGCCGTGCAATGCTTCGCGGCGCTCCTGATCGCTGACGGCACCGGCCTGCTCTATTCGATCGACGCCGTGGAGGCGGCCGCGTGCGCCGGCATGGCTTCCGGCCTGTCGATAATCAAGTCGTTTGCGGCGCAGAAACTCGTCGGCGACAACTCGGCGTCGCTGGTGAAGTGACCGACGAACCTTCCACCTCGTGGAAACAGTGGAAACTGCCGCAACTCAACCTCGGGACGCTCGTCAGCATCCTGATCGCGGTCGGGTTCATTATCTGGCAGGGCATGATGATCCGCGCCCAGATCGACGACAACTCGCAGGCGGTCGGAGACATGGCTTACGCCGTGGAGGAACTCGCGGGCGCTGTCAGCCTCGCCAACGAGTTGGACACGCGCACAAACCAGATGTTCTCAGAAATAGAGAACCTCCGGTCCCAGTACCAGGACCAGGCGTACGCGTGGGCTGAAATCTCGACGAACACCGAACGCGTCGACCAGGTTCGACTCGACCTGGACAACGTGTCCTGGCAACTCGACGACATCCTCGTCCGAGCCGGCGAGTTCTACGCGATCTACGACAGCGTCTCCAACCTCGAATGGAAAACCGACGAACTGGAACGACGCCTAGCGGAGATGGTCGGCGGCGATAACGCCGAGGTCGACATCACATGGCAGGTAACGGACCTTGTCAGGCAGGTCGCCGAGATACAGGGCCGGCAGAACGCCGGCGTCGACATCGAATGGAAACTAGAAGACCTCGAAAACGGTTTGGACTGGCAGATCGACGAACTCGACCGGCGCCTCACCGAACTACGGGTGCGCCTAGACACCGGCGGCGGCATCGAACAGTGGCAGATCGACGACCTCTGGAACCATTCGCATGATGTTTGGGGCCGCACCGAGGATCTGTACGGCCGCTCCGACGAAATGTTCGACATGGTTTGGCGGCTCTGGTCGGCGGTCGAAACGCGCCAGTGGTCGCACGACTACCTCTACGACTAGGGGTGAGCAATGGGCAAGGCAACGAAACTAATCGCGGCTGTAACCGGCCTCCTGGTCGCTGTCGGGACGTTGGTTGGAACCATCTCCATGACGATCGGGAAGGGGCCGGAACCCGCAGCCGGCGGCATAACCATCGTGCTGAACTCGCCCGAGGCTTACGCCGACTTCATCGAAAACCATCCCAGTAACGGTTAGAACCTCACCCGTGACAGGCCCGCCCGAAAGGGCGGGTCTGTCGCCGTTTTCAAGGTATGGCCGAAACGGGTCCGCGCCGTGATGTAAAGTCCACATAAGGCCGACCGGGTCGACGAAAACTATTAGGGGGGCACTAATGGACACACGGACGCTTGACGACATGGCGACGGGCGCTTTACGCGCGCCGACCCTGTGGGACGACACCGGAGGCCCGGTTTCTGACGCTCACCCGCTGACCAGCCACCGCGCCGCAGCGAAGGTCCGTTCGGGTTCCCAGAAAGCCCAAGCCCTCCTCGCTCTCTACGCGGTGTGGCCTGACGGCGGGTACACCGGCTACGACCTCGCTACCAGCGGCCAGGTTGTGAACGGTGCCGGTAACCCGATCTCACCGAACCAGATGTGTACCCGCCTCGGCGAACTACGCGACAGCGGCCTTGTCGAACTGAAACGCGAGTTTTACGGCGGCCCCGTCATCGAAGCCGAAACGACACCCGGCAACACCGGGCAGGTCCACCGGCTCACCGCTTACGGCGTTACCGCCACCGTCGCCCTCGCCGCCGCCGACCGCCCGCAGGTCGCCTGATGGACATTGTCCGCGTGTCCGAAAAGTTGGCGGCGTTCCGCGCCGACTACCCGCCCACCGAATACGGGCTACTGCAATCGTTCACCGAGGACCACGTAGGCGACGTCGCCCGCGTCGTCGGGTGCTGTGAGGTAACCGAGATCGCCACAGGTCGGGTTCTGGCCCGCGCCTACGGCACACGGGCGCTACGTTCACCGATACCTAACGCTCAGGGCGCCAAGGACACCCGAGACCCTGATCGCGCGATGACGCAGGCGTTGGGCCGATGCCTCGGGCTGATGGGCTACGCGGACGGGTCCAGCATCGAAGGCGACACCGACGAACCCGACCAAACGGGCGTAACCAGCGCCGCCCCGCCACCGCCGCCCCTGTCGCCGGCCGCGGTGGCGAAACTCCACCTGGCCGGCAACCCGCCGCCTGAACCCGCAGTGACGCCGCCTAACCCGGTGCCAACCGACGAGATAAAGAAAACGCTGAACGGCCTCGACGCGATGACGAAAGGAAAACTGAAGTTCAAACTTCAGAAACTCGGCTATTCGCTGCCGCTACCCGACCAGTTGACCCGCGACAAGTACGACCAACTCGACGCGATCCTGCCGGAACTAATGAAGGAACTGGTCGGCGATGCCGCGCCCGCCAAGAACTGACGCCTCATCGGGTCTGGTCACAGAGGCATCATGGCAAGCCACCGTCGTCGACCTCGCCGAACTGCGCGACTGGTACGTGTACCACAACCCCGATTCGCGGCGCAGCAACGCCGGGTTTCCAGACCTCGTCCTGATACGGCCGCCACGGGTCATGTTTCTAGAATTGAAACGCGAAACCGGGCGCCTGTCACCGATGCAGCGGGAAATCGTCGGCGCTTTGGAGAACTGCCCAGGCGTCGAAGTTCACGTAGCGCGGCCCTCCGACTGGGAACAGGTTTCCTTGTGGCTGTGGTAGCGGTCGGCTGCGATGTGAAACAACTCGGCGACGGCGCCGCCTCGCAGCGCGTCGCTCATGATCGGGTGCTGGCCGCTGCGCCTCCGGCGACGACCACGGCAAGGCCGCCGGACCCTACAGGCCGGCCAGCACCCACCCCTGTGGATGGTGAGGGCGTACCGATCGGGGGAACGGTCACGACCTCACCATCCACGCCCGCCGATTCGCTGCTTGTCACGTTCCGCGACGAAATCGAAGCGTGGCGCCCAGATGTAGCAACGTGGTTTCGCGCCGGCGACGTCGAACGCGTACTCCACATCATCGACTGCGAATCAGACGGCCGGTGGAACGCCGAAAACCCGAACCAGGCCGCGAACGGCATGTACGCCAAAGGGCTTCTCCAGCACCTCGACGGGTACTGGCCTAGTCGCGCCGACAAGGCCGCCGCCGCCGGATACAGCAACAGCGGCGACATTTGGAACCCGCTTGACCAGATCGCCGTTTCGGCGTGGCTGGCATACAACACGCCGCAAGGCTTCAACCATTGGGAGTGCAACAAGTGAAACGCCTACTAGCCGCAACGATTGTCGCCGCGTCGTTTGCCGTGGCCGGCACCGCGACCGCCGCCGGCCAATACACGCACATAACGACCGACGAGAACTATCTGGCCGACGACGGCACGATCCTTGCCGACCCTTACGGCGTAGGAGAAGGCGCCGGAGCGTCGCACGCGTCGATCCTCTATTGGGGGCCGCAAGCCAACGGAGACGACCACTACGTTCTCGAAAAGGCCGGGTGGCCGTACACCCGCACGCTGGCCGTCGTCGCCGCAGCGTTCCCTTGCGTCCCTAATCGG